>OLGV01000246.1_pt1 | contig 23981 bp, 24 predicted proteins | sample 1605761 | NCBI WGS metagenome assembly OLGV01 (sample SAMN03283245) | human gut metagenome | biome: human-associated habitat; material: feces | host: Homo sapiens | place: Peru | collected 2012
CATTCCATATAAAAGAAATGCTGAAATAAAATTATTTTCTTTTAAATAATGTGAAATGGTCTTTTCAACATCTACTAATGAAGGATTAGTTTTGAGATTTTCTTTACCTAAATTAGGAATCTCTCCCTCATATTCTTCATTTAACCCTTCTATGCTTAAATTGCCATAATTAACTTTTCTTTTTTGAGCGTTGGAATCCTGAAAATATCCCTGACGGGTACTTATAATACATCTATTAATAACTTTATCAGGTCCATTAGGATCATTATATAATTTATTATTAGGATCCTTCCAGGGTCTATAACTGATTCCATAGAGTATAGCTCGAATAAGCCAATCATAACAATCTTCTATATTTACCGAATTTCTACTAGTAAAATAATACTTATTTAATTTATTCCAGTATCTACATATAATAGCACTTATATATGCGTCGGCTAATTCAGGATTATTTTCATTCTCTATGTAAAGATTTATGAGGTCATTTCTATTAATTTTTTTCCAGTTGGGTATTCTATTTGCAACTGTTTCATAGCTCTTTTTATAATTATCTAGCATTAATACCTCCATTATATAGGATATTTAGAAATAAATCAACTCAATCCCATAAATCCCAGAAAATTTCTTTAAGTCCGTCAAAAGCATCGTTAATGCATTTTTGTCGTAATTCATCCACTTCCTGAAGTTTTTCTATTTTTTGATTTTTTGTAAATTCAGGACTATTAAGAATACTAGAATTATAATCTAAAAGATCTGCGATCCCAAAAGAAAAATTTTCCGCGACATCTCTAATTTTTTCATGCCATTCTCCAATACTTCCATAATTAGCGGGATAGCTATGCGTATTTTCTTCAATAAATTTATAAAGATAATCGCGAATAAAAATTGCTAATACATCCCTGAGATCCCAGCACGCTTTACGGCTAAGATTCTTTAGTTCCTTCCAATCTACAAGAGTGCCTAATTCCATTTTTTCTCTCATTTATGAGCATCTCCTAATGTTTTTTCTTTTATTATATATGATTAGAAAAAGGAAATCAACTATTTTTAAGCTGATTTCCTTATCTTTTTTATTCTATAAAGTTTCTATGAATTTTCTCAAACTCTCTAATCCTTTTTTAGTTATCTTATCGTCTATAATATATTCGCTCATAGCCTTCTTGTCATTAACTATTTCAGCTACTCGCTCATCCACAGTATCCTTAGTTATTAAATTGTATATGGTTACGCTCTTTTTAGTGCCTATTCTATAGATTCTATCCTCAGCCTGTTCTAATAATGCAAACGTGTAAGGTGTATCTATAAATATTAAATACGAAGCCGCCGTAAGGGTTACACCTGTACCCATTTTAGAGTGAGTTCCTATAAATACTTTACACTCAGGATTATTTTGAAACTTATCTATATTATCGGATACCTCAGCGTCGGATGCGTCTCCGGTACCTACTAAGGGATTATATTCTTTAAGTTTATTTTTTAGATTATCTACTGTTTGCTTAAAGGTGGAAAATATAACTACTTTATCTCCATTCTCTATTATTTGATGAGTTAAATCACAAGCTCTCTCAACTTTAGAAGATTCTATCTCTTTACTAGTTAATATAGAAGGGCACGCAGTTACTTGGCGAAGTCTTGCTATTTTAGATAATAAATTAGTGGTATTTAATTTAATTTTATCAATATCTTCTTTAATATTATTTACTACATCTTCGTATAAAGATAGTTGTGAAGGATTCATCTCTACATATTCATCTACTCTCACTTTAGAGGGTAAGTTAAGAAGAGACTTATCTCTTCTTAAAGAATTTTTCTTTATTATATCCTTTAATAAAGAAGTATTTTTGAAACCTATTATCATGTTAAACTTATTATAAGTACAAAATAGATTTTTAAAATTAGTGTAAGTAGATCTATTAGCTCCTATAAAAGTAAGTGGAATATAAGCATCGATAGGATTATTAAGTAGTAGCGTGCCGGTGGCCCCTATTTTATATTTAGAGTGAGGAGATAATTTTAAAGTGTTGGCTCCTTGTTGAGAAGTGGGGTTTATGCTCTTATGTATCTCATCGAAAATTATCATATCGAAATTGTTTACGCCACTTATAATTTCTTCTAATAGTTCATCACTTCTTAAACTCTCAATATTAGCTATTAAGAAAAATGCATCTAAAGGCTCCTTAAGTTCATTTATTCTCTCAGGAAGAGATCCATAACTAACTTTACCGTTTTTAGAAACTTTTTTACCTAATATTTTATATGTGAGATTAGAATGTTTTTCTATTTCTTTACCCCAGTTTTCTTTTAATGTGTTTATTCCACATATGACTAAACAGTGAGATATTTTGCCAGCGTTTTTAAGTTCTTCCGCAATATGTATTAACTGTAAACTTTTTCCGAGGCCTGGAGGGTCAAGCAATAAAAAATTAGGGTGATTTAAGCCATGCTGAATACCTTCCTCCTGATAGTCAAATGGCTTAAGTTTATACTCTCCTAACTCGTATTTAATAGGTAAAGGATCCGAAATATAATCTAAAAAAGTTAGTTCAATATCATCATAAATACATAAATTATCTAATAGTCTAGATAAGTATATATAAGGTACTTCCCACTCTTTATTCTTTTTACTATAATTAGATCCTGCACAATTATATTTTATATAATCTACAATTTCCTGCTTAAAATTAAAAGAAATGAATAATGAAGTATCTCCAACTACTTTAGATGTTTTTCTCTCTTCTATCTTTATCATTCTTCCTCAAAAAGTGATATTCTATCAGGGAATCTTTTAGTAACATGTTCTTCACTGAATTGTTTTTTTAGTTTAGAAGATGTTTTAAAACTTATAGTAGCTTTAATATCAAAACAAGTTCCACATTTATCACAAACATATTCTTCGTTTAAATCCATTCCTTCTCCATCAAAAAAATCTATTCTCCCATCATCCATTCTCTCTACATGATTAGGATTTCCAAAAAACTTAGAAGGTACATATATCTCCGAAGGAGTATATTCATATCCGCAAACCGGACATCTAATTAAAGGAATATTACTAGTATTTTCTTCTATCATAAATTTACAAAACCTCTTATATTAAATATATATTTATATTATAATATATTATTAATAATAAATCAACTAATTTTTATATTTATTTTAAAATATATTTTAAATATATTATATTAATATATTATTAATTATTTATAAGTGTAATTGTATATAAAGAAAAAAGTCGCGAAAAAGCGACTTTTAATGAAATTTTAATGTAATTTTAATAGAACTTTAATTCGGGGCGTCTAAGTCTCCATCGTCTATAACTACGGAACGGTATGAGGCGTTGGTGCGAAGTTTGATTAACGAATCTTGGGGTATTTTTCCATTTTCATCGAAAAGTTGAAGGTAGTGGTCGACAGTGGGTTTATTTATATCGAACGCCAGCCCTTTAAATTCATAGTCAGGATCTCCGGCTGTACTTATGTCTACATCTAAAGAAATCCCGCTTTCTGAAGAACTTCCCTCAATCACGTCTAATTCTTGAGAATAATATTTAAATTTATTGCCCGCAGTTTTCACATCTAGTCCGGTAAGTTCTACATAAGCATAAAGAGGCAGCTTCCCACTTTTAAAAGTGTCTATCCTCTTAACTCTAAAGTAATAACCCGCTATACAAAAATCTATGTAGCTATTGTCCTCGGATGAATTCGTGGAGGGATCAGGGGCGTATTCAACTACAAAACTATCGGCATCTTTTAGTTGATTTATTGAATTGGTTATATTATACTCATTAGTAAGACGAGATTGTATGGAATAAACACCCGTTCTATTACTCACTGGATAAGTAATTACATTATCACTTTTTGCAAAAACCATTAGTTATTCTCCTTTTTTAGTTACAGTGTAGCCATTCTTCTCTGCAAACTCTACAAAACTACTATTATTTAGAAGAGTACTCCATACACCCTCAGAACTTTCTCCAAAATTGTCCACCCTTAAATACCATTGCACAACTGCGCTATACTCAGTACTCGCTAACTCTACCGGAGTGCTTAATGTTATATATGCCATTTCTACCTTTTCCGAATTTAGCAATTGAATAGTATCTATAACACCTTTACCCTCCTTTGGTCTAGCGTTGGAAAATTTCAAAGTAGATTGCAGCATTGTGGTGGGGTAACTCTCTACCGTTTGCACATTTTTTTGGGTAAGAGGCGCTGAGGGAAGTAAGTTATTTGGATCTTTAGAATCCACTCTCATATATGTTGGAGCGTTCCGTTCATCATAATTGGCACATAAACAATCAGCGAAAAACCTGAATAAAGTTAAGGTGCCTTCATTATGCGTAGTAGAGCCTCCTATCTTAGTCCCATTTCGATAAATAGTAACTTTAGCTTTTCCTGAATATTTTAAAGTGTCCATTTATTTTCTTTTCCTTTTTGATCTAGTATTGCCGGTTGTATCGGCACCCGTAACTACCGTTTTATAAATATTGGCGTTTTGAGATTCGCCTGAAACTAATATAGAAGTATTCTCTCTATACGTATTTTCCGCAGAAGAGAGATCTCCATAATTACCCTTTTTAATATCTTCATCATTTACAACCTGAGTAGTGTTAAACATTCCGGTTTGATATCCTACAACTTCATTGTTAAGCGAACCGCCAGTATTTTTAGTAGGTATAAATCCTATAGAAGTTCCAGGCTTCTTATTAATTAAGCCTAAATGAGCATTTTGAAGATTTAATACAGCGTAATGATCATTATGTTTAAATTTAGAAGTATTTTTATCCGAAACTGCATATTTATTTACAGTGTAAGTATATCCTGGCGGTAATATGTATTTAAGATATTCTCTAAGAGCTAAAGTATTTCTAACTTCTTCTGGAGAGTTAATAGTAATTGAGTGATCTTTATTATTTATATCTATAATAATATCCGTATCACTTAATACTATATGTTCAGAATTTAATATAGCAGTAAATGCTATTCTTATTCCTTCCCTGCTCCCCTTATACCTTAATGCATATTTAAAGGTGCTTATAATGTATCTTAATACATTATCTTCAATATCTTCATCAGTAAAAAAACCTACTTTAGTAGCTAATAATTCTAGAAATTCTCCTTTTATATTGAACGGGTCTAAGGAACTAATTATAGTATCTAAATTATATTTAACTCCAGCCCACGACCCTTCCCATAATCTACATAGAAGCTGAAAATCTCTAGATTCATTTATATATACCTCAGGTACTTTATTTTGTAGTACAAACATTTTTATCACCTTTGCTTACTAGTACTAGAAATTTTTATGCTTGAATTATTTGCGTTATATTGAGCTATAGTAAATTTATTGCATATATGGTTAGCATCCCAAACTACTTTAGGATTAAATAAATTACCTTTTTGTGTCTCATCCACATTATCAGTATCTATTAAATCTTCAGGTAAAGGAGAATAAACCCAGTCGTAGCCTTCCGCGTTAAGCTTAGTTAGAATATCATTTTTACTTTCACTGGTGAACTCATTTATTTCCAGTGTCTTAGCAACTTGGGTTGAGAAATTATTAGTCGCAGGAAGCTTATATATATTTCCGATATAAATATTTCCTGCAAATGTCCCAGCAGTTATTTTTAAGGTGATATTTTCACCATTGCCTTCTATATACGGATAAAATACTCCAGGATTAAAATTATTAACTTTTCCTTCACTGTTGTAATTCTCTAAAGACTTATTATTATAAAATAAGTTGTAACCATAGACGAGCGGATCGAGTTCGCCACTCTCGTTTGTAGATGGACTCGTAAATCCAATTTTAAATTCCGACCCTGAGTTATTTACAAATACAATGGGAATAATGTAGTCGTATTTCGTTTCAGTTGAAAATTTAATGCCGGAATTTAATAGAGTGAATTTTTCACCACTGTCGATAATAAGCCATCCGTTAGAGCCGCGCTTAAGAGTATATTCTGTGTCCTTTACGAAGGAGTAAATGGAGAGAGTAGATTCATAAGTACCATCAGTTTGAAGCTCTTGAACGTTGATACTTTCCCCACCTGAAATATTAAGCATAGGGTTAGTATAGAAGAACCCCTTCGAAATATCCATTGAAGCCGGGTTGGAATCTCCCTCAACCTCGTATTTTATAGACAACGTTTGTCCATCTTGCAGCTGCTGCGGATTATTTTCGCCGGCGTTAATATTAAGCCTGGATCTCACTCTCCACTTATTATCTAAACCATTATCTACGGCTACCTCATTCCCGTTCTCATCAACATAGGAGAAGGCGTTGGCAAGTGGTTTAAGTGAATTGTCAATTCCACCGTCTATGGTCTCCTCTAAAGTAAACTTACTTTTACTACCTAAGCTTATTATAGACTCTTCATAAGAAGTAATATCATAAAGAAGCTCGTACCATTCCACTCCAGTAACTTCAGCGCCTTGCTCCATTACGTTGGAAATATTTATGTTTAAAGAGGTAGAGTAAACCAATTCGGAGGAGGCATCATCTCGAGTTAACTTAGTACCCGATTGCAATATATTCAATATGTTTTGAGATTCGTCTAAATATATAAAATACTCATTATTATCTAGTATCCGCTCTCCGACTTTCGTTCCAAAAAGCGTATATTTAATTTCATCGTTTTCTATTTCAAAATCAGTAGTAACCCAAAAACATTTAGTACCACTTTTTAGGGTATATGTATTAAGTTCAAGAACTTCAATAGCTTGATTCCCGCTTAAATAATTAGAATAATTAGCAACAGGTGATTTTTCTATACTTACATTTACAGGTCTTATAAATCCAGTTAAAGTCAAAGGGCCGATTTTTTGACCATCTTCATTAGTATAAGAAACTTTTAATTTATCATTCTCAGTTAGATTATAAATTATGCCCTCACTTAAGGAGTCAGGACTCGTATCGTTTCCCTCATAGCTATAGGTTACATAAGTACTGTAAGAGGTTTTTACTATATAATTATCTCTAAAGAATTGTACATTTTCATTATCTCTTACAGTTACTTGAGTGTCGTTTTTAGCAGTAATTACAGTTTTAGTAGTGATAGAAGAAATTTTATCATAAGTTTTGGAACTTAATTGGCCGAAATCCCAATTAAATCTCTTGTCATAATTAAACAACTCCACATTACCCTTAGAGATCATTTTGGTGAGAAGACCTTTTTTTACAGCAGCGCTTAAAGACTGTTCGTCTCCTGATTTAGTGGCCCCGTCGGAGTTCATTTGCGTTAAGTAATATTCAGGCTGATTGAGTGCAACTAATCTAATTCTAGAATCCGCTCTAGTGATTACATCTACTAAATGATCATAACTTACATCATATCCAAATTCTACTTCTCTAGCATTAAAATTATTAAATAAAGCTTTTTGAATATTATCTTCTATATCTCTAGCTTCCGAATCCGTTACCTTATTGTAAGTATAAACTGTACCCTGGAGAGTATACTGATTCTTATATATGTAAGGAATAGGATTGCCACTGCTAGGGTGAGTGTCTATATAATCATGTTGAATGCTTTTAACATTCTCTATTAAAGCTTCTATATCATTCTCCTGACCTTTATCTACAGGGGTAAAGGTTGCATTGTAATCCTTAGCAGTGTTAAGATTAGTAGGAGGTCTTAATGCGTAAATAGCGATATTATATGCATTAATTACAGGTTTTCCATCTTTTTCTTCTATCTCTAATTTTTTACTTGAAGTTAAATCCGATTGTAACCTAACTACATAATTGGTTTTATCTATATCATCCGTTCTATCGGATACCACTACATTAGAAACTATAGGTCTATTAGTTAAAGTATCCCTTAATTCATAGATAAAGTTTTCATAGTCTTTTTCGGTAACTAATGTACTAAAAGTGTTAATGACTCTCTTATAATCAGTATAAGCATCTTCCAAATCTTGAGGATTATACCCGCCTATAGATGCGGAGGGGTTATACACTTTAAGCGTAATTTTATTTTGATTTGTGCCTAATACATCTCCTGAAAACGTATTAATTACGTTGGCGGCTATTCTTCCATTTTCACCATTAGATACTAGATACTTAATAATAAGGCCATCAGCGATATCTCTATTGATATTAGGGGAAAACTGTATGTAGCATGTATTAGAATTAGGTAAAACTCCAAACTTATAACATTTTTGAGTAGATTCAGTAGATGCTAAATTATCAACTTTAACCCAGTTTTGAACATTCGCATAATTGAATTTTCCATCTTTAAGGTTTGAAATAAATATTCCATTTTCGGCTACATTTTTTTCACTGAAATAAAGCCTTAAATTGTTATCTAAGTTTTCTAGTTTTACAATATTTGAACCACCTACTGTGAAGTCCTGAATAGCTCCTTCCATTACTAATCCCTGCTGAGATTTACCCTTAGTTAAGGTAATAGTATCTCCAATTTCAGTTTGACCCATTAAGGTGTAGTTGATTTTTCCATCACTATCGGATATAATATATTTAAAGGGCTCTAAGCTTACATTATTATCTTCATTAGATGTGATATTTACATAGCAGGTAGCGGAATTATACCATCCCATTGAATATCCGAGTAAATCATAAAAAGCTCTCACATTTCCTTCTTGAGAAGCAGATAATGGGAAGCATTCCAAAATATTTTTATCTATATTATAGTTATTTTTATCGGCCATTAAGGCAGCTAACTTAATAAGCACTACACCGGGATCAGATTCGTTAGAATGAGTGGGGTCCCATTTATTAGTTAATGTGAGCACTAAATCTAATAATTCCGAATAGATAGTATTAAAATCTTTATTAGTATAGCTCTTATTGCTTATATTTAATTCGTTTTGCGTTAGCATTATTTCACCTCATAAGAGATTAGGTTAATATTATACATATCGGTTTCATAATCTAATATATTTTGAGCTTTTATATTAGCATATAAATCTATTCCATCGGAAGTTATTTTAATATTTTTTCTATCTAATAATAACTGAGGAATAAATTGCAAAATAGCAGTGTAAATTTCATCTATCACTATATCCTGCAATATCTTATTATTTTGCTCAAACGTAAGTTTCTTAATAAGAGTTCCAAAATAAGGATCTCCAAATAAACTAGTTTTAGACGAAGCTAATAGTAATTTTAAATTACTTACAGTAGCTTTATGATCCTCTATCACGTTAGTGGAGGTATTATTAAATATATTAGGAAATGCTAAAGAATTCATTTATTAATTATATCTCCAAAATTATTTCTTAAAGCTATTAAAGATTTCAAATCTTTATATGTAATATCTCCGATAGTAGTATTCTCAGGTAAATTTACTCTATTAGCCGAAGGAACCCCTTCTCTGTTAACTGGAGTGGCATCTAAAGTGCCTACTCTTAAATTAGGTAGCGTATTCGTGCGAGATTCAGTAGTGTAAAGGGATCCCATAATTACAGGTTTTCCATAATCATTTTCCTCAAAATCGACAAACACTACATCTCCTGCTTGATAATTATAATCACTATTAGGTACTCCACATACTGTTGCGGAAGGTAATAGAGGATCTTTTGTAGAATCCTGAGCTACCCCATCACCATGTAATACAGGAATCCTCACCTTAAACTTATTAGAAGGTGTAAAAGCATCTTTATATTCTCTCTCAACTATTACAGCCTTCATTAACATTATTCATCGTCTCCTAATATACGAGTTAAAGATAAAGTAGTTCTAAATCCGCTAGCGCTTACACTGTCAGTTTGTTGTGTGACTATATAAGTACCGCTGGCATTATATTTATTACCATAAAATCTTACATCTAATTTTACATAGCTCATTAAGATAGCGGGCTTCAATAGACCTTTTAAAGTAATAGTAGCTTTAATAGGATAACTAGTTACTTGATTCCACCATGTTTTATCCGTTGCAGTAGGCCTAAATAAATTCTCATTAGTTATTAAACTAGGCGCGTAAATATAATCAAATTCACCTTCATCATTTATTCTATATCCATATTCGGTTTGAGGAATTGTTTGTGAATAATTATAAAGAAGAGTATACGCATCATCAGTATTTACATTAAAATCTACTACTATATCCGCAGTAGGATATCCAACTACTATTTCGTAATTTTCTAATGAATTTAATTCTCCTACGGATTTAGCAACCTTAGTAAGTTTAATATAAGGTCCCCCTAATTCGCCTGATATATCATCATATATATTATACACGAATTTGTGATTAGATGTGAAGGACTCTTCCGTATCCGTTACGCTAGTCATGCACCCTACTAAATAACTCAAGTAATCTAAGGGGGCAGTATTAGTTCTAGCCTCTATAGTAACCACTTTATCATCTACGGTTAATAGACCCTTTTGCTCCACGAGACTTTTATTTCTCATTCCATAGAATATATCTAATAAACCATAGGATTCATTATAAAGCACATCTCTAAATATATTACTAGGTTTATCTACTACTTTAGGAAAATTAAAGTTGCCTGAAGAAGCTAATCTAGCTCTACTCACCGCAGTTACTACATAATTAATAGTAGAAGAATTTATATTAATTTTACGAGTAACCTTAGTAATAATAGCTTCTTCTTCTTTATAGATAAAATTAGGTAGAGAATAGTCTCCGTAAGATATAGTCATAAGACGATCTTTTGAAGCTTTACTTAAAATTTTATCAACTTTATTAGGGTCATCCCCTGCCTGAATAGCGTAAATAAGAGTAAGAGTGTAAGTATTAATAGATCCATTTACTTTATTTACGGATAAACTATCTATAAAATTAGGAAAAGATGCTAATATTTTTTTATTAAATCCATTTTCATCTACAACATTTTGAGTTCTTTTACTATAATTTCCAAAAGTATATCCCCCTATATTTGCTATAATAAAGGGGGTCTCAACTCTACTAGTAGATGAAAGTAAATTTACTGCCATTATTAAACCTCAAAAGATAATCCAGATATGTTAGGTATTTTTAAATATTCACCTACTACTGGGTCGGTAAAAGGATCCTGGATTTTATTAAAATCACATATGATCCAAAAAAATGTGGGTGAATTATAATATGCCAACGCGATACTATCATAAGTATCATTGACGGCTACTTTATGTAAAATATAAGGAATAGAATCTTTTAACTGAGAAGTGATTCCATATATATACTTATTATCTTCTTTATTATAGTAATAAGGAAAACTGGCATATCTAGATATATAATCGTAATCTCTATAAGATTTATCAGTTAAAATATCCATTATTTAACTCCCTTAAATAAATTTCTCTCTAACGTTCGAGATAAACCTCTCATACTTCCTTGATTAGCAACCGTAGCGGCGTCATAAGGATCTACTTCGGATACACTAAAACTTATAGTCACTAAAGCGTATTTTCCATTGGAGAGAAGGGGCATTTTATAAGTAACGTTCATTCCGCTAGTTATTACTCCTTTAATAAATACATCATTAGCGAACCTCACCGCAACTAGTGGAGGGTTTACCATTTTTTCAGCACTTAAATAAGAAGGAAGTACGCACGCCTGCAACCTTTTGATTATAGTGTCAACATAATCATCCCCTAATTCTACTTTAAGATTGCTTACACCATAGTTTATTTGGGTCATCATATCTCTATGTAAATTTAAATCTATTTGCACAGTACGAGGACCTGAATAAGAATATGAAAAAATGGGTGCTGTTCTACTTAAAATGGGAGTAGAAGAAAAAGTGGAAGATAAAGTATCGTTTATAGATTCAGGAGAAGTGGGTAACACTACAAAAGTTCCGTTCCCACTCTCATCTAATAAATGATACATATAAATATAATTTTCTATTAGATTAAATTTTTTAGGTTTAGCAGTTAATATAGACGTAGTTACATCGGCCATTATTCACTCCTACTTATCACCTTTTCAGTGTCTTTATCTACATATCCATTGATATCAAAAAGCAGCTTGCCTATAGGTGATTGATTTACATTTTTCATTTTAGAGAATATAATTTGAGTTAAAGTATTATCCCACTTACCCTTAAGTTGAGGTGTGTAATCTTCTTTTACATAATCCTGAACTCTCTTTATATTATCTACAATTTCATCATAAGGAGATATTACGGATAAAAGTAAATACTCTATTAACCTATCACTAAATGCTACTTTTTTATTAGTTATAGGCCATCCGATTAAAGATAAGGGACTTAAATTTTTATAAGGGCTTTTATTAGTATTAATAATAGGAGTGTCAATAATAGTTTGCTCATTATCTTTTTCTACAACGTATTTATTCGTAATAATTTCTTTTACGTTTAATGAACCATTAACCTCTCTATAATTAATAGTTTCTCTATACTTCGAAGAAGTTTCTAAAGTTAAACTATAATTCCCTTCTAATACTATTAAAGAATAATCATAATTTCTAGGAATCTTTACTCCTAAATAAAAATTGGATTCGGAAGAAGCTATCTCTCTAAGAAGTGGCGTATTTTCAATATTAGAATCACCGGGCGCATTTACTCCAATTAGATCTGGGGTGTTTATAATTGCAGGATTTTTAAAAGATATTCCACCGAATGTCTTTTTTCCATCATCATCAAAATTAAATGGCGTTGAATATCTTTCCCCTAATTTAAGCATGTTCCCGTTATTATAAAAACAATAAGCAACTTCAAGAGTATTTATATTATAAGTATAAATATAGTAAGTAGTATTATATTTAATAGGAACTAAAGCGATTTCATAATCCGCATTATTATTTTCCGAAATTTCTAATTTATCTTGATAAAAAACTATATTATCAAATACATCATTATTAAAGCAATTGTAAAAGGACATTAAATCTATTCCCTTAGCATCTCTAATGTATCTCAAAAATTGACCCAGGTAATAATGAGTATTAGAATCGTAAGTACTCTCTCTAGATAAGTACTTCATGTTAATATTTGGATAAAACTTACCCTCTAAATAAGGTCCTACATTTCTAAATGCGGCGTTATTTCTATCACCTCTAGTAACACACCTTACTATATTATCATCTTTTAAATATAAGAAATCTTTTATATAGTAATTATCTCTATCGTATAATCTAATCATAGGTTGATAATTACTAGAGAGGAAGTATTTAATAAAAAGAGATTTAACTGTATTGTCTCCAAAATATGTAAACATTTATTTATTACATACCTCCAAAATGAGTTAATCCATAATCATCTACTACTACGTGCATTTGATTGCTACCATCTATTACTCGTTGAAGTATATTTGCAATAGCTTCTAAATGATCCGCTGAAGTTATTTCTTCACCCTTTACCGCCTCTTTTTTAGCTTCGGCGTTAGCTTGATCTATAATGCTAGTTGCGATATCCGAGCCTCCAGCATTGCCTATTTGAGTGGCCATAGAAGTCGTAAGGCGAGTGCCTACTTTAATACCGGTAAAGCCAGTTCCACGTTGAGTTACATCGGAAGCTCCCCATCCACTTAAACTAAGCTGTCCAGCATTTCCTAAAGCTGAAACTATATTACCTACCTGACCTAATAATGAATACCCCATAATGCCCGTTTTCATTAATCTAGTTACAGTAGTATTTAAATTAGTACCTGATCCTAAAGCAAACACTGAAGGAATATTAATTCCACCTGTCGCCTGTTCTACTAAGTTAGTTACTAACCAGGTTGCATAGGTGCTAGCGTTATTAGCTATGCCTTGAGCAGTGGTCATCATTACGTTATCATACACGTTTTGAATCCTCTCAGCTAAAGAAGTTCTCTCTCCTACAGTGGCTAATTGAGATTTGGTTTCACCTACCATTTGGGAATAGGTAAGCATATTTTTTGATATATTAACTAAATCATTAGAAGACAACTGAAGTAAAGCAGTCATGTCAGAAATAGTCATTCCAAATAGATTAGCGTACTGAGATCTAACTACTTGATTATTTGCAGTTGCTGAAGATATTTCCTGCGCGTAGCTTACTATGCCTTGCATTAATTGATTAGCACGTTGAGCATCTAACCCCCCGGTAAGTAAATCCCCGTAAGACAATCCAGCTCTACCTGCCCCTGCTACTATTAAGTTTTGTAACGCTTCATTTGACTGTAACGCACTTATATTACCTGAACCTAAATAACCTAAGGCTTCAGCTAACGCACTAGTTGTACTGGTGCTGAGGCCTACTGAAGATAAGGAACCTAACCATTTTTGAACTACATATTCAAACTCAGTACCTGCAGAAGTTCCTAATTGAGATATAGCCTCTAATAATGCATTCTCAGTAGTAGCATATCCTTCGCTCAGATAAGAAGTATCCTGAGCAAAAGCATTCAAGAATTTATTTAAGCTAGAGGACATGCCCATTCTAGCCACTGTAGAATCCTGTTGCTGCAATCTCACTATTCTTAATAAAGTAGCGTTAGTTACATCGAAAGTGGTAGCTATTTTATCAGTAATAGATGCTAAAAAAGCACGTTGCTCTACGTTATATGAAATACCCTTTTCAACTAGAGAATTTAAATTTTCTAATACTTTAGTTTGTTTTACAAATTGATTACCTACTAAATTTTTAGATAATAATCCCGATATCTTCTCAAAATTATTATTAGTACCCTGTAATCTAGTATTTATGCTGGAAGTATATTGAGTCCAGGTGCTTATGTAATTATCGACAGTACTAGCAGCTTTATCTGCAGTGTCATAAAGACTTTTGCCTAAATTAGCACCTGCTTCCTTTATACTTTTTTTGAAATCGTGAGCTACTACGACCATTTTTTGGCTCATTGTAGCTCCACCTATTTTTGCAGCTTCTCTATAAGCTTCGATTAATTCTTCATTAGCATCCTGAGATAGTTTTTTATCTAAAGCTTTTCTATATTTAGAGAGTGAATCGTCTATTTTCTTTTTATCTTTTTCGACTTCTTTATTAAATTTTTTCTCTAAAGCTAGACGATATTTATACTCAGCATCTATTCTCTTTTTATCTTCGGCGAGCTTAGCATTATAGCTACTAGCATAGGCGCTGGTTACCGAAGAAGACGTATTTGAGTCGTCTACAGCGTTACTAGCTTTATCGTTTAATGTAGTTTTAGCCATTTACTAGCTCTCCTTTTTAGAGTTCATTTGCTGTTTTACTTTTTCCATACTCTCACGTTCTTTATCTAATTCTCTTACTATAAATTCGATTAAATAACTTCTCTCGGTAGGAGTTATTTCTCCTACATCGTTATAAGAAGTATGGAGATGCCTAGATATATACCAACGCTCTTCTACTATAGCTTTATACCTGATAGGGCCGTAATCTTCCCCGTCAGATGTCAATTTCGGGTCCAAAAAACTCAGGCGTGATGCGAAAGGGACTATCATAATCTACACCGCACCCTTTACAGGTTACACTAAGAGTAGTGTCCAATCCGATTTTAGCGTTAAGTTTTTCAGCGCATTTTAATATGTAATTAGTATCTCTCATTGACATATCTCTAAGGAAACTATCCATTTGCATAGGGCTAGGAATCATTCCATCTATTTTAGCTATAAGAGATTGAATAGTATAAAGTAATGTAGGATCTATATCGGAATCTTTATTATTCTTTTTAAATTCCTTTACTTTAATATTAATATCATCAATAGATCTAGGAGTTTGTAATCTTATTTCTATTTCTTTTTTACATCCAGGTAATGTAAATTTAAAATATTTATCTAAATCTTCACTATAACTAAGTACTGGAAAAGAATCTAGATCTACTTCAATAGTATTAATAGTTTTACATATAGGACATAATGTATCTAATTTATAAATATTTCCATATGTAGCCACTCTTAATTTATGTAAAAGATATTGATAATCTCCTAAGCACATATCGTAAGAAGATATTCCAGGTTTTTCTCCTACAATACATCTATCAATAATATCACATAAAATTTTATACTGACGCTCGGAATGCGTAAGTCTAAGCATTTCCTCGTTAGTGGTCATCGATCTAAGCTGTATCTCCGGGTTTATGTGCTCTCCGTATATCAAACCCCTCGATGGTAAATATGCTGATTCTAATATAGTAGTATCCATTATAATAACCTCCAATTTACAACTATATATACATAATAAATAATAGAGGTCAGCTAGAATATATTCCGGCCAACCTCTACCTATCTCACATTTCTATTATTAGTCAGCTTTGGACATTTCCGCCCAATCGTACTGAATAGTTACGTTTATTTGACGTTTTCCACCGTCGTTAGTGTCATAATCCCCCTCACTGAGGCCTGATATCCAGCAACCATGTAATACGTACTGATTAATTATTTTATCAAACCCTGGAGTATACTCTAAGAGCCAGCAATCTTTTTTATATTCACCCATAAGGCCAACTGCCTGTTCACGAACGTTGTAGGAAAGGTTTTGCCATGCTTTTAATATAGCTTTAGTTTCAGCTCCGATATAGTCATTAATGGTTAATGTACCATCGCTAAACTCTGGCATGCCTGCAGCCTTCATCGTAGAGTTGCCTAACTTAACTGAAATAACTTCTTGTGTAAAATTAGGCACAGAAGACTTATCTACTGAAAACTCTAAGTATTCTTGAGCATTAACTATTCTCTCACCGTTATCAGCTCTTCTTAAATTATCTAAGCCTGTAACTACAAATCTAAATGTGTTAGTTCTAGCGGGCTCATAAATTTTTGGATTATTAGCTAAGTGATAAGCACCTATTCTATCAGCCATTTTATTGTCTCCTTATTATTCCGAAATTAATACAGTGCTGTCCGAAATTTCAATAGTGAAATCCCAGTCTTCAACTGCTTCAACTACATAAAGAGTAATCTTAGCTTTTACAGTTGCTCTCTTAGTTGTAGTTAATCTCTCTATTTTATAATCACTTAAGCCATTTCCACTCTTCATTCCTTCTAATGTAGGAACTACTTTTGACTTAAAGTTAATCCATAATACATCACTATTTTGTTCAAACGTTAAGCTTTTAGCAGCGGCATAAACCACCTTCTTTACATCGCTAACCAGCTGTCTAACGTTAAGGAATGAGGTCGCCATTAATTCTCCTGCGATGGAGTTATCTTTTAACGTTCTATTACCCCAAATGCAATATCCATAAGGTCTTATATTTTGAATAGGATTAACTGATACATTATTTCTAGCTTGATATTGTTCAGCTTCTACTGCAGTAATTACTCTATTTACTTTATTAAGATTCTTTATGAGACCTCTATTTACGCCCGCCACTGCATCATAATTGCTATAATCGATTGAAGCAGGACCTAAACACGTAAGATATGCATATGAACCGGGCATATCTACATTTTTATCTAATGTTGCACAGTAATAGTTTGATGAGGGAGTAAATGTAGTTGCATATGAATATCCATCTTCGTCTCTATCATTTACTGTAATAGTAACTTTATTAGCAGGGTTTTTAACATCACCTATAAATGTATCTACGCTCTCATCTTCTACATCTAATATAGCGGTACAATCTCCTCTAGTGGCCGCTGATGTAACCATGTACTTACGAATAGCTGAAGTGGGAATATATGAGCCGAAGGTTAAGAATTTAAGGTTATACTCTCCTCTATCTTCTAGTCTACTCCACTTATCTTGACTATCTAATTGAGCTGCTAACGTAGATACTGTAAATTCTTCAAAATTAATTGCTCCATTACTCCAGTCATTGCTTCTAGCAACGCTGTTAGGAAGAGTTAAAGATTTTGCATTAAATGTTAATTTAACTAATCCTGAATTATCTAAAGATCCGTTGAGTCTAGTATAAAGCACATACTGATCATCTGCAACTGAAGCGTCAGTTACGAAATAAGTATTTGCTGGAAGGATTTTCTCTACTTCGGTAGTAGCTTCTCTCTCAACAGTAAGCGTGTATTTACGGAATTGAGTGCCTTCAACTTCAACCTCTTCGGAAGTCAGCGCATAATAAATAGCTCTATTTGCAGCTCCTGGATATGCGGACGTAAGCGTTAACCCATCTCCAACATAAGCTACGGGAGTCGCTTTACTAGCATCCGTTTCATCCATTACTCTCTCGAAAAGAACTGGAACACCTGCTCTTAAAATCTCTTTAGCATAAGTATAGGATTTTTCATAATCCCCTTTAAATGTAATATTGTTGGTTTGATCATTCTTAAAAATATAAGGGGATAAACCGAATATACTCTCAAACTCTTCTACGGTTTCACATAAAGTAGGAGTATTTACAGGGCCCGTTACTGCGTATCCTGGGATATATGCTGTGTTCGTAGTAACGGTTTCATTAACCCCAGGGGTAGTTAAATCTACTTCTCTAATAATTATATTAGGCATTTATTTTTTACCTCTTTAATTTTTTATTTATCTTTAATAGAAACTTCACTTACTAGTTTAGCTTCTACATCTGCTTCTAATTTAATATTTTCTTTCCCAGTCCCCGTTTCTATACAAGCTTCCGTTTCCAACTTTACAGTGTCCTTTATCGGCACTGAGAATAGATATGCATCATCTACTGTGAAGTTAAGGGTAAATCTCGTAAATTGACCTGGGATCAATCTCTCCGGGATATCCGAATTATCTGAAAAATCTTCTAATAATGAAATAGTCGAATCATGATCTATTTCGGTTCCATTATAAGGAATAGTGATATGTAAGTTAGGATAATTAATAAAATTAAATATAAAGTTCCTTACATAATCATCGCATTCTTCATAATATCTAGTGTAGATATCTAATTGATAAGTTAAAGCTATAGGTATTCCACTTAAAGATGAAACCTTAATATCATTAGCTTCTATTGTAGCTCCGTCAAACGTTAAAGCTCTTTTATTAGTATTGAGTATTCTAACGTCAGGATTTCTCCTTAAAGCTATTAGAGGAAGTGTAATAGGTTTATCATTATTTCTATCTAATGTATATTCAAATAATCTTCGAGTCTCATTAGGAGATGTGATTACCATATTAGGATCTTTTATCCAGTTAGATATTTTATTTTTTATAGCTTCGTCGTAATAACGTAAAGCCATCACTTACCTCCGTTTTTATAGTCTTCACAATACTTATCCATATTAGAAGCGATATAATTAAATGTATTATCGAAAATAGGGTAAGCAGGGGACCCTATTGAGCCATAATTAACCAACTTAGCTAAATACTGCAAATTTAAATTAAGATATGGAGAATGCGCATTAGGGTCTATTTCTATATTATAATCTCCATTAGGTAGTACATTATATCTAATATTATATACAGCACTTATTAATAAATTTTTTAAGTTGATAGATTGATTTTTTCTTAAATTTATATTACTTCTAATATCGGGCAAATCATTTATATATGACTCTATAGGAATCAATCTTTTCTCATCTAAATTACTAATAAAATATTTTTGTATTTTATCTATTAAATAATTAGATATAAAATCTCTTAAATCAAAATTATTGGGATTTTCTATATAAAGGTTCATAATTAAACCCTAGTTGTATCACTATCTTCGAAGGGTTGAGCTGCAACTATTCTAGCACCATCTTCTCTGCTTCTTCTTCTAGTCGAAGGAGATTTTCTAAGTTGACGTTTAATAAATACTGCCCAATCTTTTAATTCTTTTAAAAATACTTTTTTAACTGCTTCAGGAGAATCATCAGTGAGAGGTAATCTTAAGATGTCTTTAAGTTTCTCTTCACCTTTATTTGATTTAAGAAGCTCGTCTAAAGCTCTTCTATATGCTGTAGCATCAGTAGATTTATTACCTTTAAGGGAATCTCTTACATAATTAACTACGCCTGCTAAATTATTTATTTTATGATATTTAAACCAGTCTTTAAGAGTATTAGAAGAATAATCATCTTTTGGTGCGGTTGATTGATGGCTATCTAAAAATGATCTTACCTCGGCTTCACTTTTTCCTCTAATGTCTTCTACTGTAAGAGGCTTATTGGTAAATTCTCCATCGTTATCAGTTTGATATAAACCATAATTTAATATATTACGTTTATTTTTAAGAAAAAGCATTGCTTTAATTTTATAAACGTTTTTAGCTATGTTCTCGTTATAAAGAGATTGATCGTAAAGCCATTCTTCTCCTGGGGTGATATTTTTCTTATCTAATTCATTTCCCAGTAACGCTAAGTAATCTATATAAAGATCATTAGTAGAATTACGTGCTTTTAACCTATCAACATATTTAAATACTGGATGATCTAATGTTCGCTGCTCTAATGCCAAATCAGTAAGATATGAAACGGAGTCATCGACTAATCTTCCATATTTTTTCTTAAAATAATCTTCTACTTTTTCTCTCTTATTTTTAACGTCGGATTTTAAGATTTCTTCTATATTTTCAGGAGAAATATTCTTTACTTCATTAGAATCAACTTCTAGCAGTCGCATTCTTCGTCCTCCTCAGCTAATAGAGTAAAATTGCTTCTCTTAAAATCACTTTTACTCTCAGGTAGCGTATCTTCAAACTCAGGAACTAATTTGCATGTAAGAGATGCGGGATATATCATTTCACCTGAAATTTCAGCTACTCTAAATAATCTTCCTTTAGTATTATCAAATGCACTAGGAATAATAAATAGAGCTCCCTGCTGTAAATCGTGTAAATCATAAGGTACGGATATCACGGAAGCATTTTCCTGTAATTCACTATCCCATCCGAGTTTCTTCATCGTACGTTGCGTAGGATGTTCATCAAAAATACAACCTATCTGCTCGGGTTCTTGATAATTACTTTTTATTTCAGCATAAGTAGTATAATATTTTCCAGGTCTAGGCGCTAAATAAATGGGCCATACACCTAATAGTTCTACCATTTGCTTAAAGTAATTACGTTGTAAAAGGATATCAGGCGTAATTAAGACGCCATATTTTTTATTGGGGTCTATCATTACGCCCTCCTCTCATTTACTTAAATTAATCTTCTTTAGCGATAACTTCATAATCGCCATGGTCATTTTTAGTTATCGTAAGACCAGCTTTTTTGATATGGTCATTAGTGATGTCGGAAATTTTTCCATATCTCTTCATATCATAATCAACCCAACGTTGATAGTCCGCGATATCATCTCCGAGGTCTTCTTTAATAGGTTTCTTAGAGGATTTCTTTAAGGATTCTTCATATTCCTCTCCATCAAACCACTTATTTAGGAGAGATATTTCCTCGGAGTCATCGGGAAATGTATTGTCTAGGATTGAATCTACAAGGGCATCCATTACCTCTTCATCCATATCTGAAACATCTATATCTGGATCTTCCTCAGCTTCCCTTTCAGATTCACCCTTAAGAAATTTTGCGAGTTTTTTAATCTCGTCGGGAGTTAAGTTATTCTCTCTTTTCTGTAAAAACTTAACTATTTTATTTTCTAACCCGCCGCGTGCTTCCATAAGCTCAGGAAATTTCTTTTGAAGCTTTTCCATATTAGTTTCTTCATTCATCTTCCCGTCACAAGCTTCTTCAACTACTTCGGTCTTAAGTACTTCAAGATCTTCAGGATAATTGGCTTTAGTATCTTTATACCATTGAGCTGCGGAATAATGATTTCCGGCTTCACGCGCCATTTCAATATATTCAGCTGCAGCTTCCGCATAAGCCTTTACGTCGTCTCTGTCGATATCAAATCCTGCGATATCGAGAACATCGAGAACCTCATCTAATGCTGGACGAAAAGCTTCGTTAAGAGATTTTCTATTAGCAAGGTATTTCTTTTCAAATCCCTTATTCATACTTTCAAATAAATTCATTTTATTACCTCTATATAATTTTTTATTTGTTTATTTCATCTTCTATAGATATTTGACCTTTTTCAACTTCGTTTCTTCTAGGTTGATATCTATAGGGATTACCTTTTTTAAATCTACCGGATGTAGCTCCTAGTGCATTTGAAGTATCTATTAATGATTTAGCCGACTCCAAGTCATCCCCATCATCTATAGATAACTGCACAGGTTCTTCATATTTTCTTCCGTATATCGCAGGATATATTATATCCGCATACTGCTTTTGTCTATTCTTTTCAAAATATTTAATATAATTATGCACTACGGAAGCTACTTTAATAAGCCACGCGGAATTAGCTAAGACCAACATTACGTGTTTACAGCCAGGACCTAATTTATTATCCGGGTTAGTAATATCGGAAGGGCGATTTTCTAACTCTCCGCTATTTATATCACTCATAGTGGCCCAAAATGCCATGCGGTACTTCCAATCCGGGCAATTATGGAGTACTACTCCTGCGTCTACTAAGAAATTGCCCCATTCCTTTACTTTAATATCATATACAGGAGTTTCCTGTAATTCTACATATTCTACTGAAACTACTTTATGATTTAATTTAAAATACTTTACAGCATCATCGATGGAGTCGAACACTTTAGTTATTCGGGGATACCCATTTTTGCGATATCTATCATAGTTCTCTTCAGTGAGATCCTCATGATTCACTATTAAATCTTCCAGTATTTTTCTTACTTTAGTCTCATTACATTTTCTAGCGGTTAAAGCTATTTCTTCATTGGAACGGGATAGCTTAGCTTCTCTTATCTTTTCTCGATGATTTTCGGAAATATGGGATCCTCTTACCTTAGAAATAGCTTTTTCAAGATTACGTTTATTTATAATACTTCGAGCAAATTTTTCTTCAGGTGAAATATTGTTCCAATAATTTTGAATGCCTTCCAATGTTAATTTTTCTATTTCAGGATCATGTAGGTTAGTTCCACGTACCCGGGCTGCGAAATGAAATTTTTCAGTATTAAAATCACCACGCACCCATGCTTCTTTCATCCCGCTACTTCTTTTGAGACGAAGCTCTTCCTCTTCTTCAGGGGTTAGATAGGAGTAATAATCTTCCATAGTGGTTCGCATGATTTCGGACTGTTGCAATTTGCGATCTTCGTCATAATTGCGTTTTCTACCCGCTTCCACAAAAGCGGCTCTCGAAGCCTTCATCGCAGGAGTAGGATTGCTATTTCTAAGAATTGCGTTTTCTCTCGAAGATTTTCTTATATTTTCCTGGACTTCTAATGGTCTATTACTAAAGGATAAAGAGGCGTGATACTTCCAATGTTCATACCCAGTCATTACCTGGAGATTTTCAGGGTGATTATTATGCTTATTAAAATCTTTATGATGAATTGCTACTGAGTACTTCATCTTATAAAAGTAATTTTCAGTGCACTCTATATCTCGTGCTTTAGCAGCTTCAATTTGTTCTTTGAAAAGATTTTCCGCTACTAGTTTATATATGGAGTGATATTTTCCTGAGGAATTTAATTTAACAGTATCATACCCTTTTGAGGTATTTGAAAAGTACAATGGCATAAGAGACATTCCAGGAGATAACTTTTCCGCCGCAATATAACTACCATTTCTTAACATATAAGGGTGATCAGGGGTGGTTAATATTTCTTCTCCGTTATCTAAAACTACTTTTATAAAAGAAGAAGTAGTTTTAGTTATCCACACCTTTTCGACTTCACCAGGTTTGAAATCTCCTTGAGAATCCGTAGAATATACATACAACTTTTCACCAGCATTAAAACGGGCTAGCATCTCTTCAACCGTAGGAGAAGTACCGTCTAGTAGCTTAATCCGAGTAGAAGGGTGCAAGCAACTGCAGTGAATATAAACATCATCACTATCAAATCCATCTAATAAAGCTCTTATGATGTCTTTTAAATTTACAGGGTTATCATTAAGACGATTTCGTATCTTATCTAATAATCCTCCAAATTTAATAGTGACTTCGTAATCATCCGTTTCACCGTGTACAGGTATCTTAATAGTAAGTATTCCTTCTTTAAATAAAGAATTCATATCTATGCTATTATATTCTCGAGTGGAGGTAGAAAAGCGAGATTTTACTCTTTTTTCATACCGAGTTTTTCCATCTCCCTTTTCTCTCTCTCCTCTCTTACCTTTAGCTATAAGGTCACTTCTTCTATCTTCTAATAAATTTATCACCTTATAGCCTCCTTTTAATTATTTTCTAGTTACTGTTCCGTAAAGGGATTTACTTTTACCTGATTT
>OLGV01000247.1_pt1 | contig 23931 bp, 20 predicted proteins | sample 1605761 | NCBI WGS metagenome assembly OLGV01 (sample SAMN03283245) | human gut metagenome | biome: human-associated habitat; material: feces | host: Homo sapiens | place: Peru | collected 2012
GGCAGCAGAGGCTCTCTGTCGCAATTAGGACGTTGTCTCATCTTCTTGACCTCTTGTCCGGAACGGTGTCCATGATGACCGTCAGGTTTTCCCCGTCTCCCCAGAGAAGGAATCGGGCACCGGATTTGAGGCAAGTATCAGTTTATAACTGAACTTTTATGCCGCCTCGGACTGGGTGGGTATGCTCCGGAATATGTAAGACGCAACTCCCTCTTCTTCGGCAGCCATGCCGGCACCAAGCGAGGATGCATCTTCTACTCCCTCGCATGTTCTTGCCGGTTCAACGATATCAACTTCTTCGACTACCTCGCAGACGTCCTCAACAAGTCCGCTGCCATGCCCAACGGCGCTCCACCGGAAGCATACCGCGACTTCCTCCCGGACCGCTGGGCAAAAGAATAGCAGGGTGCGCACCCTGCTTTCTTTATGCAACGGCTACGTCGACCCGGAGACGCTTACCAACATCTAACATCCTCATAAACCGAGTAATGGTCCGAATATAAGTTACGTAACCCCGAAATGGGAAGCACTGCTGCGCTCCACACTTGAAAAAACGCGCTATCCTGTGCCTTCTGGACATCTTCCGGCGCTGCTTTCGGGCACATCGAACGGCTTTTATCAGAAAAACCATGCGGTGCCAGGGAAATGCGGACCAATCGAACAGCTACTGCAAAGACATAGCGTGGTGGCTATGAATAATGCAGGCTAATAATATTACCTTGATAGCAAATCGGCAAGGTATCGTTTTGCTTTCTCTTCGTCAATCCTGTTAGCGAACAACGGGTTATTGAGGATAGTATTCAAAGCTCTACCATTAAACTGAACAACACCTCTTGTGGCGCGTCCAGCCCAATGATGCTGTACTATAGATGCATCGATTAGTTGGTCGTGATATACAGAGCACAAGGCAGTGTTGCAAAGGCCATTTTCAGTAATCCCAACCAAGAAGAAAAGGAATACGGAATCTTCTTCAGACATTTTCTCCAGGAACTTGTCTACATTATAGGCTTTGGGAGCAGAATCAAGGTAGAGTACTTTTGTTTTAATATCCGTGTATGTGTGTCCGTTGTCAAAAGACCGAACGTAATCTCCAAGCTCATCATGAGTTTCAAATTCAGGAAGCAAGCTTTCGTCTTTTCTAAGAAATTCCTTGATCTCTTCACGAACGTTATTTTCTGCGGTTATCATGAATTCAATAATCCTTCCACGAATGTTGACATTTTCAATTCGTGAGGCAATCATTATTGCGTCCAAACATGCGTTGCAACGTTCGTTCAGATCATCTTCAAGAACTTTCAGGTTATTAGAATCGATAAATGATTGAGCACGACGAACAGAATCAATAATATTGGAGTGCTGCTTCTCTGAAGGGATAAACTTTTGGGAATGAGGTGTAATTGCGGAGGATGCTTCAACTAATCTTGATAGATTATCTGACCATTCCAACCCTTCGTGAATAGCAAACAATTCATCAAAGTGCGAAGGCTCGTTCACAATTCCATTATAATCTTTAATTATATCACTTCCATTAAAACTACCTCTGATGTTATTCATCGATAGTTCTCTTGAGCTATGGCTTATCTTGCTCAAGAAAGTGGAATTAGCAAGGTAAATCACGTTCGAGTTATTGTTCCGAACCAAAACAACAAAGAAAGGAATCTTATCATATTTTTGCAGGGCAGATAAAGACAGCACCGTGTTGCTGAAAGAACCACTCTGCGAATAACTGAACCTCACTGCATAGAAACGGCTATAATAGACTTTTCTATCTTGAGTCAAATTGTACTTGGCAACCACGTAATTGATGAGGTCATCCTTTGATCCAGATGGGGCTGTGTTGATAATATCCTCAACAAACTGATGAACAAACTGATTCATGTGCTACTCGAATAAGGTTTCTCTATAATGCTCTGTTGGAAAAGTCGTAATGACTGGTGTCGTTTTTTGTTTTTTTATCTGCTGGTTGAGAGTATTCCTTTCCCAGAAAAAACCACCACTATAACCTTGAATATCTTTATCAACATCCGCATTTCTTAGTCTTTTAGCCGCCCACAGGCAATACTCTTCATCTATTTCGACTCCTAAATACCTTCTCCCCAACTTTTTTGCGACAACACAAGAAGTTCCGCTTCCAACAAACGGATCAAAAACAACATCTCCCGGCTTAGAAGAGGCAAGAATGAGTTTAGCTATCAACTTCTCGGGTTTTTGCGTAGGATGATCTGTATTCTCCGGCATTGACCAGAAGGGAATACTGATATCATCCCAAAAATTAGACGGGAAAGTAATTCTGAATCTACCGTCAGCAGTATCTTCCCAGTCTTTTGGTTGGCCATCTTGCTTATAGGGGGCAATAACTTGACGCTTCATCATTACTGCATCGACATCAAAATAGAAATTTTTCTCATCCTTGACAGCGAACCAGATGTCTTCCATTCCATTTTTCCAATTCGACTTTGCACCTCGCCCTTTTTCTCGTTGCCATGTGATTCTATTGACAATCGAAAGCTCTTCTTTTATTACTTGTTGTTGAACCGAGGAGCACTTCCAGTCTCCGCACATATATAGTGTGCCATTAGGTTTCAATTTCTTACATACGAGGCGAAACCAAGAGCGCACATAATCCGCGTACTGTTGGTCAGACATAGCTGAAAACTTCGAAGAATTAAATGACTTGTTAAGATTGTAAGGTGGATCTACAATCACGAGATCAGCAATGGCGTCTGGAATTTGATCTATTACATCCATTATATCGCCATTAATGATTCTATTCATCAATGGATTACATTCAGAAATACTATTGGGCAACACAAGATCTTTCTTAAGATCTATTGCCTCTTCTGGAGTAACAGTCAACGTTCTGTTGCGTCCTGCTCTTATTTTTGTAGCTGCTGCCATTTTTATATCAATTTATTAGGCCAATGAGTCGTCAAAAAAATAATATTTATATAATTTTCAAATACTTAACCTGAATTATTCATAAAAAAGTAAAGGAATCCTCATAATTATTTGGTAATCAGAGGATTAAATGCTATTTTTTTTGTAATGCTAAAAACAAGAAACATTTTTCCTTTACTTCATGAACAAAATTACTTCATATTCCGCAGATTACCAAACTTTTCCTACACTGTTTGAACTTGAGCCCGTGGCCGGCAAGAAAGTGACGGTAGATTTCTCCGCACCCGAACTCTCCTCTCTCGGCGGACTGTCCCTTGTTCGCGAATATGAAAAGTCATCGAACCGCATCATCGAACGCATCGAATCCTGTATCAAAGATCCGCGTCGGGAACCTATGGTGGTACACAGCCAGACGGAGATGCTCCGCCAGAGGATATACCAGATAATGGCCGACTTTGAGGATGCCGACGACTGCGACAGGCTATGCCGCGACGGAATCCTGAAGATGTGTGCCGGACGGTCTGCTTCGGATGAAATCGACCTGGCTTCCCAGCCTACAATGACGCGTCTGGAGAACCGCCTGTCCCGCAAGGAACTGTTCGATATCGGAGAGGCCTTCATCGATGACTTCATCGCTTCGTATAACTCAGAGCCCGATTCCATCATCATTGATGCCGATGACACGAATGCCGACACATATGGCGCGCAGCAGCTCACGCTGTTCAACGCCTATTATGGGGAATACTGCTATATGCCCCTGCTGCTGTTCGAGGGGCGCAGCGGCAAGCTCATACTTCCCATCCTCAGACCTGGTCGGGGCAACAAGGCAATCAACATTTCAGGCCTGCTCAAACAATTGATAACCAAGCTTCGCAAGAAGTGGAAACACACTCAGATAATAGTACGGGGAGACTCCCATTTCTGTTCCCACGACTTCATGGATTGGGCAACAGAGCGACAGGATGGCATCCACTTCATTACGGGACTTGCCGAGAACGTGAGGCTCCAAAAGATAACCGCTCACTGGCTTGACACTGCGGTTGCATCTTACAAGGCCAACCAGTTCAGACTCTATCTGCACTGCGCTGCATACGTAATCCTGCATTCGTTTCAGGCCGATATGCTTGTGGGAATCGAACCTGAGTGCAGTACCATCACCACAATGAGGGAGAAACTGCTCCTGAGCGCGGTGTCCATCGATGAGAAGAAGACTTGCATACGCCTTCGATTCTCACAGAAGGCTCCGATGCTTCCCGAAATGGCGTCCGTATTGACCAGACTGCAACATCTGACATCCTCATAAACCGAGTAATGGTCCGAATATAAGTTACGTAACCCCGATAGGGGAAGCACTGTGCACTCCACACTTGAAAAAACGCGCTATCCTGTGCCTTCTAGACATCTTCCGGCGCTGCTTTCGGGCACATCGAACGGCTTTTATCAGAAAAACCATGCGGTGCCGGGGAAATCGGACCAATCGGACAGTTACTGCGAAGACAAAGCGTGGTGACTATGAATAATGCGGGTTAATGTCCCCAAGTTCAACTTGCCCCGGAAGATATCAGCTATCAGATAGCCTGTCTGGTAGTAATCGAGCAGTCTGTCATGCAGCGCAGTCATACTTTTCTTCAACTCCGGCCGAGAAGCTTTGATTATGTCCATTGCGTGAGTGATGGGATCCATGATGGCCAAAAGATTCCCCATGGTGATGGGCACATACTGATCTGTCTTCAGGATCGTGTTTATCGTCCTGAAATCTGTTTCTTTGAGTTTCTTTTTCATGGTGTTTGGTGTTTTCGGCAAATGTACAACCCTATCGCGAAGGTCTTTTTCGCAAAGATTTCCTACTGTATACCCATTCTTGCGAAAATAGACTTCGTGCAACTAATGTATTTTTGCAACGGGTGTTTGAAACCCCTTTTGCTTTTGAACACCCCTTATTGTATTTTTGTTAAACGGTAAGCGCCATTAGACATGGTGTCACCACTATTTAAAATATTTTTAAAATGGAAGATTACAGTATTAAAACGGCTAATTCACAGCCTAAACATGTTGGTCTAACTGAAGAACAAATAACAATTGTTCTCAAGGCCTATTCAATAGCGCCTCATATCAAAGTTGACGGTCTTGATGGAGATGGTTGGGTTCGTAACAAGGACTTTGGAAACAAACTCCTCGAGGTCGGTTTCGACAGAAAATCCTTAGGTTACGTAACGCTCATGTCTTTTATCTATGGCGGCTGCAATGAGTTTCTGGAAGTTGGAAAAGTTATGAATGCCTATGGAAAACCAGACAATTATGTGCGACCTAAAGAATCTGCCCGTCGAATTGAGAGTGCTCCTGCGGTTAAGGACGAATCAAAATCCGTTGCGTCAACATCGCCGCGAGATGCTTTCGTAAGTTGGGGTTATATTAAGAACTACCCTGAAGTGTTAGCGGAACTTGCATCGACTGCATTACCTGAAGACTGGGCCAGAAGCAATAATGGATATCCTGCCCTTCTTGACAATTACCTCCGTTATACATTTTACAGGCTGAAGAAAGAAAAAAAGGTATTAGTTGCTGACACTCCCAAGGGGAAAGTAGCTGCTTTTAACACCGGGTTAGTGAATAAGACGTATGATGATATCTATGCTTATTTCACGAAGCCAGACCAAGACAATACACGCTTCTTCTTTAGTGCTTTTTGTACTGAAGGAGTAGATACGGGCAAGCAGTTGACTAAATATTTCAAAACATTGCCCAAACGTGCACAATATTTCGAAATAGGCGTTTCAGATTATTTGTACAACATCGACATGGGGGTTCCCGCCATTGACCATGATCATATTCTTATTGAACACGCAGAACGTTTACCCAAAGAATTTTTTGAACTGTACTACCCGGAAATAGAATTGAAGGATAAAAAGTACATGACTTCCAACGAGATTAAAGCGTATAGCGATGAACTCAGGGAGCAGATGCAATCCAAAATGAAGAAGTACAGGCAAATGAAGAGTGCATTAGAAGAAGCCGTTGTAATTGCGTTTAAGCGCGTTCAATGGAACTTTAAGTCTGCAATACCGATGTACTATCCTCGGACGAACAGTATTAGCCTGCTCTTCCCTCTATGTCTGGTTAGCGACGATAAGGTTGATGTTGCCTTAATAGTGTCGAAACAGCAATCTGGAAGGTATTTAGGAGAGACTGTTTACCCTCTTTGGTGGGCATATCGAAATGCCAGGTTGGTCTGCAGACCGGATAGTGATTGGCTTAAGCCCTCCTCTATCGATTCTGAGGTTGAGGATACACCTGAAGACGAGTAATCGCATTGATAAATATTCCATTTTTGGGCCCTGCTTACCGAGTAGGGCCTTTTGCGAAAATACATTTCGCAAAATATCATTATCTTTGCTGACAACAAAACAAGATCCTTATGCCAGCAAATAAAAATGCAGTTGTCAGATACATCATCCTCGACAGAAAGCTGTCTGACCAGAACCATTACTATACACGCACTCAATTAACGGAGGCGGTAAACGCTTCTCTCAAGGCAATCGATGATTCGCTGGAGGTGAGCAAGAGAACTATAGAGATGGACTTGAGGGACATGGAAGAAATCTTCCAAATAGACCTGGATGAGAGCCTGGTTATTAACGGGAAGAAAATAATCCGCTATGCAGACCAGACAAGGTCCATATTCTCCAAACCTTTATCTGAAGATGAGAAGATTCTTCTGCACGAGGTCCTGAGCACATTAGGCCAGTTCTCCGGGTTGAACAATTTTGACTGGTTAGAAGATCTCAGAACGAAACTGAGTAGTCGTTTCTCTTATGGAGGAAGCGAGTTCGACGATGACAATGCCGAGTCGAAGAGAAAAGTGATTAGCTTTAGCTCGAATGATTTCCTGCAGAATAAAGAATACCTCGGGTGGTTTTTCTCTGCCATAACGAACAAGAAGGTCATTTCCTTACAATACAGGAAATTTGACGCTGCCGATGCACAGGAGATCATCGCATATCCGTACATGCTCAAGCAGTACAATGATAGATGGTATCTCCTCTGTACCCCAACCTGCGATAAAACACATCCCTACAATCCACACTTTATTGCAAATATTCCTCTTGACAGAATCGAATCGTATCAAGAAGTCTACAATATCCCGTTTGTGGACTGTCAGGTTAACATTGACGAACTCTTCGATGATATCGTAGGAGTAACCTATTACTGGGATGAGCCGGTAGAACACATTGTGTTTGCTTTACGCAACTCCGCCGTCAACTACGTAAGGACGAAACCCATTCATCCATTTCAGGCAGAATTGCAAAAAGGCGAGCAGGATGAATTGAGGAAACAGCACCCTATGCTTCAGGATTTCTCTTTCTTTTCCCTCGACTGCAAACTGAATTATGAACTTTCTTCTGTGTTGAGAAGCTTTGGGTCAAATCTGGTCGTTCTTCAGCCAGAAGTGCTGAGATTGGAGATGATAGAGAATGCGACAAAACTGCTTGAGCAGTATTGCTGACATCAAGCCATCGGCTCTTCGTCATACAATGCATCAAGCACAGCTGCGTCATCTTGAGCTTCGTAAGAAATAGTATTCCCATCCTCATCAACCGGATTGCAGCTCATACATCTGCATTTGTGTATCCCTGATTTGTCGACATAATCGACTTTTTGGGCGCCACAAGAACTGCAGAAAACCATATTCCGGTCTTTATGCCCCTTACCAATACAACGGAAAATGCGGGCAGGAATAACGAGATGTAAATTCCTATACTTATTTGCTTGATTCTCAAAGAAAGAATCAGAGCAGCACGAATTGCATGTTGGACAAATATACAGCCCATTGGGACAACGCTTTGTGTCCCTGGAATCTATGATGCCTCTTTTACAATCATGGCAATAATTCAGGTGTAAAAAGCAAATTTATTTTCCTCAATTTCGGAAAAAAGAGTTTCCCCAGTTTTCGGAAGTGTGATGGGACGGCCGTTTCCGTTTAGCCCTTCATCTTCCTCCCCACATCTGTCGTGCGAGATGCAATTTTGTGTTTTTCAACCACTTGCATGTTTGGTTGACTTCCATTATCTTTGCCTCTGTACGACTGAAGCAGAAGGGGCAACGCAGGGGTGCGACCCTGGAGGAATAGGCCGTATGACACCGACAGTATGTCGTTTATCAGAGCCTTGGACGTATAGATGTCCTTGGCCTTTTTCGTAGAGCCATACTGGAGGAGTCCTATGCCAGCAAACCCTGGGGTTTCAGGGGCGGCGCCCCTGACGGATAATGCACTGTTGACTGCGTTGTGATACATGATTCCTTGGTCTTGAAAGAGGCGTGTGGGAGACTGTCTTAAAAGTGGCTGACCAGCAGGCTTAACGCTAACCTCCCCAGCCTGAAAGGGCCTTGAAAAAGGGAATGAAGAAAGTCAAAATAATCCATTGCGGTCTCGAATTTCTTTTTGTAACTTGTTGTCAGTTAATGATTAACAAGTCATGGCATTCAAAAAAGGCATTGACAGGGATCAAGTTCTGTTGTTTCCGGAAAGTCTGGACGAATATGTGTCCGAAGACAGCCCGGTCCGCCTCATAGATGCGTTCGTTGAACGTCTGAATCTGGCAGCGCTGAACTTACAGGGCATCGAGTCCAAAGAGATGGGGCGTCCGTCCTATAATCCCAAGGACCTTCTTAAAGTATTGATATACGGATGCTTCTACGGAGCGAGGTCTTCCAGAAGAATGGAGCGTGAGTGTAAAGTCAACGTGGAAGTGATGTGGCTCACCGGCAAGCTTACGCCGGATCACAATACGCTTTCTGAGTTCCGCAAGAAGAATATCAAGTGCATGAAGCCGATGTTCCGTGAGTTCAACAAGTTCTGTCTTGACCTGAACATGTTCTCCCTGGACTATGTGTCCATTGACGGCAGCAAGTTCCGGGCGGTGAACTCCAAGGACAGGAACTTCACGTTGAGCAAGCTGGATGACCGCCTGAAGCGACTGGATGCCCACATTGACGAGTACCTTGCAGCGTTGGAGGAGAGCGACGGGGCGGAGAATGATCGCAAGTTCACCCGTGAGGAGTTGGAGGAGAAACTTGCCAAACTCCGGGAGCGCAAGGCCCGCTACGAGGGATACTTGAAGGAGCTGGAAGAGAGTGGGGCCGGTCAGATGTCGCTGACAGATCCGGATGCCAAGCTTATGAAGGAGAACAACGGCTTTGGAGTCGGTTACAATGCCCAGACTGCGGTTGACGCTGATAGTCATCTCATTGCCGGGTTTGAGATGACCAACCATCCGACAGACCACGGTCTGCTGACAGGGGTTGCCTCGGAAGTGAAAGAGGACCTGGGCGTTGACGTACTTGAGGCCACAGCCGACAAAGGTTATCACGATCCCGAGGACATGGCCGCGGCTCTTGAGAATGGCATCATTCCGAATGTCATCCAGAACGATGGCACGTCCGAGGTGGAGATTGAATATGAGTATAGCGAAGAGCCGGTGACTGATGCTCAGGCATCCAGTACGGAACCCTCTGACATCAAGGCCTGCCTGCATGGCGGCATCATCCCTAAATGCATGGAGGGTATACTCTCCGATGCTCGCGTGGAAGAGGTGGTCAAGCGTCACCGTGAAACAACGGACTCGGAAGTTGCCAGGATGTCGCTTCAGGAGATGATAGCAAAGGCTCATGAAGGATATTTCGTGCGGGATGCGGAAAGGAACATGGTCATCTGTCCACAGGGTGAAATCCTTCGCCCAAAGTCGGTGAAGAAGAACGGGAATATCCGGTACTGCAATAAGCTGGCCTGCAAGCGGTGCAAAGCCAAGTGTACCACGGCCAAGTTCAAGGAGGCCGACTTCTCCAAGGACTGTCTTATCAAGAAAGTCGGTGGCTGGAAGAAAGACGACAGGAACGATGACGGGACACCGCAATCGAAGGTTGTCACAGAGACCAGGAAGGTTGTTCGCTACAAGCTCCACATGGACCAGAAGAAGATGGATAACCGGAAGTGCCTGTCCGAGCATCCGTTCGGAACAATCACAAGGACAATCTCGAAAGCGAATTCACCCTTGCGCATGAGATGGGACACGCTATCCACTCCTATCTTTCCAACAAGTGCCAGCCTGTCGTTTACTCGCAGTATGTGATATTCGTTGCCGAGGTCGCATCGACCTGCAATGAGGTGCTGCTGCTCATGCACCTTTACAAAAAGACCTTTGAAACGGGCGATCTCCGTCAGAGGGCGTATATAATCAACTATTTCCTTGAGCAGGTCAGAACGACGCTTTACCGCCAGACAATGTTTGCCGAGTTTGAGCTGAAAATAAACGAGATGTCCGAAAAGGGCGAAACGCTGACTGCCGATGCTCTCTGTGCGCTCTATCGTGACCTTAACAAGCTCTATTTCGGCGATGATGTCGTTATCGACAGTGAGATAGACATGGAATGGGCAAGGATCCCGCACTTCTATTATAATTTCTATGTTTTCCAGTATGCAACGGGATTTTCCGCTGCGGTCGCTCTTGCTGACAGGATACTGAACGAGGGCGAGCCTGCCGTAAAGGATTATCTCAGATTCCTCAGCGGCGGATGCTCGAAGGATCCTATTGATCTGCTGAAGATTGCAGGCGTTGACATGACATCTCCCAAGCCTGTGAACGACGCTCTCAGGCTGTTCAAGAAGATGCTCGACGAGATGGAACACTGCATGGAGAAATGATATGGGACTGTTCGGTTTGTTTAAGAAAAAAGAGTCCGATCCCATGGATAAAAAGCTTGCGGCGATGAACTGCAAGCACGTCAATTACGTTGCTGTCGATTTTGCGGAGCTGTGCGGGGGAATGGAGGCTTCCCCCGAATATCTCCTGAAGCTGAAAGCCGTGAATTACTATGCCCTGAAGGACGAGTACATAGATGCGGCGTTCTATTCCGACAGCGGACATGACGAGAATTACGTTATATTCAGATATGTGAAGTTTGACAAGCCCGTTTCCCGAAGCGGCTGCTATGCCGTGCCTAAGGATATACTCAGAAAGGCTTATGAAAAGCTGGGAGCGGTGAATTTCTGATTCAAAATTTTTTTTATAAGAAATTTACAAAAACCACTTGACAAGTAACCGATTACACAGTAAAATATACTTAAAGATTTCGGATATTCTATGTCCGGAAAAGTTGATAATGAACTAAATATTTTAACGGAGGTAATTTCCAATGAGCGAATACTTCAAGAATATCGGCAAGATCCCCTTTGAGGGCAAGGACAGCACAAATCCTCTCGCATTCAAATATTACAACCCCGATGAGGTTGTTGCAGGCAAGCCTATGAAGGAGCAGCTCAAGTTTGCTCTGTCCTGGTGGCACACAATGGGCGGCGACGGAACTGATATGTTCGGCTGCGGCACAACAGACAAGACATGGGGCGAGGCAGACGTTACCGCAAGAGCTAAGGCTAAGGTTGACGCTGCTTTCGAGATCATGGACAAGCTGTCTATCGACTACTTCTGCTTCCATGACCGTGACCTCTCTCCCGAGTACGGCACACTTGCTGAAACAAATGCCAAGCTCGATGAAGTAACAGATTACATAAAGGAGAAGATGGACAAGGATCCTTCCAAGAAGCTTCTCTGGGGCACAGCAAAGTGCTTCGATCACCCCCGTTATATGCACGGCGCAGGCACATCTCCCTCCGCTGACGTTTTCGCATATTCCGCTGCACAGATCAAGAAGGCTATTGACGCTACCGTTAAGCTCGGCGGCAACGGCTATGTATTCTGGGGAGGAAGAGAAGGCTATGAAACTCTCCTCAACACAAACATGGCACTCGAGCAGGATAACATGGCTCGTCTGATGAGAATGGCTGTTGACTATGCACGTTCCATCGGCTACAAGGGCGATTTCTATATCGAACCTAAGCCCAAGGAGCCTACAAAGCATCAGTATGACTTCGATACCGCTACTGTTCTCGGCTTCCTGAGAAAATACGGTCTTGACAAGGATTTCAAGATGAACATCGAAGCTAACCACGCTACACTGGCTCAGCACACATTCCAGCACGAGCTGAGAGTTGCAAGGGACAATGGCGTATTCGGTTCTATCGATGCTAACCAGGGCGATCCCCTCCTTGGCTGGGATACAGACCAGTTCCCCACAAATGTTTATGATGCTGCACTCTGCATGTACGAGGTACTGAAGGCAGGCGGCTTCACAAACGGCGGTCTGAACTTTGACGCTAAGGCAAGAAGAGGTTCCTACACTCCCGAGGACATCTTCCACAGCTATATCGCAGGTATGGATACATTTGCTCTCGGTCTTAAGATCGCTGACAAGATGATCAAGGACGGCAGGATCGACAAGTTCGTTGCTGACCGCTATGCTTCCTGGACAACAGGCATCGGCAAGGATATCATTGACGGCAAGGTTTCCATGGCTGATCTCGAAAAGTATGCACTTGAAAAGGGTGAGGTTACAGATTCCCTTTCAAGCGGCAGACAGGAAATGCTCGAAAGCATTATGAACAATATCATGTTCAGCCTGTAATTTATCGAATTGAACACTTTTGCTGCCCCTGTCTTTGTGCGGGGGCAGCGTTGTAATATGGAGATCGGCGGGAAATACGACATTGTGTTTTCCAACGCCTGCCTTCAGTGGATCCCTGACCATGAAAGATTTATCCCAAGACTGTTTTTCACAGCAAAAAAATAAGATGGAGTTGATTTCCGATGAAATACGCAATTGGCGTTGATATAGGAACAAGCGGCACAAAAACCGTGCTTTTTGATGAAAAGGGAACTGTTATCGCTTCGGCAACAGTTGAATATCCCATGTATCAGCCGAAAAACGGCTATGCCGAGCAGGCACCAGAGGACTGGTACAATGCTTCGGTTTCCACAATGAAGACTGTTATGGAAAAGAGCGGTGTTGACAAGAACGATATCTGCGGAATAGGTCTTTCCGGACAGATGCACGGCCTTGTTATGCTCGACGAAAAGAATGACGTTGTCAGAAAGTCGATCATCTGGTGCGATCAGAGAACAGAAAAAGAAGTCGGGGAAATGAACGCAAAGCTCGGACGCGAGAAGCTTATTGAGATCACAGCAAATCCCGCTCTTACAGGCTGGACAGCTGCAAAGATACTCTGGGTCAAGAACAACGAACCCGAAAATTACGCAAGATGCCGTCATATCCTCCTGCCAAAGGATTATATCAGATTTATGCTGACAGGCGTTTATGCTACCGAGGTTTCCGATGCATCGGGTATGCAGCTGCTTGATGTTCCGCACAGATGCTGGAGCAAGGAGGTCTGCGATGCGCTGGGCATTGATATGTCCATGCTTGCAAAGGTGCATGAATCCTGCGAGATCACGGGATATATCACCAAGGAGATCGCTGATATCACAGGTCTGAAGGAAGGTACTCCCGTTGTCGGCGGCGCAGGAGATAACGCAGCAGCTGCTGTCGGAACAGGCGTTGTCGAGGACGGCAAGGCATTCACGACTATCGGCACGAGCGGCGTTGTTTTCGCACACACATCAAAGGTTTCCATCGACACAAAGGGACGCGTTCACACCTGCTGTGCTGCCGTACCCGGCTGCTGGCATATCATGGGCGTAACTCAGGGCGCAGGTCTGTCACTCAAATGGTTCAGGGATAATTTCTGCGGCGCTGAGAAGGAAACAGCAAAGCTCATGGGCGTTGACGAGTATTATCTGATGGACAAGGAAGCTGAGTCCGTGCCTATCGGCGCAGACAGACTGCTTTATCTGCCTTATCTTATGGGCGAGAGAACACCTCATCTTGATCCTAACGCAAGAGGAATGTTCTTTGGTCTTTCGGCTATGCACACAAAGAAGCATATGCTCCGTGCGGTAATGGAGGGCGTTGCATATTCCCTCAGAGACTGTGTTGAGATATGCAGAGAAATGAACATCAACGTTTCCGATATGATGGCTTGCGGAGGCGGAGGAAGCTCGCCGCTCTGGAGACAGATGCTGGCTGATCTGTATGCTTGCCCCGTAAAGACAGCGTCCTCTAAGGAAGGCCCTGCGCTGGGCGTTGCTATCCTCGCATTCGTCGGTGCGGGCGTTTACAAGAGCGTCCCCGAGGCTTGCAGAGCTGTCGTAGGCGTTGACAAGGTACAGCAGCCCGTTGCTGAGAACGTGCCTGTTTACGAGAAGTATTTCAGACTTTATGACGAGATCTATCCCGCTGTAAAGGAAAGCTGCGCAAAACTCGCTAAGCTTTGATTAATAATATCCGCCGCGGAGTTGGGTATGGTACAGTATAGCACCCCTCCCGAGGCGGATTTTTTTGCTTAAAACATCAAGACATTTCCCCTTATGCATGATATAATCATAATCAAGATAACGTTATCGGCAAGGTGAACTGAATGAATAAATTTGAAATACTGTCGCTGGCTCTTGAATATATCGAAGATGATCTTTGCGATGCAGATGCCGTGAAATGCGCTGAGGTATGCGGCTACTCGCTGTCAAATCTCCAGAAGATGTTCAGCTGCGTTTTTCACATCGGGATAAGCGAGTACATAGCCCGCAGACGGCTGACAAAAGCGGCGCATGAGCTGCTTGAAACCGATGAATCGGTTCTTGAGATCGCGCTGAAATACGGCTATAACTCGCATGAGGTGTTCACGAGAGCATTTTCAAGGCTGTGGGGCGTAACGCCGTCGCAGTTCCGAAAGAAAAGCGGATTTTCCGATATATTCCCGAAATTCGGCGAGCCTAGACAGCTTTACGACGAAAGGGGAAACAGTATTATGACTTCAGGTATAAGATTTGATGTTTCTGAGCTTTATGATTTTATCGTATCACGCAGGGGAAAATATGTGATATGCTTTGATATGCGCCATCTTATGTATATCAATGACACATTCGGCATCAAGGCTGGAGATGCGGCTATCGCAGAATCGCTGATGCGCATTTCCGACTGTGCCGATGAGAATTCGGTCGTTATCAGGATCGGCGGAGATGAATTCATCATGATAACCGATTTCTACGACAAGGCTGATGCCGAGAAGACCGCAGAAAAGGTGCTTGCGATGAACGGCGGAAAGATAAGATCGGGTAATGACGAGTTTGAAGTATCCCTGAAAGCGGGATATGTCGTTATCCCCGAAAGCAATATCAGATACAATGAGCTTTTTGACAGCTTTATAATTGCAAGCAGACCTCAGAGTGAATAAATAATAAATAATAAAAAATATAAGCCGAAAAAACCGTTCCGATCGTTAAGAAAGGAACGGTTTTTTCGGTTTGAAAGAAAGTTATTTGGAGAATTGAGAAAGCTTGATTATTCCTTTACGGAACCATTTACAAGACCGCTGTAAATGTATTTCTGGAGAGTAAGGAAGATGATGAGCGTCGGGATAATGCATATTACAACACCTGCGAAGATGATCTCCCATTTAGCGCCGTATGGTCCCATAAACCGGTACAATGACGTTGAAACGACAACGTCCGAAGGCATATAGAGCTGCGGAGTATAGAAGTCGTTGTATACGCCGATGACCTTGATGATAAGAACAGTTGCGATAGCAGGTTTTAAGAGGGGGAGTATGATCTTGAAGTAAATGGTGAAATAGTTTGCGCCGTCCATGATAGCACTTTCGTCGAGGGAGACCGAAATGTTATCGAGAAACTGCATGAAAATGTATATCGAGATGATGTCTGTTCCGATGTAGAGAAGGATAGGTGCGAAGATCGTGCCGTTCAGCTTCCAGTCGCCGAAGTGGATAGCGTCAACGATGCCGTAAACTGTTACCTGCATCGAGATGCTGGGGAGAAGAGTTGCAAGAAGGAACATTGCCTTTGCGATCTTTCCGAAGGTGTTCTTGAAACGCTGGATAACGAATGCACACATCGAACCTATGATAACTGTAAGCGTACAGGAGATAACGAGCATAATGAGCGTGTTCTTGAGTCCCTGGAGAACCAGTCCCTGAACGAACGCCGTCTTATAGTTTGAGAATTCAAGCTTGGAGGGCAGGTCGAAAACGCCTGTCGAAAGGAATTCCGTGTTGCTCTTGAATGAGCCTATGAAAACTACCAGCAGAGGAATTACTACCATCAGGCAGCCGAATATCAGAACGAGATATTTCAGCACGCTGACGATGTTTCTTCTGATGCGTGAATCGTCATGCATTTACTTGTCCTCCTTAAAGCAGATTTTCTGGACAGCCGTTACGATAACAATGATTATTGTCAGAACGACAGCCATTGCACACGCAAGTCCGTACTTGTGGAATTTGAATGCAACTTCCGTTGTCTGGATAACGAATGTGCTTGAACCGAATGTACCGCCTGTGATAACGTAAGGGATCTCGTAAACACTGATCGCACCCTTTACTGCGAGGATCATCTGAAGAAGGATGATAGGACGGATACCCGGAGCGATGATGTATCTGAATACCTGGAAGCTGTTTGCGCCGTCGAGGTCAGCAGCTTCGTAAATGTCGGGGGATATGGACTGGATAGCGCCGATGAACATTACGATATCAAAGCCGATATAACGCCAGATCGAAACGAACACGAGGCAGACATTAACAAGCCCTTCAGTTGAGAGGAACTTTATCGGATCATGACCGAAGCTCTGGATTATCGTGTTGAGAGTTCCTACGTCATAGCCGAAGTTGCCCGACATGAAAAATCTTTTGAAGATGATGGCAACCGCTATTCCGTTTATCATGTACGGGAAGAAAAGCATTCCCTTGAAGAAGTTTCGGAATTTTATCTTCGAGCATAGGATAGTTGCAATGAAAAGGGCAAGCCCCAGCTGGATAAATGAACCGAACAGATAGTAGATGCTGTTTTTGAATGTCGAGAAATATTCGGGAGTCTTGAAGATCGTCACATAGTTGTCAAATCCCACAAACTTGGGGTTTACGCCGAACTGATCCCGCTCCTGGAAAGAATAGCCGATCATTTTTGCAGCGGGGATATATGTGAAAATGATAAGCAGTGCAAAAGGAATAAGCATGAAAACTATCGTAGTGATGTATTTCTGAGTCTTATAATCCTTGAAGCTGAATTTTTTCTTTTTCTCAGGAGCAAGCTTGCCCGAAAGGGCATTCATATCGTTCATAGAATTAACCTGTCCTTTCTTTGGCGGAAAAAGCCGTCAGAAACAGACGGCTTTTTCGCATTTTAAGGAGTTAAATTAAAAGATATTACAATTACTGTGCTGCGTAGTAGTCAGCGAGAACTTCATCTCTTGTCTTGTCCCAGGCAGCGTTTACAGAGTCGCAGATCTCCTTGTACTTATCTCTGCCTTCACCCTTGAATGCAGCTTCAGCCATCTGGAACTTGAAGTTTGTAGCAGCATCGCCCCATGTGTCAACTTCGGAATTCTTGTCGATCTCGTTGAACTTGCCTACAAGCTCATCGGGAACGGGATCTTCTGTGAAGAGCTGAACATCAAGCTCATCGAATGCGGACAGTGTGTCAGGCATAGGAGCACCCTTCTTTGTGGAGATCATGCCCTGACCTGCAGCAAAACCTGAATCATCAACGAACCAGTAAACAAATTCCTTAGCAAGGTCAACGTCCTTGGAATTCTTGTTTACGCTCATGCAGTAGTCGTTGGAAGAAAGTGAGTAGATCTTGCCGTCAACATTTGCGGGAAGAGGCATATAACCAACAACGGAAGGATCAACGCCAACGTCCTCGGCAGCCTGCTGGAACTGGGAGATAGCCCAAGAACCGAGAACCATAGAACCGATCTGACCCTGAGCAAATGCTGTCTTGCAGCCTTCCCAGTTTGTACCTGCGTGGTCAGCCTCAACCAGTGCGGGATCGCTGTAGATATCGAACAGGAGGCCGTAAACTGTGTCGTAAGGGCTGCCGTCGGAGAAAAGCTCTTCCTTGTCAGTCAGAACGCGAACATTATAGCTGGGATCACCTGAAGCAGAAACTACGAGAGACTGCCACTGAACTATACACCATCTGTCGTTGTAGTTTGTGTAATAAGGAATAGCGGATGCGTTTTCGGAGATCTTCTTGAGGCAGTCGATGAAGCCATCGGGAGTGTTAGGAAGATCTGTGATTCCTGCATCGGACCAAACCTGCTTGTTGTAGAGGATACCGGATGCTGTACCTGCTGTTGCAAGTGCGTAAACATCGTCGCCTACGGAGTAGTTTGTTGTCCAGTAGTATGTATTTTCCATATCGGACTTGCTGCCGAGAGATGCGAAGAAGTTAGGAAGGTCAGACTGCTTGATAGCCTGCGGAGTCATAACAACATCGCCGTAATCGTCGGACTGCATCATTGTTGCAACGTCATCAGCGTAGTTTGTGTAAGCGTGTGCTTCGATCGTAACTCCGGGATACTTATCTGTGAAGCCCTTCAGAAGCTCAGCCATGTCACCGCTTGTGTCCATATCTGTGCGGTGGTGCAGGAACTTGATAGTGCCTGTCTTGGAAGTGTCAGCCTCAACAGCTGCGGTGGTCTCATCGCCGCCCTCTGCTGCGGTGTCCTCGCCTGCAGCTGCTGTTGTGTCATTGCCTGCTGCTGTTGTTGTCTCGGAAGAAGAGTTTCCGCCCGAGCATGCTGTGAATAATGTGCCGCACATTGCGAGTGCGGAAACTGCTGCTAAAATCTTTTTGCTGTTCATCGTTAAATCCCCCTAAATAAAGTATTAAAAATTTGAATTTCCCATGTTATGTCATTATCAATTATGAATTGTTTCGGGAACTGATTACACGTCAAATATAACAGTCTGAGGTTAATATGTCAATCGAAATATCTCACATTCGTCAGTTTGCATATTTTTCGCTGTTTAACCTTTACACTGTTGGGATTATGCACAATTATTATCCTCAATAACTATATAAAATATTCAGAATGTTGAAATTGTAAATGTTTACAGAACAAAATGTTGATAAGTTCAGATAACAAAATATAACAAAAATATGTGTATTAATGAACGATAAGCGGTGATTTAAGTGTATATATCGTGAAAAATAAGGTTAATTTAACTATGTTCAAATTAAAACGGGTTAATTATAAACGTTTCAACCAAGTTAAAATCAATGTCGTATTATAGTTTGAATTTAACATGACTTTTGCACGCAGATTTGACAAATTGCCCGTTTGCGGTGTGATAAAATATTACAGAATAAACTGCAAAGGACGATGAAAAATGACGGTCAATACATTATGCGGAAAAAAATCGGAAAAGCCGCTCATAAGAAGCGGAGCAAAGCGGACGCTTATGCTGGCAGCATCGGCGGCAGGCGGCGGGATCCTTGCCGGTGCGGAGCTTATCTGCGGACGTGTGCCACTGGCGGCGGCACTGGCTGCGTGCGTTTCGCCGAAGTGCGGGGCGGCGGTCATGCTGGGTGCGGCGGTCAGGTTCCTTCTGGGCGGAATGCTCTCGCAGGGATTTTCGGAGCTTTGCGCAGTGTTCCTTGTGACAGCGTTCGGAGCTGTTGTCCGGAAGCGGCTTTCGCCCTGCGGTGCGGCGGCTGTTTCGGCATCGGCGTTCCTGATATCCGCTGTGCTGACGGGATTTGTTGCCGAAATGAACAGTATGTACATCATCGCTTCCTGCTTCCGTGCTATGGTGTGCGGAATTACCTCATTTTTTATGTGCAGTGCGGCTGCGGAGATAAGAAAAGGCAGCATATCGGCGAAGAACGGGATCGGCATCTCCATCGGGACTACATATATAATAGTATCAGCAGCTGTGATCTCGTTCATGTCATTTATTATTCTTAATGTCGGGATAGCCGCTGTTACAGCCGTGACGCTGTGCGCTGTGCTGCTCGGACGGAGAGGTGCTGCGGCGGAAGCGGGCGTATGTGCGGCTATGGCTCTTGCACTTTCGGGGATATATCAGCAGGGCGGTGCGGGAGCAAAGCTTGCGTGTGCGGCTGCTGCGGCATCGGTCTGTGCGGGAGCGGTCTGCGGCAGGGGACGCATTGCGATGGGGATATCCTTTGCGGCATCGTCATCGGCGGTGCTGCTTCTGCTCGGTTATCCCATCGGATCGACAGAATTCATACTGTCGGCATGCTTCGGAGCGGCGGCGTTCATTCTTATGCCCGAGGGTGTATCATCGGCGGCATATTCATACATGGACAGGAGCGGTGCGGCGGAGGGAACGGGCGGAAAGCTCATGATGATGGCTGAAACTCTGAATTCATCGGCAAAGGACGCATTATCCGCCGCAAAAATATTTGAAAGGAGAAGCAGGGGATATGAGCTGTCTTCAGAGGTTTGCAAGGCGGTATGCAAAAACTGCCGCTGCGGTTCGATTTGCCGCCATGCTTTATCTGGCGGAGGAACAGATGAATTCCGTGCTGCGGAAAGCTATGTCAAGGATAAAGGTCACATTACTTCGCAGGAGCTGCCGGGCGGCTTTTCCGACTGCGGAAGAAAAGAGGAGATCGCTGAATATTTCTGTGTTGCGCTGAGGCGGTCGAACATGATATCGGGCGAGAAGCGCAGGCTGGACGCTATGCGCATGACCGTCTGCTCGGATCTTGAGGCATCGGCGGAGATAATGGCTGAATGTGCCGAAAATATCAGACGTGACGGAACGGTGTGCAGGGAGCTTTCAGAACCTGTCCGCAATGCGCTTGAGCTGCTCGGTGCGGAGGAAGCAAATGTCACCGTGACGGCGGGAAGATACGGCGAGCTGCGCATGGAGGCATACTGCCGTTCGTTCAATGATTTTGACGGGGATAAGGTTTCGGCGGCATTGTCGAAGATATTCGGCGCAGAAACGGAAACTGCGGAATATGCCGAATTCGGCGGCGGTGCGAGGATCTGCTGCACGACGTTTACACGTTTTACGGCGGACCATGCGGCAGTGACGCTCTGCGGACGTGAGGAAGTTTCGGGCGACAGCGGAAAGTGTTTCACTGATGGAAGAGGGCGGCTTTACTGCATTTTGTCCGACGGAATGGGCAGCGGCGGAGAAGCGGCGGCGGAAAGCAGCATGGCGGTATCTTATTTATCAAGAATGCTGCGCGCGGGGATATCGCAGAGGGCGGCGGCTTCCTACACAAACTCGCTCCTTCTCACAAAGTCGGACTCGGAGATTTTTGCGACTGCTGATATTTTGTCCTGCGACCTTTTCAGCGGTGAGGCTGAGCTGTGCAAATTCGGCGCTGCATCAACATTCCTCCTTTCAAGGGGACGATTTACGGAATTTTCAGCCTGCACGCCTCCGCTCGGCATAATGCCCGATGTTGTCGGCGAAACACGGCGGTTCACCGTCCGTGAGGGAGATGCGCTGCTCATCATGACCGACGGGATACCCGAGGAGATATACCCGGAAGTGAAAAGATCGCTCGAAAACTCGGTTAAAGAGGGGCTTTCCGCCGAATGTGCGGCATCGAGGATAGCTCAGCTCGTACCGACAAGATCGGGCAGACCTCTTGACGATGTTACGGCGGCTGTTATTATTTTCTGAGGATAAATATCCTCAGTTTTGTATAATTATGTAAGAATAATATATCTAAAGTGTGAAAATCCTTGGATATGTTATTATGATGCTGTTTGAGTGTTGAAAACCGTTGTCATTTTAAACAAAAATAATTTTGCTTTTACGTCAATTTTATAGAATTATAACTAAAGGTATTGCATTTGAATACACAATCTGTTAAAATATAAATATAGTAGCTGAGATAGTGAGTTTTTATATTCATTTTGCATAAAAAAACAGCTGAAAAAACGTGAGATTTATGTTCTTTGCGTATCGGCATCTCAGCCTCGGAGGAAGACGATTATGAAAAGAGGATTACCCGAAAACTACGAATTCCCTGTTTTTATCTTTCATGAGGGAAATAATTACAGCGCTTACGAATTCTTCGGCGCTCATTTCGGCGAGAAGGACGGAGTAAAGGGCGCATATTTCAGAGTGTGGGCACCGAATGCTCTCTCTGTTTCACTTGTAGGCGATTTCAACGACTGGAACAGGGACAGAACACCGATGGATCTTCTCGGAGAAACAGGTGTCTGGGAAGTGTTTGTTCCCGATGTTGATACATATTTTACGTATAAGTACAGTGTTGAAACCCGTCACTGCAATATCGTTCTGAAGGCGGATCCTTACGGCACGCACATGGAAACCCGTCCCAACACGGCATCAAAGGTATATTCGCTCGACAACTACAAGTGGAATGACAAGAAGTGGTTCGCCGAAAGGGATAAAAAGAATATCTATCAGAGCCCCGTCAATATATATGAGGTGCATCTCGGTTCATGGAAGCAGCATCCCGGCGGAGAGCTTTACAACTATATACAGTTTGCGGAGTCGGTGATCCCATATCTGAAGGAGATGCATTACACACACATCGAATTCATGCCGCTTGCGGAATATCCTTATGACGGTTCATGGGGATATCAGATAATCGGCTATTATGCGGTAACATCACGCTACGGAACTCCCGAGGAGTTCATGCAGATGGTAGATATGTTCCATCAGGCGGGAATAGGCGTTATCATGGACTGGGTGCCTGCACACTTCCCGAAGGACGCTGCGGGACTGTTTGAATTCGACGGCGACTGCTGCTACGAATATTCCGATCCTCTGAAGAAGGAACATACTTCATGGGGTACGAGAGTGTTCGATTTCGGAAAGAATGAAGTCAGATCTTTCCTTATATCAAATGCAATGTTCTGGTTTGACAAGTATCATATAGACGGTCTGAGAGTGGACGCTGTTGCTTCCATGCTTTATCTCGATTATGACCGCACACCCGGCAACTGGCGTCCCAACAAGGACGGCGGAAACCGCAATTACGAGGCTGTTGATTTCCTGAGAAAGCTGAACACGGCTGTATTCGGAAAATATCCTTCGGCAATGATGATCGCCGAGGAATCGACTGCCTGGGAGAATGTCACAAAGCCCGCTCACGAAAACGGCCTTGGATTCAACTTCAAGTGGAACATGGGCTGGATGAACGACATGCTTTACTACATGAGCCTCGATCCTATTTACCGTGCGGATCATCACGGCTGTCTGACATTCTCATTCTATTACGCATTCAGCGAAAACTTCGTACTGCCTATCTCTCATGATGAGGTCGTTCACGGAAAAAGCTCCATGGTCGGCAAGATGGGCGGCGATTCGCTTGATAAAAAGTTTGCTCAGCTCAAGGCATTTTACGCATTCATGACTGCACACCCGGGCAAAAAGCTCATGTTCATGGGTCAGGAATTCGCACAGGTCAAGGAGTGGGACTACAAGTCCGAGCTTGACTGGACACTGCTTCAGTACGAATCTCACAGAAGCGTCAAGAACTGCGTTGAAAAGCTGAACAATTTCTATCTCGAAAATTCTCCTTTCTGGGAGGACGACTATTCGTGGAACGGTTTCTCGTGGATATCCAACGATGACTATACTCAGAGCATTATCGCTTTCAGACGTATAGACAAAAGCGGAAACGAGATCGTTACGATATGCAACTTCGTTCCCGTAAAGAGGACAGGTTACAGGATAGGCGTTCCTTATGAGGGTGCTTACGAGGAAGTATTCAACACCGATGCTGCCGAATTCGGCGGAAGCGGAGAAGTCAAGAACGGCAAGGTAAAGACTGAGGATTATGCAATGCATGGCTACGGTCAGTCGATCACGGTCGATATTCCGCCTATGTCGGTAATGTACTTCAAGTTCGTTCCCGTTAAGAAGAGAAAGCCCCGCACAAAGAAGGAGGATATCCCCGCAAAGGCAGAGGAAAAGCCCGAAAAGACAGAGAAAAAACCTGTAAGGAAGACTGATCCAAAGCCTGCCGAGACTGAGGCAAAAGCCGAAAAAAAGGCAGCTGCAAAGAAGTCTGCGGAGAAGAACGATGCTCCCAAAAAGAGGGGCAGGAAACCCAAGACAGCAGCGGCGGAAGCCGATGTTATACCAAATGACGGAAAAGAAAAAGAGACAGATAAAAACTGATATTTCAATCCCGAAAATTGACTGGAGGAAAAATCTATGTATATCAAGAAAGAATGCGTGGCAATGCTCCTTGCAGGCGGTCAGGGCAGCCGTCTGTATGCGCTCACTCAGGACATGGCAAAGCCTGCCGTTCCTTACGGCGG
>OLGV01000252.1_pt1 | contig 23724 bp, 23 predicted proteins | sample 1605761 | NCBI WGS metagenome assembly OLGV01 (sample SAMN03283245) | human gut metagenome | biome: human-associated habitat; material: feces | host: Homo sapiens | place: Peru | collected 2012
CAGCCAGTGCTTCAGCCAGCTCTTCTGCTTTGTAAGCGGAAGGAATGAGGTCAGCGGTGAGGCCGTGCTCTGCCAGAGCCTTAGCGGTGGCGCTGCCGATAGCGGCAAGCTTAACGTTAGCCAGGGCACGTGCGTCCTTCTTAGCTGCACCCAGACGCTTGAAGAAGTAATCTACGCCGTTAGCGCTGGTGAAGACAAGCCATTTGTAGTCATTGATATTGGCAATAGCGTTGTCCAGCGGAGCGTAATCTGCTGCCGGAACAATTTTGATAGCCGGAGCTTCGATAACCTTGGCACCCTGTGCTTCCAGCTTTTTGGTGAGAGCGCTTGCTTGTGCACGTGCGCGGGTAACGATAACGGTTTTGCCGAAGAGGGGTTTGTTATCAAACCATTGCAGCTGCTCACGCAGGCGTACAACCTCACCGACGAGGAAGATAGCAGGCGGCTTCATGCCGGTTGCCTTAACGTCAGCGGCAGCTTTGCCGAGGGTAGTAATCAGTGTGCGCTGTTCGGGATGAGTGCCCCAGCGGATAACGGCAGCCGGGCAGTCGGCGCTGCGGCCGTTAGCGATGAGCTCGCGGCTGATTTTTTCAATATTTTCTACACCCATGAGGAAAACGAGAGTGTCAACAGAGGTTGCCAAGCCTTTCCAATGGATAGTGGATTCGCCTTTAGTAGGATCCTCGTGGCCGGTGATAACAGCAAAGGAGGTTGCCACATGGCGATGGGTAACAGGGATACCGGCATATTCGGCAACAGCAATAGCACTGGTTACGCCGGGAACGAACTCAAACGGCAGGCCTGCTTCACGCAGTTCGATGGCTTCTTCGCCACCGCGGCCGAATACAAAGGGGTCGCCGCCCTTCAAACGTGCTACAACCTTACCTTCGGCAGCCAGCTTTACCAGCAGCTTGTTAATATCGGGCTGGCGCATGGTGTGGTTGGCGCTGGCTTTGCCAACGTAAACCATTTCTGCTTCCTTGCGGGCGAAGGCCAGAATACGCGGATCTGCCAGACGGTCATAAACAACAGCGTCTGCAGTCTGCAGGCATTCCTTGGCCTTGAGTCCCAAAAGTCCCGGGTCGCCGGGGCCTGCACCGATTAAATATACTTTACCTTGTTTTGTCATGATGTCACTCTCCTTAAAGAATAGAGGCCAGAATTTCCTGACCGCCGGCAGCCAGCATTTTTTTGCCAAGCTGTTGACCAAGGCTGACAGCGTCATCAGCCTTGCCGTTTATTGTATCACGCATAATAGTGCTGCCGTCCAAGGCAGCAATGATTGCTTCAATGCGAATGTTTTCACCTTCAACTTCGGCATGTACGCCGATAGGAACCTGACAGCCGCCTTCCAGTAAGCCCAAGAAGGCACGCTCGGCATCGGTAGCCTGTTTGGTGTTCAGGTCGTTTAAGAAGCTCAGCATATCGCGTACTTCTTTATCCGCGGTACGTGCTTCGATTGCCAATGCGCCCTGGCCTACAGCCGGCAGGCAGACATCAGCAGGAATCAGGCTGGAGATGCGGTCACCGTGACCCAGACGCTCTAAGCCTGCAGCTGCCAGAATAATAGCATCATACAGTCCCTCGTCCAGCTTACGCAGGCGGGTATCAACGTTGCCGCGCAGGTCACGGATTTCCAAATCCGGACGCTTAGCTAACAGCTGTGCCTTACGGCGCAGGCTGCTGGTGCCGACTACAGCGCCGAGCGGCAGCTCTTCGAAGCTGCCATATTTGTTGCTGACAAAAGCATCGCCGACGTTGGCACGCTCGGTAATTGCTGTCAGGCACAGGCCGTCCGGCAGAACGGTAGGCATATCCTTCAGACTATGTACTGCCAAATCAATAGTACCGTCTAAAAGATCCTCTTCAATTTCCTTGGTAAACAAGCCCTTGCCGCCGATTTGCGCCAGGGGTACGTCTAAAATACGGTCGCCTTTGGTGACAATTTTTTTCAGTACAACCTCACATTCAGGATATTCCTTGCGCAGTAAGTCTGCAATATGATTGCTTTGCCAAAGCGCTAAAAGACTTTGTCTAGTTCCAATCGTCAATTTTGCTTTCATCACCAAACTCCTCTCCAGTTTCATTTAATAAAAATAAATCACACATCATTTTCTTGTAGCGTTCTTCCTCAGAAGTACCTGCTACAGCATTCATAGCCTTCATAGGCTCGCGCAGGAATTTGTGTTCCAGACGCTGAGTCATCAGGTCAATAATGCGCTTTTCATGGTCGGTAAGCTCCGGCATTTTAATAAATGCCTTCTTCAAAACCTTCTGGCGCAGGAAATTCATTTTATCATGCAGCTGTACCATAACGGGGCGCATGGTGTAATAACGCAGGCGCTCCTTGAGGGCACCGATTTCTTCGCTGATAATCTGTTCTGCAACGTGAGCTTCCTTTTCACGGAAGTTTTTATTGGTATCAACAACGCCTTCCAGATCGTCAATGTTATAAATAGTTACGCCGGCAACATCGGCCAGTCTGGGGTCGACGTCACGCGGAACGGCAATATCAATCAGAATCAGCGGTCTGCCGTTGCGCTTGGGCAGCAGCGGTCCTAAATTTTCTACGGTAAGCACGTAATGCGGCGCACCTGTAGAGGTAATGATGATATCGGCATCGGCGGCATGCTCGAACATAGCACGGTAGGGAATAGCCGTACCGTGGAACTTACCTGCCAGATCCTGCGCTCTTTCGTAGTGACGGTTGCTGACGCAAATAGTCTGCGCACCCTTGTCCAACAGATGCTGTGCAGTAAGCTCACTCATATGACCGGCACCGACTACCAAAATCTGCGCCTTGCTCAGGTCGCCTAAAATTTTGATGGCCAGGTCAACAGCGGCACTGGAAACAGATACGCTGCTGTAAGCAATTTTTGTTTCGGTACGCACCCGTTTGCCGACAGCAATTGCCTTATTCATGATGGTATTGAGAATTGTATCTGTCATACCGTTATTGCGGGCAATCTGATAAGCATTTTTAATCTGGCTGAGAATCTGGCCTTCGCCGACAATCAGGGAATCCAGACTGGATGCTACACGGAACAGATGCTTGACGCAATTTGTTCCGTTCAGGTTGTAAAAATAATCGCTTTGGTAATGTTCACCTGCTAAATGCTTGAGCAATGATTTGATAAAAGGAATTGCTTCATGCGGATTTTCGATAACCATGTACAGCTCTGTGCGGTTGCAGGTGGAAAGCAGCATGGCTTCGGGAATATTATCGTAATTGCGCAGGCGGCGCAGAATACTTGCCACCCTGTCATTGGAAAAATTAAAACGTTCACGGATCTCAACGGGGGCGGTCCTGTGATTGAGTCCTAAAACTGTTAACTGCATCTAATACCTTCTCCTTTGCTTGAGCAGCCTTACCTGCTATAACTAAATTTAGTAAATCCTGTTTCAAAACACTGCGCCAGAATTGCGTCCGCTCCTGCGGCGTACTTTCTATGTTTTTGACAGCTTCCCTCTGCAGCAGCAGAAAGCTGTTGAAGTCGGCCAGCTCGGGTGTCAGAATGTGTTCCAGCTGTTTTTTCAGCAGGCGTGTAAAAGCAGGCATGCCGCCTGTTGCCAACGCAATAGTAATATCACCTTCACTGATGGCTGAGGGGACAGTGAAATTACTCAGCTCAGGTTCGGTAATATTATTGACGAGGCAGGGCGCAGCCTCTGAAATCTGCCTGTTTACAGCCTTATTATCTGTGGCGGCAATAACCACAAATGCATTCTGCAGATATTCCGGTTTGTAGTAATCCTTGATGAGCGTGCAGCCCTGTGCTGGGGCGAGCTTTTGCACCTCGTCACAGAAGAGCGGGGCAACAACCGTTACGTTAGCTTCGGCATCCAGCAAAGTTGCCAGCTTACGGGCGGCAACAGCACCGCCGCCGATGATTACGCAGTTTTTGCCTGCTACACGCAGCATAGCAGGATAATGAAAATTAGTTTTAATAAGCATATAATTAACCACCTATAGGAACGTGATAATGAGTGTCATTAAATATGTTTCCTAACCTTTATATAATATCATATCTGAAGCAATTTATAAAGATATTGAAGGCTTTTTAAGTGTGAAAAACATAAGAAAGTGCCTGAAATAAGAAGATTGGCGGAATGATTCCAAAAAACGTTGAAAATGTTCGTTGAAAACTAAAAACTCCCGCTGTGATCCGTTAAGATTGCTCAGCGGGAGCCTTATTAAGTCTTATTAATTTTTATTGGTTAATTATTTACCGAAATATCTTTTCAGCAGGCCTGCGAAAGCTTTGCCGTGGCGAGCTTCGTCACGAGCCATTTCATGAACAGTGTCATGGATAGCATCCAGGTTCAGAGCTTTAGCGCGTTTAGCCAGGTCGGTTTTGCCTGCGGTTGCACCGTTTTCAGCTTCTACACGCATTTCCAGGTTCTTTTTGGTGGAGTCGGTTACAACTTCGCCCAGCAGTTCTGCGAATTTAGCAGCATGTTCAGCTTCTTCGAAAGCAGCTTTTTCCCAGTACAGGCCGATTTCCGGATAGCCTTCGCGGAAAGCTACGCGGCTCATTGCCAGATACATACCAACTTCGGAGCATTCGCCGTTGAAGTTAGCGCGCAGGTCAGCTTTGATATCTTCAGGAACGTCGGAAGCGATGCCTACAACGTGTTCGGCAGCCCAACCCATTTCAGCAGCCATTTCCTGGAATTTGGAAGCGGGAGCGCCGCATTGCGGGCATTTTGCCGGAGCAGCTTCGCCTTCATATACATAACCACATACTTGACATACAAATTTTTTCATATTAGTTCCCTCCATGTTTTTATATTGCATTGCTTAATTTTATTTTTGACTTGCACAGCTTGTGTGCCCTTGACATTTATATAATAACACAGGCTGACGCAGTTGTCAATAATAATTATCCGTTAGTTTTTATTTTAATTTAGTTAGCCATAGCTGACAAATTAAAATTTGAGAGTTAAGCCCAGGTTAACGCCTTTAGCCTTCATGTCGAGGTCTTCGCCGAAGGCATCATCAAATGTCTGATTATAGTAAGAAGCATTAACTTCCAGGTTGTTCAGAATAGGCTTGCTGATGCCGATTTCATAGCCGCTGTTTCTGTTGCCGTAGCCCACATTTCCCCAAACGGTGAAAAGTGCGGGAATATCATAGGCAGCCTGCAGACCGATTTGACCGGAGTTTTTGGTTTTGCCGCCAAAGTCACCGGAGGTATCAGCGTTCAGATAACCTGCGTAAGCGGAAATACCCGGCAGAACTTTATACATAATATTGAATTGTTGGGCGCGGGTTTTGGCTTCGTCTGCCTTGTAATTATTCCATTTGTAGTTTAAAGCAGTTTTTTGGCCGATGCCGACAGTTGCGCCAAGATAGGTGCTGTTGGACTTGCTGAATTTATAGTTGTCACCTTTAAGACTGGATGGCAGAGTAATGCCTGCGTCAATAGCAACCTTGCCTGCGTCATAATTCTTCAGCGGAGAAGCATAGGCGCTCAGGCTGCAAGTGGTTGCAAGGCAGATGGCTGCACCGAAAGCTAATAAAGCATGTGTAGATTTCATTTTGCATCGCTCCTTTTACAACATAATTTTGGTCTTAACTTAATTTTAGCATATAAAGATAGTTATGCAAGCAAAAAGCAGTGATGTGTTTATGACAAATGTGTTAAAAGTACTTGTAAAATCACGCGGAAAAGAGGATAATTATAATGTATATTTATCTATAAACAAGGGGATTTTATGAGCGCAGATTCTAAAGCTTCGAATAGCAAATTTTTAAAGGGAACCTTAATTCTCACGGCTTCAAGTATTGTGGTCAAGGTTATCGGTTCTCTGAACTGGATTATTTTATCACGTGTATTGGGTGGCGAAGGTATCGGCCTGTATCAGATGGGCTTTCCTATTTATCTGATGGCAATCACCGTATCAAGTGCCGGTGTACCGGTGGCAATATCTATTATTACCTCCGAAAAATTGGCGAATAAGGATTATCGCGGAGCCAAGCGAGTCTTTAATGTTTCGCTGCGAGTGCTGTTGTTGACGGGCCTTTTATTTTCGTCCTCACTGTTTTTCGGTGCGGACTGGCTGGTTAATAACCATATCATCCGCGACAGCCGTGCGTATTATTCTATTATCGCTCTGGCGCCTGCGGTTTTCTTCGTAACCTTTCTGGCCAGCTTCCGCGGTTATCTGCAGGGCTGGCAGATTATGACGCCGACGGCGGTCAGTGAGATTGTTGAGCAGCTGACACGTGTTATTACCATGCTCGTTTTTGCCGACCTTTTTATGCCGTACGGTTTGGCGTTCGCTGCAGGCGGTGCCAGCATGGGTGCGGGCGTAGGCGCATTCTGTGCACTTTTGGTGCTGATGTGGTTCTATCGCCGTCTGAAGCAGCGTCTGCAAAAGGAAATGGCAGAGCAGGATGACAGTGCGCCGGTAGAAAGCGCCGGACATATCATCAAGCGTCTGCTGAAGCTGGCGTTGCCGGTTTCTCTGACCAGTTTGATGCTGCCGATAGGTGCTAACCTTGACCTTCTGATTGTGCCGCAGCGTCTGGAAGCAGCCGGTTTTAATATTCATCATGCGACTGAGCTGTTCGGTTATCTGACAGGTATGGCTGTACCGCTGGTTAATCTGGCAACAATTTTTACTGCTGCGATGACCATCAGTCTGGTGCCGTCAATTTCCGAATCTCGTGCGCTGAGCAGCTTTGATGCTATCCGTGATAAAATCCGTATTGCCTTCCGCGTAGCGATGATTATCACCTTCCCGTGCTTTATGGGCTTGTATTGTCTGGCGGAAAAGGTTGCGGCGCTTGTTTATAACGCTCCCGGTGCGGCACCTGCGATTCAGACGATGAGCATCGGTATTCTGTTTTTAGGTATGCATCAGATCAGTACAGGTATTCTGCAAGGCCTTGGCCGCACAGCAATCCCTGTAATCAATATGATTATTGCCTGCATTGTAAAAATCGTTATGAGCTGGTATCTTACTGCTGTGCCGGAGCTGGGCATCCGCGGTGCGTCGATGGCGACGGTGGCAGATTTTGCCGTGGCAGCGATTATCAATATGGGCTTTATTTACAAGCTGACAGGCTATAGCTTCTCTGTGGGCAGCATTATCCGTCCCTGCTTTGCTTCCGGTGTTATGGGCGCGGCGATTTACGGCGTGCTGATGCTTACGGAAAGCATGGGTATGTGGTGTGTGCTGTTTGCTATGGCGGCAGCTGTTCCTGTCTATGCATTGGCTCTGCTGGCCTGTGGTGGTCTGAATAAAGAGGATTTGGACAACGTGCCCTTTGTGGGACGCAGATTGTTGGCAGTAGGCCAACGCTTTGGTCTTTTCAAGTGAGGTAATTAAAATAATGGAGGAAAGGAAATGTGAGCTGCGCTTGCCTAATGGCAAGGTAGTAAAGTTTTCGTATGCTAAGCTCAAGGCAGGCATTGCTGTTACTGCCCTGGTGCTTGTAGGAGCAGTCGGCGGAGCCGGCTATTTATATCATCAGCTGGCGGATTATCGCAGTGAAGCAACTGATTATGCTGCTTATAAGCAAAATAAGGCTGAGCAACAGACAAAGCTGCAGAAGCTGTTGCAGGATAACGAAAGAATGCTGCGTGACATGGCGGAAATCTCTAATCTGGAGAAAAAACTGCGCCGTGCCGTTATCCGTGATGTAGACAGCAGCAAGCTGGGCGAAGGCACCAGTATGGTGGATTCAACAGCAGCAAAGGAAAGTTCTGCGAATACATCCTATACGGGCAAGGGCGGACCGGCAAAGATGGATATCACCGGGACTATGGCAGTGCTGACAGCGCAAAATGCCAATATCAAAAAGATGCTGGACGGTACCAAGCAATCTGTCAGTGAGCTTTTGAGTGAGGTTGAAGGCTCCGGTGGCGGGATGGCATCCTTCCCGGATAAATGGCCTACCGACGGCGGTACTATCAGCAGTAATTATGGTGTGCGCACCGGTCCGATTGAGGGCGGGTATGATTGGCATCCTGGTCTGGATATAGCAGTTGATTTCGGCGCACCGGTTTATGCTACGGCTGCCGGTACGATTGAACAGGCAGGCTGGAACGGTGGCTACGGGCGTTATGTGCGTATCAATCATGGTAATGGCTATGAAACAGCCTATGGACATATGAGCGGAATTGCCGTTGCTGCAGGGCAGAAGGTCATCAAAGGCGAGATTATCGGCTTTGTCGGCAGTACAGGCTACAGCACAGGTCCGCATATTCATTATGAGGTGCTGGCTGACGGACAAAATATCGATCCGTTCTATGTGCTGAAAAATAAATAAAGACCGCTGTGCATTGATATCAGCGGCAAAACAGTTCAGTGCTAAGCTGACCGTTAAAATTAAAAATAGATTTTGCAAGCCACTATGACAAATTTGTTGTAGTGGTTTTTTGTATGCTTGGGTCAGAAATTATGAGGGATATGCAGAGATGGATTTAGTGTAAAAAATACGTAAAACATTCTTTAGAGCGCTATTATTGCTTTACAGCAGGAAATGCAGGTGTTATTATTATCTTAATATTATAAATAATTATAGGCGAGGAGGTCCGCATTATGTCCATCAGAGAAATTTCCTTCCCTTCTGCCAACGGCAGAGATACCATCAAGGCCTGGTCCTACAGTCCTTTAGGCAAACCTAAAGCTATTGTACAGCTGATTCACGGCTATGGTGAGCATTCACGCCGCTATCTGCATATGATCAGCAAGTTCAACGAAGCAGGCTTTGTAGTGTTTGCTGATGACCATCTCGGTCACGGTAAAACCGGCTATGACGGAGGTACCTTGGGTGACCCGCATTCCGGCGGCTATATGACTTACCTGAAGGATGAAAAAGCCTTGCATGATATTGCTAAAGAGGCATATCCCGAGCTGCCGTATTTCGTTTTCGGCCACAGCTGGGGTTCTATGCTGGCACGTGCTTATGCGTCCATCTACGGTGAGGATATCAAAGGTATGATGTTGTGCGGTGTCTGCTCGCAGTGGAAGGGCTGTGAGGATGCCTATGTTAATGCCGAATTCAAGGCTGCTTATGAGGCAGATCCGTATCAGCCCTGCGGCGTCTGGTTTGAGCGTGTTTTCTGCGGTATGACGGACAGAGTGGAAAATCCCAACGGTCCTGCAGATTGGATTGCAACAGATCCACGCATTGTTGAGGACCATGCAGGCGATATGTTCAATACCTTTGATACTACGCTGGAGCTGTGTTATGATTTCGTGCAGTTGTATCATTATATTGAAAATGATGAGTGGGCTGCCAAGGTGCCGCAAAATATTCCCAGCTACTTGATTGCCGGTGACCAGGATCCCTGCGGCAATTACGGCGAGGGATTGTATCATGTAGCAAATCTGCTGGCAAAAACCGGGCACAAGGTTTCCGTAAAGCCGTATCCTGGCTTCCGTCATGAAATTCACAATGAGCTGTGCTTGCGTGACGAAGTTGAAGCCGGACTGATTAAGTTTATGGATGATTGCTTAGCTTAAAATAGTTATAAAATAAGAGGCTGCCGTGAGGCAGCCTCTTTTACTTTATAAGCTCCCAGATATCGCCAACGTTTTCAGCCAGCAGCTTGGCACCGTGTGCTTCTAAAAAGGCACGGCCCCTGAAGCCCCAGCAGGCGCCGATGCAGTCTACGCCTGCATTGCTTGCGGTGGCTATGTCAGTATCTGAATCACCGATATAGATAGTGCGTTTAGGCTTAGCCTTTAATTGCTGCATGATTGCCAACAGCATATCCGGCGCAGGCTTTTTGGCAATGCCGGCGCGCTCGCCGCAAGCAGCGTCGAGCTGTCCGTCAAAATATTGCTTAGCCAGCGCTTGTACGCCGTAATCTGCCTTGTTGGAAACAATGGCGGTGCGGCAGCCTGCAGCGCGTAGCTGCTGCAAAAGCTGCGGCACGCCTTCGTAGGGGCGGGTGCTGTCGGCACAGTGCTGCTTATAGTATCTGTTGAAGCTTGCAAAGACCTCCTCCTGCAGCTCTGCAGGGGTGTCAGCCGGTACCGCACGCTCAATCAGCTTGCGGATGCCGTTGCCGACAAACAGGCGCACCTCATCCGTGGTGCGTTGAGGCAGTTTATGTTCTGCTAAAGCATAGTTGGTAGCGGCAGCTAAATCTGCCAATGTGTTGAGTAAGGTACCGTCAAGATCAAAAATAATTGTTGTATATTTCATGGTTAATCTCCTTTGGAACTTTAGATTTTCTTCCTTGTCTATTGTAGCACAAAAAAGGCAAATGCTTTATAATATTGTTATATTTAAGTATGGAGGATAGGGCATGACTTATGATTACGCTCGCTTAGCGAAAATTAAGTGTTTTCTTTTTGATATGGACGGAACCATCAACCTGGGCAACGAACTGATTCCAGGTATGGAGGGCTTTTTTGATAAATTGAAGGCTGCAGGTAAGGAATATTATCTGCTGACAAATAATTCTTCCCGCAGCCACGAGCATTATGTGCAGAAAATGAATGGACTGGGCGTGCCGGTTACGCGTGAGAATATCCTGATTTCATCAGACGCACTGACCAACTGGATGCAGAAGAACAAACCTGGTGCGAAGCTGTTTGTGCTGGGAACGCCGCAGCTGTTGGCAACGATTGAGAAAGCAGGCTTTACGCTGACGAATACGCTGGAGGAGGGCGCTGATTATGTAGTTGTCGGCTTTGACCAGACACTTACCTATGACCGTCTTACTACCGCTTGCCGCCTGATTGACAAGGGTGTGCCTTATGTTGCAACGCATCCTGATGTACGCTGCCCGATTGAAGGCGGCGAATTCATTCCTGATACCGGTGCGATGCTGGAGCTGATTAAAACTGCTACCGGCAAAAAGCCGCAGCTGATTTTCGGTAAGCCTTATAAGTATATGGTGGACGTGGTTTTGGATAAAACCGGTTATAAAAAAGAGGAAATTGCTATGGTGGGTGACCGCCTGGCAACAGATATTGCCTTTGGCTTGAATAACGATATTCTTTCTGTGATGGTGCTGACCGGTGAGGCAACCATGGAAGATGTGGAAAACGGTTCCATCAAACCGGATATTATTTTACCGCATGCTAAGGAAATTTTGCAATATCTTGGTTAATAACGTATAAATACTTTGCTTTGATAACGAAAGGGGTATTGCTATGGCTGTTTTGGAGCAGACTGCTGTATTGACTGATGCTATTCGTCCTGTGCCTGCCAGTGAGCTGGAGGCGCGTCTGGAGAAGTTCCGCCGCCTGATGGATGAAATGCATCCCGGTTGGGAGATGGCTGCAGTTAATCATAAGATTGCAATGTATTATTTTACGGGTACGATGCAGGAGGGCGTGCTGCTGATTCGTCCGCAGGATGCAATTTTCTGGGTGCGCCGCAACTATGAGCGCGCAGTAAACGAATCGCATTTCAGCGATATCCGTCCGATGCACAGCTTTCGTGAGGCTGCTGCCTATTATGGCAGTGCGCCGCGCATTATGTATGTAGAAACAAAAAAAGCTACTCTAGACTGGGAGCGGATGCTGCATAAGTATTTTGCTTTTGAAGAGGTTGGCTCCTTTGACGCAGTACTGCAGGAGCTGCGTCTGCGCAAGAGTGCTTATGAGCTGCAGCAGATGGAGCGCTCCGGCGCTATTCACGAAACAGTGCTGGACGTTGTTGCTCCGAAGCTGATTCATGCAGGCATCAGTGAAGCGCAGCTGGCTATTGAGCTTTACAGCGAGATGGTGCAGCGCGGTTCGCACGGAACAGCGCGCTTTAACCAGTCCCTGGGAGAGGAGGTTGTCGGTTTGGCTTCCTTTGGCAAGAGCGGTCTGGTACGCACCGGCTTTGACGGCCCCGGCGGTACCGGCGGCACCTGTATAGCAGTGCAATCCATAGGCAATGCCTTCCGCAAGCTGAAGTCCGGTCGATTGGTTTATCTTGATGTTCCCTGCGGCTTTGATGGTTATCATACGGATAAGACTGTTGTATATTATTTCGGCAGTCTGCAAAAGGATGAGCAATGTGCAAGGCTTTTGGCGGCACAGGAGCGTTGCCTGGAGCTGGAGCAAGAGGTAGTGTCCATGATGGTTCCTGGTGAGCCGATTGAAAACCTGTATTTGCGCACTATGGAAAAGTTTGATAATGTCTACGGTGATGCGTTTATGAACGGCGGTAAATTCCTGGGGCACAGCATTGGTCTGGTGATGGATGAAGCACCGGCTATAGCCAAGGGCTTTAAGCAGCCGCTGGAGCCAGGCATGACATTTGCTGTAGAGCCTAAAATTGCTTTGCCGGGTTTAGGCCTGGTAGGCACGGAAAATACCTATGTGGTTACGGAAAAGGGCGCACGTTCGCTGACCGGTCGCTCACACGCACTGCGTGAAATTGAATAGTATTACGGTAAAACAAAAATGCTGCGGGCGCAAGCCAGCAGCATTTTTCAGTAATAGTCTTATTCAGCTAATTCCTTGGCGCATTCTACGAATTTTACTCCGGCAGCAGCCATTTCCTGCATAGCGCTTGCGATGGTTTCGGGAGCAATGCCGCGGCAGGCAGCCTTGTTCAGGATTACGTCGAAGCCAGCAGCCTTCAGCTGCAGTACAGTGTTTTTTACACAATAATCGGTTGCCAGACCGCCGCAGATAACGGTGGTAATACCATGGCAGCGCAGATATTCGATGGCACCGGTGGAAAGTGTGTCCTTCAGGTCATGGTAGCAGGCGCCGTAGGGATGCTTATCTGCTTCAATTCCCTTGAATACCTGATAGTCATAAGCCGCTTCATCGAGGCCGTCGATGAAGTCAAAGCCTTTGGTGCCGATAATAGCGTGTGCCGGCCAACGGATATCGAGATCGGGATAGCCGCTGATGGGAGTGAGCGGAGCGTGCTCAGCGTCGCTGATCCAGAGCGCGCAACGGCTGTGCGCGTCGCGGGAAGCGAGGCGCAGACTGGCGAATTGCGCCTGGGCGTTCAGCTCGGGAGCGATGGTGTCGCCTTCGGCAACCGGCAGCTCGTCGGGGCAGACTGGGGTGAAGGTGTTTTGCGCGTCAATGTCAAAGGAAGCAATGTATTTTTTTTCCGGTAATTGCATAGTAAACCCTGCTTTCTGTTTTAATTTAGACTTATTGTAGTATACCGCAGTGATTTTAGCAATAGGGAAAATGCTTTTGCTATCGGCATTGCAGGTGGTAACGATATTAATATAAAAGGTGGCAACGTAGCTGGTGAAGCAGGAAAAGCCGACCTGGCTGCCGAAAATAATACAAATATCGCTATTGTAGAGTAGGTGGCAAAATGAAAGGATTATTAAACATATATATAGAAAAAAACACAGGTGAAATATCTATTTTGACATATCACGTTACGACTATTGGGTTTAGCAGAAGCATAGGAAAAATTATCGATAATATCAGCAATGAATCTTTAAAGGAGACAGTAATTAAATGCATAAAATTCAGTTTAGCTGAATATAAAAGTGAAGATAAAGACAATCTTGATCCATTTAAACTCACAAAATATAAAACATGGAACTGTTTTTTTAATATGCACTATCTTATTGAGGTTGTTTATAGAGAAGAACTGAAAGAATATGAAATTGTAATGCCTGAGCGTGACAGAATAACTAAATCATTCGGTAATAATGTAAGTGGTTTTGAGTTTAAAATAAAGAAGGAAGAATTTGATTCTCAATTTGATGGTATAATTAAAAAAATAATGGATAATCTTGAGGTATATCAAAGCTGATTTTGTTGGAATTAGTGGCAATGTTAGCAAGGATAATGTTGATAGCAAATATGAAAGCGTTACAGACCAAAGCGGTATTTACGCAGGCAAAGATGGCTTTGATATCTGTGTAAAAGATAATAATGACCTTAAAGGTGTTGTTATTTCAAGATCTTACAACAGAAGAGAAGGAAAAAGCTAAAGAGTTAGTTGATTTTAAGTATGTTGTTATTTCAGCACTGAAAAATAGAGAGTGGTAAAATAAAGATAAATTTAAATTGCGAGAATAAAGTTGTAACTGATTCAATAGAACGTAGTAAAGCAGAAGTATTATTAGATCCTTTAGTATTAGGCATGGATATAAAGAATTTATATGACTTAGTTGAAAAGGACAATTGATCATGCGGAAAATAAAAATTTTATTATTTTATTATTTAGTCTTATACTTCGTATATGTTGTAATGTGCGATGTTCCAGTTAGTGTTCCATTATGGAAATGGTATTTCCCAATAAAATTAATATTGTTAATGTTAGCTTACGTTTGGATGAATATCCATGTGGAATTTAAAAAGATGTTAGAACAAAAATACATAATAAGCAAAGATCAATTAGAATTAATGAAACGTAGATTTATATTTAGCAATACTATAAGATTTATATTATTTACTATTTTGGGTGTATTTGTTTTTCCGTGGATTGTTTCAGTGATTAAGCTAAAATATAAAGTGGATTTATTCTTTATATTATTGAATTGAGATTTTATATCCGCGTCATATTTGATGGTTACGATATTTTAGCAACTACTGATAAAGAGATGGGTTAAAATAATGGGATGTTATATTTTAGCAACAATGGTAGCTTTTTTTACGATAGGAATTATAAATGTCTACTGTAAAAATTTGGATTTCAAATCAATAAGTGATAAAAAGTATTTTATTTCGCTTAATGCTGGAGCTTTTATGATAGTTATCTTTATGATAGGATGTATTTTAGATATTTTTGATATTAGCGACTTTATAAGGTATTTTTTTCCTTTGTGGGGGCTTGGGTTATCATTAATGCTATATGGAATAAAAAGAAGAGCGATGATAAAAATATTTATGGGAAAAGCTGAGGAAGAAGATTATAAAGTATATAATGTAATTAAAGAAAAAATTATATACATATATATTGCAACTTTACTTTTACTATTATTATATGCTTTTGGTATAACAAATGATATATTATTGTAGCGTTGTTTCTTAGTATTATTATGATGCAGTGCGCAAATTTGACAGGCAGATTCTGACTGCGCAGATTGACAAAGAGACTGCGGATGCAAATATCATTGCCAGCGGTAACATCAAGATTGATTTGGACAAAGACCTGACCAACCATTACAGCAAAATAAAAGCAGGCAAAAATTTAACGGTCTGTACCGCTCTTTCACAAAGAATTCATTTGTCAAAAGCGTAATTTTGGTTTACACTATAGCTATAATTCCTAGAGAATATAGTGAAATTTGATAATTATAAAGTGAGGCAGACTGATGGCGACCTATATTATTGGTGGTTTGTTAGCGGTATTAGTAATTTTGGCAGTGCGCAGTTATTTCGGTAAAAAGTATCGTGGCGGCTGTAATGGCTGCTCCGGCTGTCCGCATGCTAAAAACTGCAACTCGATAAAAAAATAAAATGTTGACAAAATCCCCTGTTGGTTATATGCTAATATTAGAGTTTTGTAAAATTATTGTATGCTAAACAAAATTCACGGGTAAGTTTGATGCCGCAGCAACGATGCTTTGCCTGCGGTTTATTTTTTGGACGATAAGCTGAGGAGGATGCCATTGTGCATATTCAACGTGGTGCGTGGGCAGAAATAAATTTAGATGCAGTTGCACATAACGTGCAGATGGCTAAGGCCAATCTGAAGCCGACAACCAAATTATGTGCTGTCGTCAAGGCAGATGCCTATGGTCATGGCGCTGTGCGCGTAGCGCAGGAAGCAGCGCGTAATGGTGCAGACTTTTTTGCGGTAGCTCTCCTGCAGGAGGGCGTTAAGCTGCGCGAGGCCGGTATTGAAAAACCGATTCTGGTGCTTGGCTCAATGCTGCCGGAGGTTGCGGAAATCTGCGTGCGCTATGATATCAGCCATGCAGTATTTGATGAAGAACGCTTATATGCTTTGAATGCGGCGGCTTTGAAGTTGCATACGAAGGCTAAAATACATATTAAGATTGATACAGGTATGCACCGTATCGGTGTGCATGTGCGTGATGCCGGCAGATTTGCCAAGCTGGCAGCGTCCTTGCCCGGTATCTATATTGAGGGCGTGTTCAGTCACTTTGCGACTGCCGACGCCGATGATAAGCAGTATGCTGCCTATCAGTTTGAACGCTTTCAGGAGGCGCTGCGCCTGATTGAAGCGGAGGGAGTGCATATTCCTATCCGTCATATCGCCAACAGTGCTGCGCTGACGGAGCTGCAGGAATATCAGTTGGATATGGTGCGTCAGGGAATTACCCTGTATGGCCTGCACCCGGCGCATATGATTGACTGCTACAAGGATTTTGAGCCTGTTATGACTGTGAAGACGCAGGTTGCTTTTGTGAAAACGCTGCCGCCTGGTGAAACCATCGGCTATGGCAGAACCTATACATTGACGAGACCCAGTGTTATCGCTACTGTGCCTATCGGTTATGCTGACGGCGTGAGCCGCCGCTTGTCTAACCGCGGGTATATGCTGGTCAACGGCATGAAGGCGCCGATTATCGGACGCGTATGCATGGACCAGACGATGCTGGACGTGACGGATATTCCGGACGTTAAGCTGGGCAGTGAGGTCATCGTGTTTGGCGGTCGTGAGCTGCCAATGGAGCTGGTTGCGGAATGGGCAGATACTATCTGCTATGAAATTATCTGCGACGTGAGCCCGCGTGTGCCGCGCGAGTATGTACGCGGCAACTAAAAAGAAGCATTGGCGTGAGCCGCTGCTTCTTAACTAAATACGCTTTCCCTTATTTTATGGCTGCTGGACGCATTTGCGAAAGGCAGTCCTTTTTTTGTGGGCGGAATAGCTGCTTCAACCTAAAAAGGCTACTGCGTAAGCAATTTTACGCAATAGCCTTTTTTTACATGGTTATTTTTCAGCAAAAGGTATCTTTATAGCGCTGTTGGCACTGCTTGATGATTTCCTTTGCTTTGTCTACATCATGTGCCTCTTCAAGAGCGGTGCTTTTGCCTTCAAGTGATTTATACACGCTGAAGAAGTGAATCATTTCATCGCTGATATGCTGCGGCAGCTCGCTAATGGATTTGTAGGAATTATACATCGGGTCGCCGAAGGGAATCGCAATGATTTTTTCGTCCATATCACCGCTGTCCTCCATGATGATAACGCCGATGGGGTAGCAGCGCATCAAGGTCATCGGCACAACGTTTTCGGAGCATAAAACCAATACATCCAACGGGTCGTTATCTGCTGCATAGGTACGGGGAATAAAGCCGTAGTTGGCAGGATAGTGAGTTGCAGTGTACAGGATGCGGTCCATTTTGAGCAGACCTGTTTCCTTGTCTAGCTCATATTTTACCTTGCAGCCTTTGGGGATTTCGATAACTGCAATAAAATCGTCAGGAGAGATACGTTTGGGATCAATGTCATGCCAAATATTCATAGTCATTTCGTTTTTGCCTCCTCTTGTGCTTTGGGACAGAAATAAATATGTTGCTTACAAATTCCTCTCTTAATCATAGATGTTCTGGAGGCCGATGTCAAATTTTGTAGGGCGATTTTGCATAACTTTTACCAAACATTATTACAGCCTCATATAAGCGCTCATTACGCACGCTCCGCGTGCTCCATTCGCTTGAAGTTCGGCGTGCTGCGCAGCGTCGAAGACTATGCCGCCAATGGCGTAAACCGGCAGGCTTACAGCGCTGCAGACAGCATGCAGAAAGCCAAGACCGCGCGGTGCAAGGCCTGCCTTGCACTGCGTAGTGTAGATGTGTCCGGCGATGAGTACAGTGGCACCAAGCGCTTGTGCTTCGATTGCCTCTTCAACGCTATGAACTGAGGTGGAAAGCCAGGTGAAATGTGCACGCTCGCACGCTGGCAGTTGGCGTAAAAGCGCCAGCGGCAGATGTAATTTTTTTATACCAAGTTCACGTGCCAGCTGCCAATCGCTGTGCAAAATAAGCGGTATGCCTGCAGCTTTGCAGCTTTGCTGTGCTTGCAGTGCGAGCGTGCGATAGGCTGCTTTGTCTAAAGACTTCGCACGCAGGATGACAGCCTGCGGACGCAGCTCCGTCAGCTTTGCCAGACGTTCGATTTGTTTAGGCAGCGGACGGGGACAGCTGGCGCTGTCCGTAACGGCAATCAGCGGCAGCTCAGACATAAACGTACTCCGACATTACCGGCTGCAGGCCGATTTTCAGCAATGCATCGTAGATTTCCTGCAGGCTTCTGCTGTCGTCAATCTCAAACTGCTCGTCGCCCAGCTCCTGCTTTTTGCTGTGCGCACCGATGCCTGTGTTGACACCGGCGGAAATCTTGTTGGCGGCAATCAGCATCAGGTTATCACGCACGCGTGCGCATTCACGGCTGGAAACAGTAATTGAAGCGAAGGGCATGAACAGGCGGTAGGCGCAGACAACCTGTAGCAGCTGGCGCTCGTGCACGTCCATCGGTTTAATCTTGTCGTTGTTGATGATGGGGCGCAGGCGGGGGCAGGAGAAGGCGATTTCCGCATGCGGATATTTCTTTTGCAGCAGGTAGGCATGCAGGCCTGTGGCGAGGGCGTCGCGACGGAAGTCGTCTAGGCCGAGCAGGGCGGCGAAGCCGACGCCGCGCATTTTGCCGCGCAGGGCGCGTTCCTGCGCGTAAAAACGGTAGGGGAAAACGCGCTTATGACCTGCCAGATGCAGTTGAGCGTATTTATCCTTGTTATATGTTTCCTGGAAAACGGTTACGTAATCGACACCGCATTCATGCAGGTAAGCGTATTCATCGCTGTTGAGCGGATAGATTTCTACGCCGACTACCTTAAAGTATTGTCGTGCCTGCTTGCAGGCTTCACCGATGTAATGCACGTCGCTCATCTTGCGGCTTTCGCCGGTAAGAATGAGAATTTCCTGCTGGCCGGTAGCGGCGATAGCCTGCATTTCGGCAGCAATCTGCTCACTGCTCAGGCAGGCGCGCTGAATTTTATTGTGACTGTTGAAGCCGCAGTAGATGCAGTAGTTTTCGCAGTAGTTGGCAATGTACAGCGGGGTGAAAAAGGTAACGTTATTGCCGAAGTAACGCTGGCGCTCGACCTGTGCGGCGCAGGCAATTTCCTCCAGAAGCGGCAGAGCGGCAGGCGAAAGCAGGGCGGCGAAGTCCTCGGGCGTGCGCTCGCTGTGAGCGAGTGCCGCACGCACGTCTGCTTCTGTATATTTTGTGTAATCATAAACGGCACGGGCAGTCTGCACCTTGTCAAAAATATCGGAGTCGATGATTTCCATGCCTTCCTGATACTGCATTGGGTCAGTCAGCTGTTTTTCACTGAAGGCTGCAGCCTGTTCATCATAAATGCTATTATTGAAAAATTTATCTTCGCTCTTCATGCTGCCACCTCAATCATGCAAAAATCCTGTCAGCGGGGAGCTGGCGCTGGCAGTGTCGCGGACACTGCCGCAGCCTGCGAGATAAGCACTGCGGCCGGCGTTGATAGCATCACGGAAGGCACTTGCCATAAGCGGCAGGTTGCCGGCGCTGGCAATCGCGGTGTTCGCCATGATTGCCGCTGCACCCATTTCCATAGCTTCGCAGGCCTGTGAAGGCTTGCCGATGCCTGCGTCGACAATAATCGGCAGGTCGATTTCGTTGATTAAGATTTGGATAAAGTCCTTGGTGCAAAGGCCTTTATTGCTGCCAATCGGTGCACCCAGCGGCATGATGCAGGCAGCACCGGCATCACGCATGTCACGTGCACTTTGCAGATCAGGGTACATATAGGGCATAACGATGAAGCCTTCTTTGGCAAGTAGTTCTGTTGCCTTGAGGGTTTCATGGTTGTCGGGCAGCAGATATTTGCTGTCTTTGATTACTTCGATTTTTACGAAGTCGGTGTGGCAAAGCTCGCGTGCAAGGCGGGCGATGCGCACTGCTTCTTCGGCATTACGAGCACCGCTGGTGTTGGGGAGCAAGGTGACGTTTTCCGGCACGTAATCAAGAATGTTGGCAAGAGCGCCGCTGTTGGCGCGGCGCAGAGCGAGCGTAAGGATTTCCGCACCGGCCTGCTCTACGGCTGCTTTGATTAAGTCCAGCGAATATTTGCCGCTGCCTAAAATAAAACGGGAATGAAATTCGTGTCCGCCTAAAGTCCATGTATCGTTTGTCATTTTAATTCTCCTCCAAGTCTAAAATAATGCGTGCGGCAAGCAGTGCCTGCTGCATAGCGCAGAGTGCAACGCGCGCGCCGCAGAGCGGTAAATCGTGAAAATCGCTACTGCCATCGCCGCAAAGATAAAGATTTTTGGTGATTTTTTTACTGGTGATTTCTTCAGCTTTGCCGAAGCCTGCAATGCCGCTGCCTGCGATAACCTTTTTGTTGCTCCAGGTGCTCAAAACAGTGCTCACGAGCATAGCCTTGCTGGCAGCGTTGTCCAGCGCTTCGCAGATAATATCGCAGTCACCTAAAAGTGCGGGGACATTTTCCTGATTTACCTTGACTACCTGTGAATGCAAAGCTGCGTAGGGGTTTATCTGGCGCAGATGCTTTACAAGGGCGTCGGCTTTGTATTGCCCTATATCGTCAAGAAAATAATATTGGCGGTTGAGATTGGAAAGCTCTACCTTGTCGAAATCATAAAGATAAAGATGAGCTATGCCAAGACGGGTTAAGGCGACAGCGATATTGCTGCCGAGTCCGCCGAGGCCGACGACAGCAACGCGCGCGTTGTGCAACGCATCAAGCTGCGCCTGTGTCAGTCCTTTGCCAAGTGCGGCATTGATTTCCTCCTTGCTAATCATTCAGCCACCTCCTACAAAGCTGACGATTTCCAATTTATCGGCGTCGGTAATAGTTGTACTGCCAAAGTCTGCCTGCTTGATGATAGTGCCGTTAAGCTCTACGGCAACAAACGCAGTGCGATAGCCAAGCTGTGTAAGTAGCTCGCTGAGAGCGGTGGGGCAGGCTAAAGCCTTTTCTTCTCCGTTGATAAGCATGATTTTCTCCTTTCGGGTAATAAAAAAGCTCATGAAAAAGCTACACCCGTGGTGGTGTACCCCTTCATGAGCTAAATTTCAGACTCACTCTAAGCTTTGTTTATGAAGTTGTTAGCATAAGTATAATGTTTTTGTCAGTAAGTGTCAAGGAGATAAGCTGTATATTCTGGCAGAGAAATATTTGCCTGCAGCACGAAATAGGCATATAATGGAAGCAGTAAAAAAAGAGGGGGCTTTGTTTATGAAAATAACAAACAGCAAAACAGATATCTGCGCCAACCGCTTCGGTGGCAATGGTGACGTAATTATTGAACATTATCTTGACGAGAGCATGCTTAATGACAGCGTAGTAATGTACGCTAAGGTAACTCTTAAACCGGGCTGCAGCCTTGGCTATCATATCCATGACGGTAACAGCGAAACTATCGTGGTGTTGCAGGGAACTGCCGAGTACAACGATAACGGCAAGGCTATGATGCTGCATGCAGGCGATAAGGTGCATTGCCCCAGCGGCGAAGGTCATGCTATCGGCAATCCGGCAGATGCTGCCGAGGATTTGCTGCTGCAGGCTCTGGTCATCAAAAAATAATTATAGCTTTTATGTCTAAACTAAAAGGACTGACGCCTTGGCTGTGCGTCAGTCCTATATTTTTTATTTACCTTTGAAAAGACTTCCTAAAATACCGCGTACCAGCCTGCTGCCGATTTGGCTGCCGACTGTGCGGGTAGCGGAATTGACGGCGCTGTCAAATACCTTGTCCAGCACGCCCTTGGTTTGGCGGCCGCTGCTTCTTTGTGCAGCACGTTCTGCTGCAATGCGCTCTCGTTCCGCAGCTTTGGCGGCACGCTCCGCTTCCTTGGCCTGCTTGGCTTCTTCTTTTTCTCTCAGCGCTGCTTCCTTCGCTTCAGCTTCAGCCTTCGCTGCCGCTTCGGCTTCCGCATGTGCCTCTTCTGCCTTTTGTGTCAGCAGCTCGTAAGCGGATTCGCGGTCAACAGCTTCGGCATATTTGCTGTAGAGCGGGCAGTCCTTGATCAGCTGCTGGCGTTTGGCATCATCACACACGCCAAGATAGCTGCGTGGCGGCATTACATAGGCACGCTGTACGATAGAAGGAATACCTTCGGGGTCCAGCGTAGAAACAAGCACCTCGCCTGTGCCAAGCTCGCCTAAGGCAGCTTCGGCATCTAATGCCGGGTTTTCGCGGAAGGATTGCGCGGTAGCCTTCAGGCTCTTACGTTCTTTAGGAGTGTAGGCGCGCAGCGCATGCTGCAGCTTATTGCCCAACTGTGCCAGTACGCTTTCCGGTACGTCGGTAGGCTGTTGGGTTATAAAGTAAATACCGATGCCCTTGGAACGGATGAGGCGGACAATCTGCTCAATCTTATACAAAAGGGATTGCGGTGCATCCTTAAAAATCAGATGTGCTTCGTCAAAGAAAAAGACCATCTTGGGTTTATCCAAATCGCCTGCTTCCGGCATCATTTCGTAGAGCTCGGAAAGCATCCACAGCAGGAAGGTGGCGTATAACGTCGGATTCTGCACCAGTTTCACCGAGTCCAGCACGTTGATCATGCCCCGGCCGTCGGCGTCGGTGCGCATCCAGTCGCGGATGTCCAGCGCCGGCTCGCCGAAGAACAGGTCGCCGCCCTGCTGCTCCAGCGGCAGCAGCGCCCGGAGAATGGCGGCCACCGACTGGGGCGTGATGTTGCCGTAGGTCATCATGTACTCGGCGCGGTGCTCGTTTACATAATTCAGCATGGCCCGCAGATCCTTCAGGTCGATGAGCAGCAGCCCCTTGTCGTCGGCAATGCGGAACACGATGTGCAGGATGCCCTCCTGCGCGGGCGTGAGGCTGAGGATGCGGGACAAAAGCTCAGGCCCCATGTCGCTCACCGTCGCGCGGACGGCGTGGCCGCCGGTCTGATAAATGTCCCAGAAGGTCGTGGGATAGCCCTTGTAGGCAAAGCTGCCGCGCAGACCGAAGCGGTCGATGCGCTTTTCCATGCCCTCGCTGCTCACGCCGGGGGCGCAGATGCCCGCGACGTCGCCCTTGACGTCGCACAGGAACACCGGCACGCCCGCGTCGGAAAAGGACTCCGCCATCACCTTCATGGTGATGGTCTTGCCGGTGCCGCTGGCGCCGGCGATGAGCCCGTGGCGGTTGCACATATTCAGCGCCAGCTCCACACGCTTGTCGCCTGCCAGACCCATATAGATCTTACCGTTCTCGTACATCGTGTCACCCTCCGTCGTTTGTTGATGCTCGTTTCTGTCATTATACGCCCTCTCCCGTCCCGGCGCAAGAAAAAAGCGCACCGCCCTCGGTTTTTCCCGCAGGATGGTGCGACCGTCTCTTGTGCTTTTCACCAAAACGCTATATACTGTTGGAAAAAGAAGGGAGGCGGAGGGTGCATGAATACGCTGATCGAGCTGTACGACGAGCGTGCCATTGAGAATATACTGGCGCCGGATATGTTCCGCCCCCGGCGCATCGTCTATCTCTGCCCTGGCGAGGTCATCCGGGATCGCAGACGGCAGGAGACGCTGGCGGCATTTTTCCGGTGCCGCGGCTGGGAGCCGGAGCTTATCTTTGTGGAGGCGAGCCTGTTTAAGGCGGATCGTATCCTGCGGCAGCTCTGCGCCATCGGTGAGCAGTACCCGGACTGCGCCATCGACGTTACCGGCGGCAGCGACGCGGCGCTGTTTGCGGCGGGGATGTTCGCCGCCCGGAAGGGCGTGCCCGCCTTCACCTACTCCCGTAAGAAGAACCGCTTCTACGATATCTCCGGCGCGGCCTTCGCCGACGAGCTGCACTGCGATCTGACCTACTCCATCGAGGAGTTCTTCCTCATGGCGG
>OLGV01000258.1_pt1 | contig 23389 bp, 22 predicted proteins | sample 1605761 | NCBI WGS metagenome assembly OLGV01 (sample SAMN03283245) | human gut metagenome | biome: human-associated habitat; material: feces | host: Homo sapiens | place: Peru | collected 2012
GTTGGCGGCATGGAAACTCGTTTCCAATGACGCAAAGCGCACAGTCGCACCGCCAAATGCGAAGCATTCCACATTGCCCCAAGGCTGTTTTTTATGTTTTTGTTTTTGATTCCATTCACAATTCGGCAACATTGCATAATCTATCCCCCAGTATTTTTCCACTGAACCGCTTCATTCGCTTGCATGGAGTTAACCATAATCAGCCGTTTCCAACGGCTAATCAAGAATTGATTTGGTTTGTTTCTTCGTTTTTTCTTTGGCTGTTGATGGTCAAAATGTCTGATTTTTAATTCTATTATTACTCATTGTGCAAAAATTTGGTAAATAATTATTACCTTTGCAATTGGTGTTTTAGCGCCTAACTGTTACAAAATTAATTTGTCATCATTACGAAAACTATGTTTAAGCTTCACAAAATAGGGTTATTAATGGGCTTGGTGTGCTTGCTTTTTGCCTCTTCCTGCAAGGATGAGCCGCTAAATGCGGAGTGCGACATCGAGCAGGTGATTCTTCACACGAATCACGTAGATGAGGTGTTTTTCAATAAGACCGATTCTGCCAAATCCCTTCTCTATACCGACAACGAGGCGGTGTTTAACGTGCGCCGCAACGCACCGCTCGACGGCATCACGCTCGAATTTAAAATCACCGAAGGTGCCACCATTCAGCGCATTACCGAGGGCGACGACTTTCTGGCTGATGTGCCTGTGAGTTATCGTGTGACCTCGCAAGACGGCAACTGGCACCGCGACTACAAAATCACCATTTCGCCAGAGCCTGTGCATGTGGTGAAGAGCGTAATCAAGTATGATTTCGAGAATTTTGAATTAGATCCACAAACTAAAAAATACTACATCTGGCACAACGAGCGCCTTGATGGCACTTTCGGCAACGAATGGGCTACGGGCAATCCGGGCTACAAGATGAGTAAGTCGTCGGCGCTTCCCGACCAGTATCCTACCGTGCCCATCGACGGCATGGACGGCAAGGCGCTGAAACTCACCACTTGCGACACCGGACCGTTTGGCGCAATGGCAAACATGCGCTTGGCGGCTGGCAACTTCTTCTTGGGCGAGTTCGACGTGTCGCAAGCCTTGGGCAACGCCATGGCGGCTACTCGCTTCGGTGTTCCGTTCACCCTTGAGCCAGTGAAATTGTCGGGCTACTATCAGTATCAGCCGGGCAAGAAATTCCAGGACAAGAGAGGTAAAGAGGTGGTAGGCCGTGTGGATGAAGGCTCAATCTACGCTGTGATGTATCGCAACCACGATGCCCAGGGCAACCCTGTGCGCTTGCGTGGCGACAATGTGCTTACCAGTCCGCTGATTGTGGCGCTTGCGAAAGTGAAATCGCTCCCAGCCACCAGCCAATGGACACCATTTGAAGTGGAATTTGAGTATTATGAGGAAATCGACAAGGTGCTTCTCGCCAACAAGGGTTACAACCTTGCTGTGGTGTTCTCCAGCAGCGAGGAAGGAGCCTCGTTTCAAGGTGCCATCGGCAGCTGCCTCCTTGTGGATAAGGTTCGTTTAACTTGCCAAACTGAAGAATAATGAAAAAAACGATATTAATTGCCGCTGTGGCTTTGCTCACTGCCGTAGGCGCTCAGGCGCAGAGTTTTTTCCACAAAGGAGTGCTCTCCGATGTGAAGTATGGCGCACGCTTAGGCTATAATTTGGGTGGCTCCGCTCCGCTCAATATGCCGGCAAGTATTCGCAAAATGAACAAATTTCCGCTCACGCCCAACATTGCCTTTGGCATCAACGCCGAAAAGCCGCTTGATGGCGATTTCGGATTGATGGTGGGTGTGCGTTTTGAAAATAAGGGTATGTCGGTAGATGCTTCGGTGAAGAACTACAAGATGGAAATGGTGAAAGGTGGAGAGCGCCTTGGCGGCGTGTTCACTGGCAAGGTGGTGACCAAAACCACACAATGGATGTTTACCTTCCCTGTGCAAGCCACTTTCCACTACAAGAAGGTGACCTTCAAGGCAGGCCCCTATGTGTCGTATCTCACAGGCCGTGAGTTCTACGGCTGGGCTTACGACGGTTATATCCGCGTCGACGACCCTACAGGCCCGAAGGTGATGCTTGGCTCCACTCCTGATGAGCGTGGCGACTACGACTTCACCCCCGACATGCGCCGCTGGCAAGTGGGCTTCGATGTGGGTGTGGACTGGGCGTTCGGCCGCCGATTTGGTGCGTATGCCGATCTCTCGTGCGGATTCCACGGTATTCATCGTAGCGGTTTCAAAATCATTGAACAAACGCTCGTGCCTATCTATGGCTCCATAGGTGTGACTTATGCGTTCTATTAATTTCGGATAAAAAAATTTCACGCTAATTTATAATTTAAAAAGAAAAACATGAGAAAGTTATCAACATTGTTTTGTGCAGTGCTCATGACCCTTTCGGCAATGGCAACCGACTACAAGGGCAATCTCACCGTTTCGATTAACGGAGAGGGTAGCACTCAGCCTGCCACTATCTCTATTGTGGAGAATGCAGGTAAGTATAATTTGAGTATTCTTAACTTTATGCTCGGTGAAGGAGAAACTGTTCTCCCAGTGGGCAACATCGTAATTGAAAATGTGACTGGTGCGGTTGCTGGCAATCTCACCACCCTTTATGTGAATAAAAACATCACTATTCAGAAAGGCAACGTCGCAGGTATTGCCGACGATGCCTGGCTGGGCCCAATGTTGGGCGAAGTGCCTGTGAAAATGTCGTCGTCGTTCAACACCAATGGTTTCCTTGGCGTGAATATCGACATCAATATGACGACTCTCGGTCAGGTGATCAATGTCTCTTTCGAGAATGTGGGCAACCACTTCCAAATGCCTAACAGCGACTTTGAAACTTGGAGCGACAAGAACAAAGCTCCACGCCACTGGCACGGTTTTGAAAGTGTGAAAGGTGGATTATCAGGTGGTGCAAAAGACAAAAACAAGCTGCAATCTTCTTCGTTGAAACGTCCTGGCTCGCTTGGCACTACAAGTGCAGTGGTCACAAGCTCAAAAGTGTTCGGTGTACTTGCTAACGGTACCATGACCAATGGCATTTTGAATGCTGGCGCGTTGTCGGCTACTGATCCTGGTAACCACAGCGAAACTGACCTTTCAAGCACCAGCAAAGATGCAAACGGCGATCCATTCTCCACTCCAATCAATGCTAAGCCCGATGCAGTGAAATTCTGGTTGCGCTTTAATCAGGCTGACCCTTCTGCCACTGCAGATTATCCTTATGCATCGTTCAATGCAGTGATTACCAATGGCACTTACTATCAAGACCCAGAAGATAAAACATATAAAAATAAGGTAGCTGTGGCTGCTCCTAAGTCTTCGGATATGACAGTGGGTGACTGGCGTGAGGTGACATGCAACTTCGACTATGCAAAGTATGCCAGCAACAAAGTTGATGCTAAAGCCATTTTGGTGACCTTCTCTACCAATGCCACTCCTGGTAAGGGAAGCATAAAGGAGGAAGGTAAATATGTTAAAAAAACTGTGGCTGCCGACTCTGTGTTTATCGACGACCTCGAACTCGTGTATGCCGCTGGCATCAAATCTATCTCTTTCAAGGGTCAAGCCCTCGATTTGGCTACTATTCAAACCACAGGCATCGAGCTCGCTGCCGATGAGGCTGTTTCGGCTGACGATTTCGAGGTGGTGAAGGAAGGCGAAGACGCTAAGGTGACCAAACTCGTTGAGGCTACCGCAGATGGCTATGTGGCTGTGATTACTGCAGTGTCTGCCGACTTGAAAACTCAAGTGACTTATGAAATCAATATCAAAAAGCCTGCCGCTCCAGTGCTCAAGGGCGATATCAACGGCGATGGTGTGCTCGATGTGGCTGATGCTTCAGCTCTTATCGACATGGTGCTCAATGGTGATGCTTGCACCGAAATTGCCGATGTCAACGGCGACGGCGCGCTTGATGTGGCTGATGTGACTGAACTCATCACTTTGATTTTAGGATAAACAATAATAAATGGAAATAGTTATGAAAAAGATTTTAGCATTTTTTGTGGCTGCTGCATGTGCAATGTCGGCCATGGCTACTAATTACGAAGGCGAACTCACCGTTGCGATCAACGAAGAGACTACTGCGATGGGAACCAACATCACAGTGGATAAGACTGACGCAGGTTATGACTTGAGCATCAAGAACTTCAAACTCGTGGCTGGCGACCAAGTGTTGCCTGTTGGTAACATTGAATTGAAAGGCTGCGAAGGTACCGACGCTTACGGTATCACAACCATCAAGTTCAACAAAAAAGTGACTATCTCTGCTGGCGACGACCCAACTATTGATGCCGATAGCTGGATGGGCCCAATGCTTGGCGAAGTGCCTATCGTGATGACCGCTAAGCTCAACGACACCGTGCTCAGCGTGAACATCGACATCGACATGAAAGTGCTTGAACAAGTAATCAAGGTTGGATTCGTGGGCAATGCTCCAGCACCTGCTAAGGGCGACATCAACGAAGATGGCTTGCTGAACGTAGGCGACGTTTCTGCCCTCATCAACATGCTTCTCAAGTAAAAAGGTCGCAAATTTTAGAAAGAAAATCATCGATTCACCTCTCCGATTGAGGTTTATCAATATTTGATTCGCTTCACCCCGATAATCACTTTATGGTTGATTATCGGGGTTTTTCCATTTTTCCCCTTCCCTCTCTGTCACAGCTTAGGAAAAGGAAATGATATACAAGTTGTCCCTGTGATTATTTAGTAATGATTGAAAAAATCCCGTAGGGATTTGATGTGTGTAGGCAGGTATGCAGCGAAGGTTATGCGAAATGAGCGAAGCGAAATGGAGCATAACCGAAGCGAAATGCCTGCAAATATCGCATAACAAATACGCATCCCAGCGGGATGCGATTTCGCATTCAATGGGCAATTTGATGTTGTCGCATTCCGCTGGAATGCACAATACTGACAAATCTATTGCAGGCATTTCGAAAAGATTCCATTTCGCTTCGCTCCATTACATCTTTTCTGCATACCTGCCTACACACATCAAATTCCTAACGGAATTTCATCGCATCTTCTTCGGGACAACTTGTATATCATTTCTTAGGAAATACGCTATTTATATGATGGATTTCTATGCTATTTCGAAAAAAATCCAATTTGGATTACTTTGGATGACTACAAATTGTGATTTTTAACCATAATTTTGTAACTTTGTATCGTTTTTTGAAATATGTGAAAAAAAGAAAACATTTTAAACGGTGGTTAAAGCATACATATTTGGTTAATCCTAAGTATAACATATAGAATTATTATGGATAAGATTATCAGCAAACTTTTGGAAATTAAATGGTTAGCATCAATTAAAGCAAACACAGCACCACGATGGATGGTATTGTTTGTCGACCTTATCGTCATCTCTTGCAGTTATCTTCTTTTGGCTACCAGTGAGGCGTTTATTCCTGGTCACTCTATTAGCTCACTCGTTTTCCTCCGCAACTGGGGTATAGTGCTTGCAGTGTATTTGCTGATGATTTTTATCACCAAAAGCTACACTTCCGTTATTCGTCTGTCGGTTTTTGAAGACCTTTACCGCGAATTTTTGGTGGTGGCAGGTAGCACGATTTTACTTTTGATTATCAATGCCGTGTTGTCGGCTTGCTCTTACGAAGACTTGGCTCGCTCTTGGAATATCGTTATTATTGGTGCCATTTCATTCTCGTTCCTTGTGATGGAGCGATTGCTTATCAAGCACGCCTATTCAGTGCTTAGGCAGTACGACTCTTCCGAACGCAAGCGTGTGTTGGTGCTTGGCACTTCGATCGAATCGATTATTCTGGCAAACGCTTTGAAAACTGAGATTGGCGGTAAATACTTGCCAATTGGCTTGTTGGCTGAAAAAGGAGCGAATCCACCTGCTCAAATCAGCGGTTTCAAGGTGTTCCCCTACGATGAAAATACGCTGGTCAACACTTTCGTGGAAAACAGCATTCACGCTCTCATCTTCAACCACGACAAGGTGAAACTTGTGGGCCGTGAATATGCCGATTTCTTTATCAACAACAACTTGCGCATTCTCTCTCTCAACCACGTTGAGGAATTTTCTGGCGACGAGAATGGTGATGATAAGGGTGCAAATATCTCCACCCACGTTAAGAACGTGCAAATTGAAGACCTCTTGGGCCGCGACCCTATCGTGCTCGACAATTCGCTCGTGCGCTCCAATATCCGTGGTTCGGTGGTGATGATTACCGGCGCCTGTGGCTCGATTGGTAGCGAAATCGTTCGTCAGGTGGCAACTTATAAGGCTAAGAAAATCATCTTGGTCGACCAAGCCGAAACCCCAATGCACGACATGGCACTCGAAATGAAGGAGAAATTCCCCGAAGCCGACTTCGTGCTCTTTATGGGCGACGTTCAGAACCGCGACCGTATGGAGCGTGCATTCGCCGAATACCGTCCACGATTCGTGTTCCACGCTGCGGCATACAAGCATGTGCCTATGATGGAAATCAACCCATCTGAAGCAGTGCTCACCAATGTGATGGGCTCGAAAAACATTGCCGACCTCGCACTCAAATACGATGTGTATAAGTTTGTGATGATTTCTACCGACAAGGCTGTGAACCCAACCAATGTGATGGGCTGCACCAAGCGTCTGGCAGAGGCTTACACTCAATCACTCTTCTTCGATGCAAAGCGCAAGGGTAAGAAAACCCAATTCATCACCACTCGCTTTGGCAATGTGCTCGGCAGCAACGGATCTGTGATTCCTATTTTCCGTAGGCAGATTGCAGAGGGTGGACCGGTCACCATCACTCACCGCGACATCATTCGCTACTTTATGACCATTCCAGAGGCTTGTAGCCTTGTGCTTGAGGCTGGCTGTATGGGTAATGGTGGTGAAATCTATGTGTTCGACATGGGAAAACCAGTGAAGATTTACGATTTGGCTACCCGCATGATTTCGCTCGCAGGTCTGCGCCCAGGTGTGGATATCGAAATCAAGGAAATCGGCTTGCGTCCGGGCGAAAAGCTCTACGAGGAACTGCTCAACGATAAGGAGAAAACACTCGACACCACCGAAAACGATAAAATTATGGTGGCGAAAGTGCGCACCTACGACTTCAACACCGTGTGCGACAATATCTCCAACATCATTTCCTTTGCCGAACATGGAAATGTACACGACATGATTAAGAATATGAAGATGTTCATTCCAGAATACCACAGCAATCATTCTGAATTTGAACAAATCGATAAGGAAATTGAGGCTGAGCACAGCAAGGGCGAGAACAACAAGCCTGTGCAAGAAACCGAGATTTTCTATTAATTACTTGATATTTATTTTACTACTCATAAATAAGTAAGCATCACCAATATGTGGATAGTATTGGCTATAGTTTCGTCTATTAGCCTCGGCTTTTACGACATAGTTAAAAAATTGGCGCTTGAGGGCAACAACGTGTTCCACGTGTTGTTCCTCAACACCTTTTTTTGCACTCTATTCATGTCGCCAGTGCTCATCTACACCCTCGGTGATATGGATGGCAACTTCGTCCACCCCATGAGCCACTTCTATCTTTTCGTGAAGGCGGTGATTGTGACCGCTTCGTGGCTGCTGGGCTATTTCTCCATCAAAAACTTGCCGCTCACCATTCAAGCCTCCATCAATGCCGTTCGCCCCATTTTGGTGCTTGTGGGTGCGCTCATCATCTTCGGCGAGTGCCCCAGTCCGCTCCAGTGGATTGGTATCGTGTTGGGCTTCGTGTCGCTGGTGTGGGTAGGCTTCATTGGGCATAAGGAGGGTATCTCGTTCACGCAAAACAAGTGGCTTTGGGCTGGCATGGCAAGCGTGCTGCTGTGGGCTGCGAGTGGACTCTACGACAAGTTCCTCATGCTTCATTTCAAACCCCTGAATGTGGAGGCATGGTATTCGTTCTATCAGTTGGTGATTATGTCGGTGGTGATGGCACTGTTGAGGTTCCGCAAAAAGCGCTTCGACAAATTCCAGTGGCGCTGGTCAATCCTCTTCATCTCCCTCTTCATTTGTGTGGCCGACTTGACATTCTTCATGTGCCTCTCTGAGCCGGGCTCAATGGTGTCGATAGCCTCGATGATACGCCGATGCAGTGCCCTCGTGGCGTTCATCTATGCCGTGATTGTGCTCCGCGAAGGCGACCTCAAACTCAAAATCATCGACCAGTGCATCCTCATCGCCGGCGTCCTCTGCATGGTAATCGGCAGCCTCTAATCCCCCTCCTCCCCTCTGCTCTCCCACGAAAGTTCTTCCACAGTTCTCCCACGAAAACAAAAACATAAAAAACATCCTTGGAGGAATGTGGGATGCTTCGCATCTGGCGATGATATTGTGCGTTTTGCGTCATTGGAAACAAGTTTCCATGCCGCCAATCACACAATATCTTCTCCACCCTCTACCGAGGGCTAACCACATTCCTCCAAGGACAAAAACCGCTCGCCTTACGGCGAAAAACCCAGCCCATCTCCTTCTTGACGAGTTAAAACACATACATCACATTTTGTTCAAAATCCAAATAATAACGCTCGCTTTGGTCTTTTATAGGGGCAAAATTGTAAAGAATACCGATTTGAACTTTCGTGAGGCGCATATAGTTCCACAACTGTTGACGATGCTCTTGTCCAAGCGCAGCAACAGCCTTACACTCAATTATCACATTATCTTTTACCAGAAAATCCACATGATGCTTGTGGTTAATGCGTTGGCCATGAAATTCTACTGAGAAATAAAATTCACGCACGGCAAGAATATTCTTCTCTTGAAACGCAATTTCCAGCGCATCTTGATAAATGTATTCGTTGAGAAACGGTCCCATATCATTGTGAACGATTTGGCAACACCCAGTTATGTCATAACAATAATTCTTTAATTTCACCGCCAAATCGGGATTGAAATCTGCTAATTTCTGAATTTTAAAATACATGCTTTGGTAATTGGTTGGTTTTTAGTTCAAATCAGTTTGCAAAGCAAATGTATGAAGAAAACCATTATTATCAAAATCAAAGGTCTATTATATTTCGCAATTATAAGGAAGATGTGAATGTGGGGTGGCTGGGTTTTTCGCCGTGAAACGGCGAGTGGTTTTTGTCCTTTTGGCGATGCCATCGACCTCGTAAGAGGGCGACGTTAGCGTTGTGGCGTGGCAGATTCAAGCCTCGGCTTGAATCTGAAATGCCACAGCGATAACGACAGGTGCGAAGCACTGGCATCGCCAAAAGGATGTTTTTTATGTTTTTGTTTTCGTGGGAGAACTATGGGGGAACTTTCGTGGGAGAGCAGAGGGAGAGAACTGGGAGGTGGGGGGATTTGGGGGATTCGGGGGAAATCGTTATCTTTGCAATATCAATAATATGATTTAATTATGGCATCAATTTTGAAATCGGGCTTGCCTGTGGCGCTCTGCAGCGACCACGCCGGTTGGGCAACCAAGCAAGCAGTTATTGCGTATTTAGAGAAAGAAGGTATTCCTTACAAGGACTTTGGCACCTACAACGAGGAAAGTTGCGACTACCCCGACTTCGCACACCTTGCAGCCGTGGCTGTGGAGAGTGGCGAGTGCTACCCCGGCATCGCCGTGTGCGGTAGCGGCGAGGGCATCAACATGACCCTCAACAAGCATCAGGGCATTCGCTCTGCGCTCTGCTGGATTCCAGAGGTGGCTTCACTTGCGCGTCAGCACAACGATGCTAATTTCATCGCCATGCCCGGCCGTTTCGTGACCAACGACGAAGCCTTGGCAATGGTGAAGGTGTTCCTCAACACCGATTTTGAAGGCGGCCGCCACCAGCGTCGTATCGACAAAATCCCCCTGAAATAATCCCATACAATAGGTGGGGATGTGATATTTCACGTCCGCCCAATATGTTGATTTATAACGATTTGATGCGGACGCGAATTGTCACATCCCTACCGATGATATTTTAAAATTCGATAGTCACGTCCACCTTTTCCATGTCGCATTTGAATGGAGGGGTGAGTTTACTGATGGTGATTTCTCCGCCTGTGACGGTGGGGAAATTCTTTTTTACGGCTTGCGTGATGCGGTAAGCCACATTTTCGAGCAGCAGCGATGGCTGCGCCATTTCAGCCTCCACCGTGGCGTAGAGGTCGGCGTAGTTCACCGTGCCGTCGAGGTCGTCGTCGGTCATCGCCTTCTCCATGGGGCAATACACCTTCAGCGTCACCTCAAAGTGGTTGCCCACCACTCTCTCCTGTTCGCCCACGCCGTGGTAGGCGAAAAATTTCATCTTATGCAGTGTGATAGCGTTCATTTCTCCTGTTCTTTGTTTTCAATCCAAACGTATGCGCCCAGGTCGGTAGCCGTGCCGTTGGTGAAGCGGTCGTTGCCATAGCGGTCGTAACGTGCGCTTTCGGGGCAAAGGCTGATGTCGCCGCGCGCTATTGCGGGGCTCTCGTTCATCAATCGGTAGTCGAAGATGTATTTCTCGCGGTTCACATAATATTTCGGGTCGGCTTCCCACACGCAGTTGAAGAAGTGGTCGTCGTCGTTGCCGCTCGACTTAAACAGCGTGTTGTAAATCCAAATATTGGTGCCGCTCATGTCGCCCAAGTTCACATCGTAGCCCAAGCCGTAACTGATGCTGTTCATGATTTTGCAGTCGAGAGGCATCAGCGAATTTTTCTCATCGTTTTGGAAGAACGCGATGTTCGGTCCCTCGATAGCCGCAAACAGATAGTAGTTGGCAAAGGTGCACTGTGTGGCGCGGATTTTACCGCCCATAAACGCCACCACGCCATCGGGAGCGTCGCTAAACTCGGTGCCTTCTGCCTCCACCCATGCGTTGATGGTGAGCATACAGTACGATTCCGAATTATGAACCACGCTGTTGAGCAAGTGCAGCGAACGCCTTTCGGGATTGTTGCTTGCCACCTGTATGCCGTATTGCGTGCTGTGAAGGTCCACGTATTGCAACTCATTGTCGTGGCTGCCGGCGAAAATCAGCAAGCCGCCCCATTGTCCCGACATGATGTCGAAACTGATGTCGCCCACCACATGGTCGAGGCGGTCGCCACGCATCACTATCTGCTTGTCTTTCGTGCCGATAGCCTTCAGCGTGCCATACACCTCCAGCAGCGCCTTGTCGTGGAAGAGTAGGGTGGTGCCGGGGTCGATGGTCAGCGTCACGTTGGGGCTCACCACCAGTGAGTCGTAGATGATGTATGGCGTTTCGTTGGTCAGGTGTGTGTCTTCGGTGAGCGTCACGGCTTTAAGGGTGCGCACATCTTGCCCCCAGGCGTTGAGTGCCACGCTTTGCGTCACACCGTTGGTCACGAAGTCGATGCGGTCGTTGATTTCCTCCGGCTCGTTTTTGCTCAACTTATCCACATACCCCTCCACAAACACGTAGATGCTGTCGCCGCCGCGAATCTCAATATCGCGAAACACGCTGCCCTTCGTGCCGTCCACGTTCAGATAGAAGTGCGCCTTGCTGATGCCAGCCACCTGTATGTTGGAGATGTTGATTTGCTTCTTGCTCCTGTTGTAGATCACAAACTGCTTAGTGGCAGTGCCTTTCGTGGTCATCACCGTGTCGAATTTCACCGTATCCACCGAGAAAGTGAGCAAATCGGAGGGATCGGTAGTGAACGAGTCGTCGATGCAACTGCCCAAACCCAAAGCGCAAACTATGGCCATGGCTATGATATGTAGTATCTTTTTCATTCTAATATTGATAATAATGCCTTATTAATAAAGAACGTGAAGCAGGAATAATTATTACATTCTGTGATAAAAAATGTGAACAACTTTTTTGTCAATCCATCTAAAAAATATATCTTTGTGTAAAATAAATAGGAGAATGATAGTGATCATTGTTAATCTTAAACTTAAACATATATGAAAAGAAAAATTTTTGCGATTTTAGCATTTTTACTTTGTGTGACAAGTGTGCAAGCTGCTGTGGGTCAGGCTGTGATAGATGGCGTGAATTATGTGCTTAGTTCCGATGGCGAAGTCAACACTGCCACAGTGGTGGCGGGAGACAAAAAATACGCGGGCCACGTGGCGATACCAAGCATTGTCACTTATGCAGGCATACAGTATAAAGTGACTGCTGTCGGTAACGACGCTTTCAAAGAGTGTACCGGTTTACAGTCGATAACTTTTAGCGATAATGTGACCACCATTGGCGATAATGCATTCGAGGGTTGCACTAAATTAAAGGAATTGGTTTTGCCGCAAGGCCTCACTTCAATTGGAGCGTATGCCTTCTGCTATTGTTTTGGATTGAAAACTATCGACATACCCAACTCTGTGACTAACTTAGGAGATTGCTGCTTTATCCAATGCATGAACATCACTTCACTGAAGATAGGGAGCGGTGTTAGCACTATTCCTTCATACGCATTTGCACTATGCAACAGTTTGACCAGCGTGGTGATACCAAAAAATGTGAACTTGATAAAAAATTACGCTTTTGCGGACTGTATCAAGTTGGCTTCTGTCACAATTCTTTCAGATGCAATATCTATTAGTGGAGCAAAAGTGTTTCAGAATTGTTCTGCTCTCGATTCGCTGGTATTTGGTGAAAGTGTAAACACTATCCGGAGCAGTTCGTTTACTCTTGGCAATCGAACTAATGTGATAAGCCTCGCCAAGTATCCGCCAGTGTGTGAAGGCGACACCTCGCCATTTGCAGGCGTGAGCCCTTACTGTGTGCTTTATGTGCCAAAAGGCCGTGCCGCCGACTATCGCGTAGCGAAAGGTTGGGCAGGGCAGTTTCGCGCTGTTGACGATATGACAGACTCCGGCCATTCAGCCAATTGTGACGTGAATGGCGATGGGGTAGTGGATATCGCAGATGCCACGGCAGTCATCGAATGCATATTAGCCAAGTAACCACCCCACTTACGAACCCCAAATGGTCCGTCATGGGTCCGTCATGGGTCTGTCATGGGTCTGCTGAGGGTCCGAAAAAAAACACCTATTTAATCCATTAAAATCCATTACCACCTATTTTCCCCCTATATCCTATCACTCGTTGACCTGTTGACTCGTTGACCTGTTGACTTTTTTAAAATCGGTGAAAATCGGGTTTTAATGGATAAAATAGGTGTAAAAAAATCGGATTGGATTAGGTGTTTCGCACCCCCAGTGTCCAGTAAATTACCAATAGCCAAAGCCATCGTCTTAACTTCTTTAACTTCTTAACTCCTTAACTTCTAAAAAAATCTTCTTAACTTCTAAAAAAAATCCCCTTAACTTCTAATCCAATTTCTTACCTCTAATTTCTTCCCCTCCTTGTGGGTAAATTTCATTTTTTTTTGTATATTTGTAGTGTAATATGCCTATTTGTGCGCTAACAGATTGGGCGTATGCTATAATAAAGACAATAAACATTTAAAACTTAAAGAGTTAAATGAAATCTGATAGCCTAATTATTATTCCAACCTACAACGAAAAGGAGAATATAAGCAACATTATCCACGTGGTTACCAATATGCCAGAGCATCAATTCGATGTCTTGGTAATCGATGATAATAGCCCCGATGGCACCGCCGCTATCGTGGAAGGCATTATCGCCGAAATGCCTGGCCGTGTGCACTTGGTGAAGCGTGCCGGCAAACTCGGACTGGGCACCGCCTACATCGCCGGCTTCAAGTGGGCACTTGAGCGCGATTACCAATACATTATTGAAATGGACGCCGACTTCTCGCACCGCCCCGAAGATTTGATTCCGTTGCAGCGTGCGTGCGCCGAAGAGGGTGCCGATGTGGCTGTGGGCTCGCGCTATGTGAATGGCGTGAATGTGGTGAACTGGCCTATGGGACGTGTGCTGATGAGTTACTTCGCGTCGAAGTATGTGCGCATCGTCACCGGCATGAAGGTGCACGACACCACCGCAGGATTTGTGTGCTACCGTCGCGAGGTGCTTGAGGCGATGGACTTGGATATGGTGGAATTTAAGGGCTATGCTTTCCAAATCGAGATGAAGTTTACTGCTTACTGCATGGGCTTCAACGTGAAGGAAGTGTCGATCATATTCGTGAACCGTGTGTTGGGTACCAGCAAGATGAGTGGTGGTATCTTCAGCGAGGCTCTGTTTGGTGTGGTGAAACTGAAATGGAGTTCATGGTTCAATAAGAAGAAATTCACCCGTCGTGTAAAATGAGCAACCTTTATTCTGTAAACCTTGAGGCTGTGTCGGGGGGATATAACCCGTAACCGACACCATAACCGTAGGAACATGCTTATAAGCCGCCGATACATCGTACCGCTGTTTTTTGACATCGCAACGTGCCAAAGGCGTGCCTCTGCATGAACACGAAATCAATTTTTCCGGCACATCCTCATTAATTATTCCTTACCAACTATGAAAAAGATTGTTTACAATGGCACCGTTATTAATGAGGGTCGCCGCTATTTAGGCTATGTAGTAATTAGCGATTCGCTCATCGCAGAGGTGGGTGAAGGTCGTCCGTCGAACTGTCTGTTAGACGAATGTGACGAGAAATTTGATGTGCAAGAGGCATTGATTCTGCCTGGTGCCATCGACGCGCATGTGCATTTCCGTGACCCCGGCATGACACACAAGGCCGACATCGCAAGCGAGAGCCGTGCCGCAGCCGCAGGGGGCGTTACTTCCGTGATGGATATGCCCAACTGCAAGCCAGCCACAGTCACTATCGCCGACCTTGAGGCGAAATACGCGAAGGCGGCTGAAAACAGCGTGGTGAACTTTAGCGCTTACATTGGTGCCACCGATACCAATTTCGACGAACTCAAAAAAGTGGACTTCTCTAAGGTGTGCGGCATCAAGGCATTTCTCGGCACTTCCACCGGCGGAATGCTTTTGAGCGATGCCGACGCTAAACGCAGAGTGTTTAGCGAGTTTGGCACGATTATTGCTGTACATAGCGAGGACGAGAGCATCATCAACGCCAATCGCGAGGCTCTGCTGAAGAAGATGGGCGGCGATGATTTGCCTCTGGGCTATCACAGCAAGGTGCGCTCGGCTGAGGCGTGCTACGAGAGCACCCGCCGTGCCGTGGATTTGGCTCGTGAGTGTGGCACCCGACTGCATGTGCTCCACATTTCCACCGCCAAGGAATTGTCGCTGTTCGACAGCGCACCGCTCGCCGTGAAGAAAGTCACTGCCGAGGCTTGCGTGGCTCATCTGCTCTTCACTGAGGCAGATGGCGCACGACTGGGCGCACGCATCAAGTGCAACCCATCGGTGAAAACGCCAGCCGACCGTGCTTCGCTCCGCAGGGCGCTGCGTGAGGGCGTGATCGACGTGATTTCCACCGACCATGCGCCCCACCTGCTCACAGAGAAGGAAGGCGGCTGCCTGAAAGCGGCTTCGGGAATGCCGATGGTGCAATTTTCGCTCGTGGCTATGCTGGAGTTGGCGCACCAAGGCATATTCACCCCCGAAATGGTGGTGGGCAAGATGTGCCATGCGCCTGCACTGCTTTACAGGGTGGACAAGCGCGGCTATTTGCGCCCCGGCTACAAGGCCGACATCGCCGTGGTGAAGGAAGTGCCTGAAGGGCTCACCATCACCGATGCCGATGTGGTGTCGAAGTGTGGCTGGACTCCGCTCAACGGCTCCACCGTTCATCACCGGGTGGAGATGACGATGGTGAATGGCGAGGTGGCTTATGCCCACGGTAAGGTGAACGACTCCGTCCGTGGCGAACGCCTCACATTTAATAATTAAATATAGATGTCAATTTCAGAAAAATTCGGTTCGGGTAGTGTGGCTGGGCTTTCTCAAGCCCAGGTGGAGGAAAGCCGTGCAAAGCACGGTAGCAACACGCTCACACCGCCCGAACGCACTCCGGCTTGGAAGCAATTCCTAACCACATTCAACGACCCACTGATCATCATCTTGCTTGTGGCATTGATGCTGTCGGTGGGTATTGCTCTTTATGAGCTGTTCTTTATTCCGAGCAAAGGTTTTGAGGCTCTACTTGAGCCGCTCGGCATTTTCTTCGCCATCATTCTTGCCACGCTGGTGGGATTTCTGGTGGAGTATAATGCCAATAAAAAGTTTGACGTGCTCAACAAAATCAACGACGATGTGCCGGTGAAGGTGGTGCGAGGCATGACCTTGGCCGAGGCTCGCCGTAAGGGTGCCATCATGCAAGTGCCACGCCGCGATGTGGTGGTGGGCGATATCGTGCTGGTGGAATCGGGCGAGAAAGTGCCTGCCGACGGCATTTTGCTTGAAAGCATGTCGCTGGGCGTGGACGAAAGTTCGTTCACTGGCGAATCGGTGATTTGCCACAAGTCGGTAGATACCGAAAATGCCAAAAGTTCGTCGGCTTATCCTGTCAACAAACTCTTGCGTGGCTCGAATGTGAAAGAGGGCTATGGCGTGATGCGTGTGGAGGCTGTGGGCGATGCCACGGAATACGGCAGTATCTACAAAGACGCAAAAATAGAGCACGATACCGAAACGCCGCTGATGCGCCAGTTCAACAAGTTGGGCAAACTCATTGCCCGCTGTAGTTTCGTGGCTGGTGCCGCCATTATCGTGGGGCGTGTGATTGTGTATGGCGTGGCAGAGAACTGGTCGTTCGAGTTGCTGCCCACTATTGAATATTTCGTGGAGACGGTGATGCTTGCCGTCACGCTCATTGTGGTGAGTGTGCCGGAGGGACTTCCGATGAGCGTGACGCTCTCGCTGGCGCTGAGTATGCACCGTATGCTCCAAAACCAGAACCTGGTGCGCAAGATGCACGCTTGCGAAACGATGGGTGCCACCACGGTGATTTGCACCGATAAGACCGGCACGCTCACGCAAAATCAGATGCGTGTGTTCCGTATGCATTTCTATGGACTTGAGGGCGGCGACGCGCTATCCGACTCGCAGCAGAGCCACATCGCGGCTTGCGCTTTGGCGTGCAATTCCACCGCCTACCTCGATTGCAGCGATGCGGCTAAGGCGCAGCCCATTGGCAATCCCACCGAGGGCGCTTTGCTCCTGTGGTTGAGGGATAAGGGCGTGGACTACGCTTCGCTGAGGGAGAGTTGCCCAGTGGAGGCGCAGTTGCCTTTCTCCACCGAAAACAAGTATATGGCCACGGTGGTGTCGTGCGCCGCTTTGGGTGGCAAGCGTCTGCTGCTGGTGAAGGGCGCAAGTGAGATTATACGCGCCTACTGCAAGAATGTGGAAGGCGGCATCGATTTCAACGACATTCTTTCCGAACTCCAAAACTATCAGAATAAGGCGATGCGTACCTTGGGCTTTGCCTACCGTGTGCTTGCCGACGATGAGCCTTGCCCAATTACCGAGGGCGCTGCCAACCTTGGCGGCTTGACCTTTATGGGCATTGTGGCTATCAGCGACCCCGTGCGCGACGATGTGCCACACGCCATAGGCACCTGCATCGACGCTGGCATACAAATCAAGATTGTGACTGGCGACACCCCAGGCACAGCCAAGGAAATAGGCCGACAGGTGGGCTTGTGGACCGAAAATGAAAACGATTCGCACCTAATTCTCGGCGAGGAATTTGCCGCGCTGCCCGACGACGAGGCTGCCCGACGCGCCGAGGAAATCAAAATCATGTCGCGTGCTCGCCCTGCCGACAAGGCGCGCCTCGTGTCGCTGCTCCAGAAGCAGAACGAGGTGGTGGCGGTGACTGGCGACGGCACCAACGATGCCCCTGCGCTCAATGCCGCACAAGTGGGACTTTCGATGGGCGATGGCACAGCCGTGGCAAAGGAGGCAAGCGACATCACCATTATCGACAATTCGTTTACCAGCATCGCCAAGGCGGTGATGTGGGGACGCTCGCTCTATAAGAATATTCAGCGCTTTATCGTGTTCCAACTCACGGTGAATGTGGCGGCTTGTCTGCTTGTGGGCATCGTGTCGTTTATCAGCGAGAAGCAACCTGCGCTCACCGTCACGCAAATGCTGTGGGTGAACCTAATTATGGACACCTTCGCCGCACTGGCACTGGCTTCGCTGCCGCCGAGTGTGGAGGTGATGCGCGACAAGCCTCGTGGCAATAAGGCAAACATCATCACGCGTAGCATGGGCAAGTTTGTGATTGGTGTGGGCGTGCTATTTGCCGTGGCTATGATAAGCCTGTTTGTGCATTTTCTGCTCAATAACGTGGGCGAAGGCGGACGAATGTTGCAGAGTGCCATTTCGATGGAGGAACGCACCATCATCTTCACGGTGTTTGTGTTTATGCAGTTCTGGAATCTGTTCAATGCCAAGTCGTTCGGTAGCGGACACTCCGCATTCCACAACATCAAGGGCAGCGGTTTGTTCTTTACCGTGGCTTTGGTGATTCTCGTGGTGCAAATTCTGATTGTGGAATTTGGCGGCTTGATGTTCCAGGTCACTCCACTTCCGCTCACCACCATTCTGTGGTGCCTGTTGTGCACAATGCCTATCATGCTTGTGGGCGAGGTGTACCATTTGTTGAAAAAAATCAAAAAATGATATAGATATATGCGTGCTTTCAAAACCTTATGCTGTATGATAGCCACCTGTATGGCTTTTGCGGTGTGCGCACAGCAGAACGAGAATGTACCGCCTGTTCGCCATTCCCGAATAGGCGATGTGGCGAAGTCGGCTGATGGCTCTATCACGCTGAGAGTGGTGGGGCAGAAGTTGAACTACGGTGGCGTGAAGCCAGAGTTGCGCGACACCGATGTGTGGTCGCCCAAGTCGGTGCATTTTCACCCCAACGGAAAGAAATACTACATCAATTCGCTGGAGGGCTGTCGCACGATGGTGTATGATGCACGCACCAACAAGAAATTGGCGGTGATTCATCATAAGTTCACCCCCGCCAACGCCTATCTTTGGGCGAAGGAGAGTGGATTTTTCCCTTTCACCCACTATACGAACAAGAAGAACCTTAACACCTTCTGGGGCAGACCGGTGGAGAGCACTTTTTCGCACCGTGGCCGCTACCTGTGGATTCCCTACTATCGCCGCAGTTACGACATCAATGCGCAAGACCCCTCTGCCATTTCGGTGATTGATACGCGCACCGATTCCATCATTAAGGTGTTTGAAACCGGACCGCTCCCCAAGATGGTGGCTACCACCCACAGTGGCAAGTACCTTGCCGTTACGCACTGGGGCAACAATACGGTGGGCATTCTCGACATTTCGAGCCCGAACCCCGACGATTGGCACTATGTGAAGTGTGTGGTGGTGGATTATCAACTCAAACTCAATTTGAGTATGACCACAAAGGTGGACCGCGACTGCAATAGCGGCTATCTGCTGCGTGGCACGGTGTTCACCCCCGACGACCATTATATGCTCATCGCCTGTATGGGCGGTGGTGGCGGCATTGCCGTGATTGATATGCAGAAAATGCTGTATGTGGGCAGGCTCACGGGTGTGTCGAATGCCCGTCATCTGGTGGTGAAGAATGGCTATCTCTACGCCAGCCTGAATGCGGCGGGCATCGTTCAGCGATTGCCGCTCACCAAGGTGGAGGCTGCCATTAAGGCGATGAATGGCAAAACCGCCCCTATCAGCGGCTGGCAAACTTGCAAGGTGGGCGGTGGCGCACGCACCATTTCGCTCTCGCCAAGCGGCAATTTCGCCTTCGCGGCGTGCAACAGTGCCAGCCAACTTTGTGTGGTGGACACTCGCACCATGAAGCAGGTGGCTACACTCACCATCGATTCCTACCCTGTGGGGCTCGACATCTCTGCCGATGGGCGTTTTGTGGTGCTCACTTCACAGGGACGCAGGGGCCACGGTGGCAATGCCGTGAATTTGGTGGAAGTGACGTATAAGGAGAAGGAACCCACCTCGGCGCTTATCGGCGAGCAGAAGGAGGAGGAAGATGCCGCAGCGGCAAAAGTCGCTCAAGAGCAGGAGCAAGCCGATGCGCAGTCGGGCACTGATTGGTGGTATATCGGTGTGGCTGTGGGCTTCATTTTGGGGCTGATGGCTGTGGCGTTCTTTCGTGGTCGTAAAAAATAGTAAAACAGAAGATTAATAATTAATGGCAAAATATTTTATCATAGCAGGTGAGGCAAGTGGCGACATACACGGCGCAAGCCTGATTCGTGCACTCAGGCAGGAAGATGCCGAAGCGCAATTTCAGTTTCTTGGCGGCGATATGATGGCTGAGGCTGCTGACGTGAAGCCGCTTATCCACTACCGCGATATGGCATATATGGGATTTGTGGAGGTGCTGAAGCATCTGCCCACCATTCTCGGCTTTATGACCACGGCTAAGAAGGCGATAATGGACAATAGGCCCGATGCCGTGATTCTTATCGACTATCCGTCGTTTAACCTGAAAATTGCGAAATTCGCTCACGATAAGTGCATTCCTTGCTTCTATTTCATTTCGCCCAAGGTGTGGGTGTGGAAGGAGTTTCGCGTGAAGCAGATTAAGCGTTACATTGCGCGCCTGTTCTCCATTCTTCCTTTCGAAACGGCATTTTTCCGCAAGCACGACTACGAGGTGGAATATGTGGGCAACCCCTCTGTGAAGGAAATCGACGAGGCGGCGCAGCAGTTCACTCATTTTTCCACTTTCGTTGCCGACAATGGACTCGACGACGAGAAACCCATTATTGCCATTGTGCCTGGTTCCCGACGCAAGGAGATTCGCGACAATTTGCCCACCATGGTCGAGGCGGCACTTCGTCACCCCGACTACCAACTCGTGATAGCAGGTGCGCCAAGCATCAGCCAGCATCTTTACGACGAGGTGCTTGAGCCGCTGGGCGTTCAGGTGCCGGTGCTTCACGGCAAATCGTTTGAATTGGTGCATCATGCCCGTGTGGCACTCGTCACCAGTGGCACCGCCACGCTCGAAACCGCCATTTTGGGCACTCCGCAAATAGCCTGCTACCGCATGAACGGCAGCAAGTTTATCTATAAGTTCTATCGCCGATTGCTCAAGGGCAAATATGTTACGCTCCCCAATCTCGTGACCGATGAGCCTATCATTCCCGAATTGCTGCTGCATTTTTGTTCGGCAGATGCCGTCGATAGCCACCTCACGGCTCTCTTGGCTGATTCAGCCGAGCGCAAACAGATGCTCGATGGCTACAGTCGAATGAGGCAAATTCTCACCAATAAGGATTGCACCACATGCACGGCAAAAGGCATTGTGGAATATTTGAAAAAGCAGAAATGAAACGACCAAACCACTCCGAAATAGCAGATTTTCTCGAAACTTGCATTGTGCCGCTCTACGACGGCTTTGATGCAGGGCATCAGCGCGACCACGCCCATGCTGTGATGCGCACAAGCCACAAACTGGCGCAGTATTATCCCGAAGTGGATGAAACCATGCTGCTGGTGGCTGCCGCCTACCACGATGTGGGCTTGGCAAAGGGGCGTGAGCACCATCACACCGACAGCGCCATATTTATGCGTGCCGACGAGCGTTTGCGCCAGTGGTTCACCGCCGACGAAATCAATCTCATGGCAGATGCCGCCGAGGACCATCGCGCTTCGAGCAAACATGCGCCACGCACCATCTATGGGCGTATTGTGGCAGAGTCCGACCGCCAAATCATTCCCGAAACTGTGATTCTGCGCTGTATGCAATACACTCGTAGCCACTTCCCCGACCTCGATGAGGAAGGCGAATGGAATAGAATGGTGGAGCATCTCCAAAATAAATATGCCGAAGGTGGCTATCTCCACCTGTGGATTCCGGAGAGCGACAACGCCCAACGCCTTGCCTATCTCCGCACCATTATCGCCGACAAGCCTCGCCTCCGCCAAATCTTCCTCCGCCTCCTCCCCACCCTCTAATTCTCCCCCCCTCATCCCCTATGCCTCACACAGATTCCACAGATCTCACAGATTTCTTTGTGGGTGGAAAATCTCACGGAGGTGGGTGAAAAGGTCGTGTGGGGCGTGTCTGATTACTCCGAGTGCTCCGAGTGCTCCATTTACCAAGGCTCACACAGATTCAACGAGATTCAACAAAAATAATTCGTGGGCAAAATGGCCTGTTTCTCAATATTTTTACATACCTTTGCCTATATATGTGCCAAAAAACCTTCGTGTCATGACAACCAGTACTTCACATCGCCACACCAAAAAACGGCTAATCAAAACCGTTGGGGCGCACACGCCGTGCTCCTGTGGCTACATACAGGGTGGGGAACTGTATTTTTACAACAACTTTAACAATGCTCAACGTTAAGTGACAAGATGAAAAAAATAGTTCAAATTATATTCATACTGATTCTCGCAATTTCCACTTCATGTTGCTTCTCTCCCAAAGAAAAGCAGCAGAACATTAAACGAACAAAACCTAATGGCGAAATTGTGACAGATATTACCTGTATAGACAAAAAATTGGTCAACGACAGCATTTTCATAAGTAAAAGAAGCCAGCAATGTCCATTAGATACGTTGTTGGAGCGACTTGCTTTCGGAAGTGACCTTTACGTGTCGCAGACGATGTTTTATAATTGTGACACAGGGGAATATAGTTCTTCAGCGAATGGTCTTCCAAATTGCATAACTAATGCCATAAAGAAAAGTCGTTATACGGGCTATGTTTTTTATATGAAATTCGCCATTTTATATAATGGTAAATATCAACGTCATTTAAATATTTACGCATATTTGAAAAATAGTGAATACTATGTATTTTTTGCTTATGGAGATGTCGGTAACAAAAATAATGTGTAAGATATTAATATCAACCTTGATTTTTTGCGCTTTTTGTATTTTCCATTCTTGTCGCAAATCGAGTTCAATTCCGGAGCCCACTTCAATTAAAGTTTCGGTTAAAGAATCATCTTTGCGTAGTGGTATTAACTACGATGGCATAATTAATCATAATCGCTACAGGAAATATACTGAGGGTGCAGAATATCCATATATTCCTATCAACAAACTAAATTTACAGGGAAAAACATTAAAGGATGTTGTCAAAAAATTTGGAAATCCAAGCATTTCCTCTGTTGCTTATGATTTTTCGGGCATGCGACAAATAGATGACTATAGCTGGAACTTCTGCACGCTGTGGGATGAAGTATTCTGGATAATGGATGAGAATGTTCGTAGTATAGACTCTCCTTTTGCTATATTTGTGGCCATTTGGAATACCCCTAAATTAAAATATAAAAAGCTTGCGATAGCATTTATTGGTATAGGAGCGGAGTTTTATGCTTTTTACGGAAGCAATTATAATACAGCAGACTGTTTAGAACACCCAGAAGAATGTAAATTATTCGAATGAATGATGCGCTCAACTTGCTGTTGCACACCCTTACAAGGCATTCCAATGGGACGGTTCTTCTGGAGTGTTTCCAATGCGTTGAAACATTGGTGTTTGTATCGAAACATGCCGAAGGCGAAGGCACTGAAAAAGTCGGCAGGGGGGCAATATTAATAAGATTTTCAAATATTAAAACTAACAATTAGTTATGCGAGTTA
>OLGV01000260.1_pt1 | contig 23223 bp, 18 predicted proteins | sample 1605761 | NCBI WGS metagenome assembly OLGV01 (sample SAMN03283245) | human gut metagenome | biome: human-associated habitat; material: feces | host: Homo sapiens | place: Peru | collected 2012
CAGGCTTCTCTTCGTACATCTCCGGATATAAGCCGCCTCTTGTCAAGTCGCTTTTTGTGCCGCATGATGTGGCGAGTATTGCCGAAACACCTAATAACAACGCAAAAATCAATCTCTTCATGGCTGCCTCTCTTTCGTGCGTCTGACAAGTGGCTCGATGAATTGAGCCGATTCAGGGTATAAATATAGTTCTCTTTGCATCAAATCCAAGCCATACTGATAAAAATCTGTCCGTGACATCTGCCTTTTCTGCCGTGGAGACGCTGTCGATGCGAAAATCTGGTCGATGTCGGGTGTGAGAAGCAGATAGCCATATTCGGCGCATATTCCCGGAGGCGGCATCTGTCGCGAGCCCCCCGGATGTGTGACCATGTCCTCGTAAATCATGATGAGGTCGCAGATGGCCTTTGGTGACTGTAAGTCATAGTAGTTATAAGCCGCGTTATCGTACTGATAAATGCCGTTTGATGCGACATCGCCCCAATAATATAACTGGGTTGACGCACATGACGACAAGCAGAGAATTATTAAAGAAGCCGATAAAACCTTGGTTATTTGCATAATTCGATGACTCTGCTTTCGTTGTTCGACAGGAATAGTGTGTCTTTCAAGACCTGGTTGCCTTTTGATGTGACAACGATTTCATGTTTGCCCGGAGCGATATAGATGGTGTTCTTTGCCGTCTGTTTGATACGTCTGTCGGTGCGATAATCCTTTAGTTTCACTGTGTTGACATTGTATGAGACACCGTCGATGGAGACGGTGACAGGATATTTGTCGTTGTCAACAAAGGAGACACCGGCTTTCTCGCTTTTGCCGGAATTGTGCGAATATGTGCCGACGCCGCATCCCGCCATCGTCAGCATAAGAACTAATATTGCAATGATTTTTTTCATGGTCTATTTGTCTGAAATGTAATACTTTGTTGTAAGATGTTCTTCTTCGAGAGCCTCGCCGTCATAAGTGCAGAAGGAGATTTCTGTCTCGGCTGTCTCGCCTGCCGACATCACGACGGTTACGGTGCCGATTTTCTTGCCGGGGAGTTCGATATTTGCTCCTGACTGTGGGTTTTTGACTACTTTGCCTTTTGCATAGACATTGAACACGTCGCCGTCAACGATGCCTTGCGACTTGCCGCCAGAGATGACATAGTTGCCGTCATCAATGGTGAGTATGTACGATTTCCAGGGCTGGTCGGTGCATTTTTTTATGATGTTCTCCACAAGTTGTGAAATGGCTGCTGATATGGCTTTGTCGCTCAACGTCGCATCGAATCCCGACTCGCCGCCGATGCCAAGCACCTCTTTTGAGGTCGTTTCCGCATAACCTTCAGCTTCTTCAGAATATATCACGAGGCCTGTGGCCGCATCGACTATGCGTATGCTCACGCCAGCCTCGACAGTCTGCGTTTTTGATGAAGAAAACACTTTCTGCTGACCCTCTGTCTTCCTGCCGTATTTTGTGATGGAGCCTATTATGAGATAGTCGGCGTTGATTTTGTCCATCTCATCGCCTTTTTCCCTGACGAGAGCATCAAGGTCGCTTCTTTCCAACAAGATGAATTTTCCCGACTGGTTGAGTTTTGCCATGAGAAAATCGGTGGCCTGCTTCTGCATGGGGTCGTTCTCTCTATCGTAGAACATGCCTTTCCCGTACTGTGTCTCATTGGAAAACCTGCCGATTGCGACTTTTCTTTTAAGGACTTTTTCGTTTTGCGCAAACGATGTCGCACTGATTAATAAAATCAATGCGAGTATAGATAAATTCTTAATATTTTTCATAGTGATGAAATTTAAAAATTAGGCTGCAAAGATAATGATTTTTCGTAATAGTTGCAACATTTCTGATAAAAAAGGTGCGAAGCGATTGTAAAAATCGCTTCGCACCAGATAATCAACCTTGATAAAGTTTGCTATTTGTCGGCGTGCTGGCAGCCTTCGTGTTGCTTCTGGCAGCCTTCGTGTTGCTTCTGGCAGCCTTCGTGTTGCTTCTGGCAGCCTTCGTGTTGCTTCTGGCAGCCTTCGTGTTGTTTTTGGCAGCCTTCGTTTTGCTTTTTACAGCCTTCGTTTTGTTTCTGGCAGCCTTCGTGTTGCTTCTGGCAGCCTTCGTGTTGTTTTTTACAGCCTTCGTGTTGCTTCTGGCAGCCTTCGTTTTGTTTTTTACAGCCTTCGTTTTGTTTTTGGCATTGCTCTTTCTTTGCGAGCATCTCCTTTGCCATGTTGATTGCGTCGGCGCGCTGGGCTTCGTCGAGATCTTCCCAGTCGGCGAGAGCCTTCACCATAATGTTCATCTGAACCATCATCTCATGGCACATCCCTTGTTTTTCGCCGGGATGTCCGCATTCGTGTTTCTTTTCGCACTGCTCTTTCTTGTCTTTGCAGCAGCCTTTAACGTCGTTGTTTTCTTGTTTGTCGCAGCATGAGGTCATCAAAAATGCCACGAGACCGATTGCTAATAAGTACTTTTTCATAGTTTTATAATTTTTGTGATAGTTATTCTTTTTTATCCAAAATGTAAATCACCTCGTCGTCGCGTTTCATGAGATGCTGCTCGCGCGCCACCTTCTCAAGCAATGCCGAGTCCTTCTTCAAGTCGTGTAACATCTGTTCCTGCTTCTCTATTTCGCGGTCGTAATATTCAACCTGTTTTTTTACTTTTCTCAACTTTTTATAGCTTTTCCCTTGTTCGAAAATGTTATATTGATCAATAAAAATAATGACAGCGGCAAAAATCAATGTCGCAATTATATATTTATTGGATAATTTTTTCAATATATCTTTAAAACTCATTTTTTTTTTAAAAATTTTTGCAAAAATAATATTTTTTTGAAAAATAATACTTGTTTTCATAACGATTTATAAACAATTTTATTATTTTTGCAGAATTAAAAAGAAAAAGTGTATGAAAAAACTCATTTTTACCTTGTCTTTTATCGTTGTCACCATTGCGGCATATTCGCAAGATGATGAGTATCAGAAGTTTATACAGCAAAGGGATAAACAACTTAAAGAGATGCAGGATTCTTACCAAAAGGGTGTGGCGGATAAAAACAAGGAATTGCAGGAATATATCGACAAGCAGAACAAGGAGTTCGCTGATTTCGTGGCGAAGCAATGGGAGCTTTTCAATGACTTCGCAAAGGACAGACTTGCCATGTCGAAGCCCAAGATGGAAAAGATGCCAGTTGCGGAAAACGTTGATGAAAACGTTGCCATAAAGTCGTCGGAAATAACGTTTACAAAGGAGGAGGAGTTGCCGAAAGTGACCCATACCGTCGCCATGGCATACGAAGATGAAAACGACAACAACTATGAGTTGAAAAGCCGTCTCGGCGCAGATGGCCCCGTCGAGTTGCCCACGAAAGATTTTGATAAGTCAAAGAGATTGAATATCGACAACAACTCAAATATTTTAATTAATTTTTACGGGAGACAGGTTTCTGTTCATGTCGATCCGAAGTTGAAGATAAAAAGTGCCGGAGTCGAGGAGAAGCAGGTTGCCGATTATTTCACAGGGATATCGAAGTGTCAGAACGAGACGCGTGCGCTGTGGGTAGAGCTCGACAAGGTTGTGAATGATTTCGGGCTGAACGAGTGGGGCTATTTTTGCCTCTTGCGCTCACTCTCGGAAAGAATGTTCACGAATGTCAACGACAGAGTGCTTTTCTGTTTCTATATGCTCAGAAACGAAGGCGGCTTCAAGACACGTCTCGCGCGTGGCCAAGAATCGGGCGCGCTGACACTGCTCGTGGCAATCGACAACAGCAAACAGGTGTATTCGTACACCTATTTCCGCTTCAACGACGATGACGCAGGCAAGACACAAGTGAAATATTACACCGTTTATGGCGGCGGAAAAGCCAACGAAGCCGTGTATTCTTACGATTATTGCAAACAGGACACCGAAAAGAAACAGATGTGCCTCGATTTCAAAAACAACTTGAACATGGGCGGCTGCGACGTGGAAAGAACAGTGAAACTGACGAAAACAGAAGACATCACACTGCCTTATAACAAAGCTCATATAGCATATCTCGACGATGTCCCGATGACAGTCTTGCCGATTTATTTCCAAAATCCCGTCGCCATCGAGACGCAGCAGGCTCTCCAGAGAAAATTCAATGAGATGAAAAAAGACTACACCCCGACACAGTTCATCGCAATGCTGCTTAATTTCGTGCAAAATGGCTTTGATTACAAGACCGACGAGGAACAGTTCGGCTATGAGAAATATTTCTATCCGGAAGAAGTGATTGGATACCCCTACAGCGACTGCGAAGACCGCTCGGCATTGTTCGCTTGGCTGGTGCAAAAATATACCAACGCAAAGGTAATCGGACTTCAATACGATGGACATGTCGCGACAGCCGTCTGGTTCGGCGACGATGCGGAGGTGAAAGGCGATGGGTTTATGTATGGAGGCAAGAAATATTACGTCTGCGACCCGACATATATCAACGCATCGATTGGCATGACAATGCCGCAGTATAAAAACAAAACCCCCAAAGTCATTAAACTCAAGAAATAATCGAGAATGTAAAACCTAAACATATATGGTGGCTTGAAAGTTTTTAGACATGAAAAAGAAAATTTGGACGATAATTATTATTATCTTGGCTGTCGCCGGAATCGCCCTGGCTGTGTACTACATCTGGTTCGCCGACCATAAAAAATATTATAAGCCTGAAATTGACATTCCGCCGGTTTACCACGACATCGAATTCGATGAAGACTTGCTTGTCGGCGTTTGGAAAGAAGATGAGTTGTATTATCGTTATAATGATGATGGAACAGCCGTGACATGGGATCTCTCCGACGATGTGCAAGAAGATGAGGGCGCTGAACTCACTTGGACCCTCGAGCATAATGTCTTCACGCACTATTATAATATGGAAATCGGCGGCGTCATTCCGAAAGTCTATAACATGAAAGTTCTTGAACTTGATATGTTGGAATATGAAGACGACTATGGCGTGGGCCATAAATTCTCAAAAGTGGAGGAGGAGCTGATTAATTAAATCGCTTCATCACGACGTAAGCCTCTTGGATACCGAGCTCGCCGGCCTTGCTTAAGTCCTTGATAGCCTGCGCTTTATTATTGAGGTAAAGAAGCGTCAACGCTCGGTTGTAATACGCTTCTGCCAGGTTTTTCTCATATTGTATCGCCTTGGTATAGTCTTCTATGGCTTTCTCGAACTCCTGCATCTGCAGGTGTATGTTGCCAATGTTATACCACACATAAGGGTTTCTTCTGTTTTTGTTCAAAGCATCGGTGATTGTTGCCAACGATTGCTGATAATCAGGCTTTTCCTGTGTTTGCGTGAATTTTTCAGGGGCTTTTTTCTGCGTTATGTAGATGGAGTTGTCGTAATCCTTTTCTTTGACGGCCATCTCCGCCTTGGCTTTTTGCAGAACTGAAAGGTTGAGAGCGGCATATATGCCTAAAACAGGGTCGTCGAGTAACGACATGAAGATTTTTTCACTTCTCTGATAATTGAAAATCTCAAAGTTGTAGATGCCGTTGATGAACTCTCTAATGTTTTGATTGTCAAATGTCTCGATGACGGAGTCGTTGATATATGATTTATGGTTCGCCTCAAACAGGTCGTTCACTACCAACGCTATTTTACCGTTGAGTCTGTTGTTTTGAGAAATCTGGCTGAGTGTCGCGTCGATATAATATTTGTTTCCCTCGGTGATGTTTACCATAAGGCTTTCCCGTGGCTTGATGTCGATGTCGGAGAACTGTATGAGCGATTTATGACGGTTGCCGTTGACGAAGTCGGACTCAAAGTTGATGATTTTGTTGTAATCCATCTTGGAATACTGGGCAAAGAGCGAGTCGATATTAGCCTGGTCTTCGCTCACAAATGCCATTATTTGTTTTGCCTGCCATTGGTCCTGCTCCGCTCCATGTATGTCGTTTTTCTCGAATTTCACCACCGCTCTGTTTACCCACGCATCGATGAAATCTGGGAAAAGTTCTATGACTTTTGTGAAATCGTCCTCGGCGTTGTCCCAGTCTCTCATTTTAAAATAAAGTATGCCTCTGTTAAAATATCCGTAAATGTTTTGGGGATTAATCTCAATCACTTTGTTGTATAAAGCCAATGCCACGTCGTATTCTTCGCGCATGGAATATATTATGGCGCGGTTGAAGTAGGTGAGGGCGTTGCGTTGGTCGAGGTTGTTCACTTTCTCATAGTCTTTCAGTGCCGCCGCGGTGTCGCCGAGATTGAGATACGCCACGGCTCTGTTGAAATAGATGAGCGGATTGTCTTTGTCCATGCGCAGCGCGTCGTTCAAGTCGTCCATCGCTGCCTGATATTCCTCGCGTTCAAGCTCTATCATGCTTTTCCTCACCAAGGCTTCGATGTTGAAATAATCGTAATAAACAGCGTTGTTCATGTCGCTCAAAGCTCCGTCGAGGTCGTCGAGATAGCGTTTCGCTATGCCTCGCGATATGTAGGCGTTGGCGTTTTTGGGGTTGATTATCAATGCTGTGTCAAATTCCGCCACGGCGTTTTCATAGTCGTTGAGGTGCATGAGTGTCGAGCCCGATGCAATGTGCAGCTCCTCGCTGAAAGGGTCGAGGCTGATGGCTTGCATGTAGTCTGCCATCGCATCGGCATAGTTCGAGAGACGGTCGTTGGCGACACCGCGATAATGGTAGGCTCGCACATACAGCGGGTGTATCTCGAGAGTGCGAGTGAAATCCTCGACGGCACCGCTGTAATCGCCTAAACTGAATTTCGCTATGCCTCTAAGAAAATAAGCCTCGAAATCGTTGGGCTTGGCAATGGTGGCAATGTTGAAATCGTGTATCGCTTCGGTGTAGTTGTCTTTCGAAAGCTCTATCTTGCCCATCAGAATGTAATGCTTGTGGTTTATCTGGGCGCTCGTCTCCGTTAAGGAAATAAGGAGTAAAAATAATATGACGAGAAGTTTTTTCAAGGCTATTTCTGGTATTTCATGAACGCGTCCATGATGGCTTCCTGATAAGTCTTCGACACGGTGATGTCTTTGATGCTGGTGGTGTCGAACTGTATTATGAAATCCGCCAGGTCTTTCTGTAACGATGTCACGTGCAACAGGTTGATCATAAACGAGCGGTGGCAACGCTGAAGCGGGGTGTCGCGAAGGTCGTCGGACAACTTCTTGAGGTTGGTTCTCAAAAGAAAATCGACAATCTTGTCGTTGTTTATGTATTTGACTGTCACATAGTTGTTGGCCGACTCGGCGTAAAGTATGTTTTCTATGTTGATAGACAGGCGTATTTCGCCTTTCTCATCTTTAAGATGTACGATATTGCTCTCCGATGTTTTAGCTCCTAATTCTTTTATTTTGTTCTTAAGATATTGATTGTCGAGGAAAAGAAGTGAAATAGTGTATGGTATGAGGAGCATCAAGACAGTGTTGGCTGTCGATTTCCAGAAGATGGCGAAAATCGCTTCCCAGAGAGTCAGGCCGATGTTGTCGTTGAGATAGTTGTCGATGAATCCCACCTTATAAGCGATGAAGACATAGAACACCGACACCAGGAGTGCATCGCTGACGAGCCAAAGCACATAGTCGGGGTATGTGATTTGCACTTTTTTGACCACGTAGTTCATGACGACTCTGCTGAGGGATACCACAACCATGCCTATGAGCACCATGAGTGACGAGTACATGAAATAGTTCGTGGCGTTGATGTTCGGAATCCATGTCTCGGAGTTGAACGGGCGGAAGATGTTTATAAACACCAGAGAATAAACTGTGGTGAAGAGTATCATCCTCACCACATTGTTTTTTTCAAGGAGATAGTTGGGCAGCTCCTTGTTGCCAAAGATTTTAAGTTTGTACTTTCCTGTATCCACTACTGAAGTTTGAACACGATAGGCAGTGTGTACGCTACACGCACTGGGTTGCCGCGTTGTTTTCCGGGTTTGAATTTAGGCAGGCTCTGCACCACGCGCACAGCTTCTTCGTCGCAGCCGCCGCCAATGCCACGGAGCACTCTAACATTGGTGATGGAGCCGTCTTTTTCCACGACAAATCCCACGAACACTCTGCCTTGAATGTCGCTTTCACGGGCCATCATAGGGTATTTGAGGTTCTTCTGCACAAACTCGAGCAGTTTGCCGGGGCCGCCGGGAAACTCGGGGTTTTCTTCCACAGAGAGGAACACCTCCTCCTCTACGATTTCCTCCTCTTCTATTTCAGGAGCCTCATAGGTGTATTCTTCAATAACCTCGTCTTGGTCAACTTCAGCGTTGATGTCGATGTCTTCAACTTCGGCGTCGTCTTCCACCACTTGAATCTGTGTCACCTGTGGTTTCGGGGCTTGTATCTGAGGCTTGGGCTGTTCCTGTTTCGTGATTTCCATTTCCTCATCCATAACCTCCACCGTTCTTGTAAAGGTGTCGAATTGCTGTTTGTCGTAGCTTCTTATCTCGAAGACGCGCCATACGATGAACAATGTGACGACTAACCCGATGAGCGTGAATGTCAATCTCTTGTCGTCAAGATTCGCTTTTGGTGATTTTTTTATTTCCATGATATAAGATTTTATTCTGATTAAAAAACGCTGCGAAGTTAGCAAAAATTATTGAATATGGAACTATTTTTTTGTCATTTTTTTTCGGAAAATGATTTTAAATATGAAAATGCCTAATACACAGCCGATTACATCTGCCATAAAATCCCATGCGCTGCCGTATCTGCCCTTAAAGATGTAGGATTGCATTATTTCGGTTATGGCTCCGTAGGAGATTGAGATTAACAGTGTAATCAGTTGAAGCTTAACGCGATACGATTTTTCACGCTGGCGATATTCATCTCTATAGCCAAAAATAATTGAGAAGGTGAGTGCGGCAAACATCAGTGTATGTACGAGTTTGTCAGGCTCCAACCATCCCCAAAAATCCTTGACGACAGGAAAACAAGACCCCGGCAAGCCGCAAAGTATCATGATTATGATGCCGCAGAATATGCCGGGGCAGATATGTCTTGTTAAACGTGCCAAAGATTATCCTATGAGGGCTTTGTAACCTTCGGCGTCGAGGAGACTGTCCATCTCTGCCGCGTTGGTGACTTCGATTTTGATAATCCAGCCGTCGCCGTATGGATCGCTGTTGACTTTCTCCGGAGCGTCAGCGAGCTCCTCGTTGAATTCGACGACCTTGCCTCCCACCGGCATTAACAACTCTGAAGATGTCTTGACAGCCTCTATTGTGCCAAATGTCTCTTCAGCTTCAAGTGTCTCGTCGAGTGTATCGACATCAACGAAAACGATGTCGCCAAGTTCGTGTTGCGCATAGTCGGTGATACCGATGAAAGCATTGTCTCCCTCCAAGCGGATCCATTCGTGATCCTTGGTGTACCTTAAGTTTGTTGGAATATTCATATCTTTTATTTAAAGTTAAATTACCTAATAAATTCCGCTACAAAGATACTATATTTATTTTATAATTGTAGATATTTCTTAAAATATTTTTTTATTGCGACAAGCTGAAGCGTGCCGTGACACCTGCAAACACGTTTGTCGTCTTGTAGGCGTTGGCGATGAACGGATTCGTCATGTCATATTTGAAGAACACCTGCATGCCGAGACGTTGGCTTAAGTTATAGTCTCCGGTGAGATAGATGTTGATTTTATTCTGACCGGAAGAGATTTGGCTGTGACGTTCGTCGATGCTTCTCAATGTCGTCATGTCGCGTCTGAATCCGATATCGAGTTTGAGTTTGAGGTCGTTGCTCACTTTCTTGGAGCCGTTCCCGTCCAATAACGACATGTTGAAGCCAAGGTTTTTGAAGGTGTAGCCGCATCCGATGATGATTTCGCGACCGTTGACCTCGGTTATTTGGTTGTTGCTGAATCCCAAGGTCACCGTCCTGGATTTTTTGTATTCGATGGAAGGACTGAAGCTGTTGGTGAACACCAGATTGATACCTATCAACGGTGAATACTGTTCGCTGAGAAGTAGCTGCGACATGTCGTATTGCGGGATTTTTGTGTTGGTGCCTGTGAACACCGCCATCTTGTTGTGAGCGTCGTAGTTGACGTTGTTTGACCATGCCGACACCGAGAATGTTGATTTATAGGCGTGTGACAATGTGATGGTCTTGAAATACTTCTTCAAGGCCGGGATTTTCGACAATCCCGTGAAGTTGACGCTCCAGTTAGGCAGGGCCACTGTCTGGAAGAGTTTGAGCGACACGTTGTTGGCGCTTTTGCCGCTATATGCCGCGAGGAAAGCGTATGTGAGCACCTCTTGCGATGACGAGGTGTATCCGTATGGGAATCTGCCGCCTGCTTCGTCGTCGATGTACGGCTCGCCCAAGTCAATCCAGGCGCTGTTTTCGTGGGCGAGACGGTCGGCAATCAACTGGCGGTTTTCGCAAAGGTCGTTGAAGAGCCTGTCGCCGTCAACAAACGAAGTGGCTGTCATGAGATAGGAGATGCTGTAGTTGCCGCCTGTCGTCGGTGTGTAGAACTGGAAGAGCCCCATCTCGTCGGCACGGAAATATTCGGAGAAGTTCTCCGCGTAAGTGCGGTTGCCTGTAACCTCGATTTTCAAGTCGGTGTACGGCTCAAGCATAATTTTGTAATTATATGTCTCGCTCATTCGCTCGGTGTACGGCTTATTGAAGGTGGAGTCGGTGGATAGCCACCCCTTGTTGATGGCTTGGTCAAGCACATTGTCGTTCTGTCCGATGACAAAACCCAATCCAGGAGCCCAGGCATGGTCCATGCCGAGCATCGTGGGCTCTGTCATGAATCCCGGCAAGCTGACACCGTTGTTCTTGGAATAGGAGAACGATACTTTCTTCACACTGAAGATGATGCGTAAAGCGTTGTCGGCTACGGCTTTGCCGATGTCTTTCCTCTCTTTCTTCTGAAGGGTGTCGGTGACAGTGTTCCTGTTTCTGCTGTTGGCACTTGAACGACGAGGCGACATAAGCTTTTTGAGATATGCCGACCTGTTATACAGCCTTGTCAGGTCGGCGGTGGCTGTAAACTGGACGCTGTTGTCGTTTTCTATTGTGTTGCCCTGTCGTACCTGGGTGTAACGCGAGTTGGCAATCCAGCGATAGTTGCCAGTGTAGTTTATCGTTGAGCCGAGCCAGTCGCAGAATGGCACTTTATTAATAGGTATAGTATAGTTCAACTTTACCGACTGGTTGAATCTGGATATGGAGCCGAACCGCATGAGCTCGTCGCGCACAGTGTCTCTGTTCGCTTTCCATTCGTCGCTGCCACGTTCCGGGTTTCCGGCAGGCTCATAGATATAAGCCTGTGACACGGCGTTGTATGTGAAGTTGAGATTCTTCGTGATGTCATAACGGAAGTCGTAGTTTCTCGTCCAATCCCAGCTCTTGGCTGTCGTTTCTTTCAGGAGAATAAGTCCCGACGACTTGTTACGCATCTTTTGAGTGTTTATCTGTCGATACATCTCTGTGTTGAACGAGAAGCTCTTTGGCAAATAGTAAAGGTTGAAGTCTTTGATGAGCAGCATATATGGCGACGAGGCCCATTTTTTATTTGCGAAGGGTGTCCATGGCTTGGCGCCGGTGGAGTAGGAGTATCCGATGCCGCCGCGATGTGACTTCTGATTGTTGTATTCCAGGTCGGGTGTCGTCTGCTCCTGGTCTGTATAGGCGTATGACGCATTGAGGTTCTCCACGTCCCAGAAATGCGGTTTTTTCGAGCCTACGCGGTTCTTGCGCATATTGGTGACGTTGAAGTTTGTTTGCTTCGTGACATCGCGCGCCAAGGCGTTGAGCGAGTCTTGACCATGACCGTCAAGGTCTTTCATCGACCTGTCGAGTTTGACGTCAGGGTCAAGAGGGTTGTATTCTGGAGTGATAGTGGTGTTGTTATGGTCGAAATGGACAGGCACTGTCATGCCGCTCTTTTCCGGAACCATGAACTTGCCGAGGTCTATATCGGCTGCCACGCTATAATATCTGTTAGCGCGCAGGTCGTTGTTGGTGATTTTTGTCTCAAGGGATCCATAGCCAGCCGATTTGTATGAGCCTGCCACTGTCACGCGGCCGAGGTCGGCAAGATAGGCTTCGACACGTCCTGTGGCAGCGTAACCGCCACTGCTGTTCAGGTCTGTCATGCGTAACTCGTTGATCCACAATATAACACTCTTGTCTTGCGGCACCTCGTCATCACGTCTCGGATTTCTCACACCTATCATCATGGAGCGCACCTCGCTGATAGTAGGATTGCCCAACACTTTGATGGTGTTCTTCCCGTCGCGCTCACAGTATAACCTGTTGGTTTTCACTTCAGTGCTGCCGTTGGCGATGGCGGTGTTGCGGTTCGATTTCACGTTCACCACTTTGTCAAAATCAATATCAAAATTGTTGGACTCAGGCCAGATGCCATATTCGTCCGTTTTCGATGTACCCCATGGCGTTATCTTCAGCGGCACCTCGTATTCGTAGTAGTTGTCGGTGAGGTCGGAGCCGAAACGGATGAACGCTGTCACCTCGTTGTCGAGCACGGGGTCGTCCTCGTACATGCTCTCGGCGTGCACGAACATCTTCAGTTTTTTGTAGAACCGGAAGTCGAACTCTGTCGTTTTGTAAACGCCACGAGCGTCGCCATCGACGAGGTGTTTCACTGCGAGTTGCAGTGCTTGCTCATTCTGACGCACTGTCGATGTGGCTCCGGTATAAACCTCTTGGTCGATGCCGGGTGGTATGCAGTAAGGCACAGGGTAACGGCCGCTGTTTTCTTCCACGTTGACAGCCGACATCTCGAAGATGGTATGATTGGTCTGGTCGCCAGGCTGATATTCTCCGGGAGCTTGAATGGCGTTGGTGTAGGTGCGCCATTCGCCTCGCACGAGGTTGAGTGTGGCGAAACGCAACACTATGTCGTCTTTGAATCCTTTGAGGAACATACGCATGAAACGGATGGAGTTGTATCCCTCGATGTTGCCTACCACCTTGCTTGGCTCGCGGATAGGAATGCGGAATTGATACCATTTCACGCGTCTTGTAAGACCGTTAGGCACTTGCACCACGGCCTCGCGAATGTCGGCGATGAAGTTCTGTCCCGAAGATTGCATCTTGCTCGGGTCAAGTTCTACGACATACTGGTAATAGTTCTCCGACTCATTCAAAATGTTATCGCCGTTGATATCTTCCTGGTCGGGACGTGTGCTGTTGTTGGTGGTGTAGTCGCCTGTATATTGCGCTTCTGAAGGAGAGTTGCCTTCGTTGCCGTTATATCTCTTATAACGTTCGAGAATGCTCGAATACAAAGGGTCGCTGTCGAAATCGCTTCCGCGGAAATAGTGATAGTCGTCAGATGACGGGTCGCTGTTGATTTTGTTGAATGCCGCGTCGTCAACCTTGGTCTTCATGGTTGTTAGAAAATCGGCGAAGAACTTGCGCTCGTCGTCGTTGTTCAAACCGTCGTAACCTATATCTTGATACTGTCGTGACTCCGGGTCTGAATTGAAGGCGTTGACAAGGGCTTGCAGTGACGGCACGCGTCCCCACATCGTCGTGTCCACGTTTTCGACTGTGGCGGTGGTGGGCAGACCATGCTCGTAGGACATGCGTCCATCACGTAAGACGTCTTCGGAGACATCACCAAGGTTGAAATACAGCTTGCCGGTGTTTGTCTGGTCCATGCCCTCATAGAACGGGTCCATCATCCAAAACTCTATGTATTCCACGTTGGTGGCGTTGAAGTCTGACGACTCGATGGCTCGCATGATACCGCCCCATCTGTCTTCGGGGTTGCTGAACGTGCCGTCTCTGTTGATGCTCTCTGTGTCGTAGTTGTACGGTCCGCGTTCTTTCGGATAATATGCAAGATTGAGTACCGACATGTTTGTCGAGGTGCCTGCCTGAATGTCTTTGTTAGGATATAACTCGGTAAGAAGCACCTGGCGCACACGGTTGTCGGACAGCTCCTCGTTGTTGATGTTCGGCGGCAGAAGGTTGCCGTATCTGTCATAGAACACCGATTGGTCTATTGTGTACCAAGCGAGTTTGGCGCGGTTCTTGCCGTTGTCAAGACCGCTTGCGCTTCCTTCCGGGAAGAGGTGGCTCTGATGTTGGGGGGTGCTGGCGAGATGCCAGAAGTTCCACTGATGCATGTCGATGGTTGACTTCGCTCCCTCGAAGTCGTCGATGTATGACGAGCCGGTCTGCTGTGAGCTCTTGTTGATGCCTTGTATGAATCGCGCGAACTCTCCCGACACCGTCACCCTCGACTTGGTCTTTGTCTCGTAGAAAGGAAGTTTGTCGAGGACATCGGTCAGCCATTGCGACTCGGTCTGATAGTTGATGTCGAAGCCGTAAATGGTGTTGGAGATAGGCTCGTCATTGTAATTGACTTTCGACGTGTATGCGCGCTCGCTGAGATGAAGCACTGTGCCTCCGATGATGAATGTCGGGTTGATTTCATGTTCCACACGCGCTCCGAGGTACGTTTTCCTGATTGTTGACAGCGCGGTGTTGTTTTCGAGCGACACATTGATTGTGCTTCCCGAATTGAGTAGCGCCTCGTTAAGTATCGTTACGCGTCCGAGGGTGTAGTCAACAGTGTAATCGACATTTTCCACCAACGGGATGCCGCCTGCCGTCACACGCACAGAACCAGGCTGCACGTTGAGAGCGTTGAGGTTGATCTCGCTGCCCGAAGAAGAGGTGTAACGGCCTTCTAAACGGAATTTGTTCTTGTCGGTGTACTGCTGTGCCATCACCTTGGTCATGGTGTATAAAGAGTCGTAGGCGTATTTGTCGGCAAGTGCCGGATGGTCTTTGAAGATTTTGTCTCTGATCTGGCTTCCGAAAGGCTCCAAGACAGTGAAATAGATACGTCCTGTCGCCGCATTGATGGTACCTCCGTTAGTGGCGGCGCCGTTGACAAAGTCGAACATGCCGTCTCCGCCTTCAACAGGGTTGTTCTGACTGTTCAAACGGTCCATGCCCATGAGGTTCAACAGAGAATTGCCCTTTATATCGTCGGGAGCGTCGGCGAAATAGCCTGTCGCCACACCGTTGTCGTTGCCGAGATAGAGAATGTTCATCATGAAGTTGGTCGGCGACACCTGATAAGCTCTGATGTTGTAAACGTTCTTCATCATAAGATTCCACATAGGCATGTTGGTGTTGACGGAAGTGCTTCTCAACATTTTGGCTGTCAACAAGTTGGGCTCTTGAATGCCTTGGTCGGAAAATTCACCAACCTGAAAAACTCCATCTTGTCCGATAACAGTATATTGATATGCCACGGCGAGGGTCTGGTTGGAGTTGAGAGTGATGTTCAACGTGATGAAACCCAGTTTTCTGTTCACGGTGTATTCGTTGGGCGACAGCTTTCTCGCTTTCTGAATTTTCTCGAAATCACGGCCAGAGGTATATCCAAGTCCGGTGAGGTACGATGTCACCGTGTTGAGGTTGCGGATTTGTGTCGTGTCCATGTTTTGGACGAGGTTGTTCGCCGAGTTGTCGGGATATGGCTTGCCTGAAATCATGTTAGGATAAACCTTGGCATGGTTGTATATCCATTCGTCTTTGCCTTCGCCCAAGTCGGTGAACGCCACGATGTTACGACAGTTTTCGTAGTTCGAGTTAGTGTTTGTGACCCAAACCTCGATTTTCGTGATGTTGATGTCTGATGTCACTGTCGGCAGAGTGGCGAGAGCCGCCTCGTAGTTGTCACGGAAATACTGGCTGAGGAAGAAGTGTCGGTTTTCTTCATAGTCAATGGCTTCGAGTTTGAATTCCTGTGTCAGCGCGCCGCCGCTGACAGCTATGTTTTGCGTTTCGCTATCTTGGTATGACGCGATGGCGGTGACTGTCGTCTTGCCGAACTTTAATTTGGTTTTAAAACCGAAAAGTGATTGAGTGCCGGTGATTAAGGTGCTTTGTAGCGGCATGCTGACGTTGCCCGCTTCGATGAGTTGCAGGATGTCGTCTTCGTCGCCCTCGTATTTCAATGTGAACTTGTTTTCAAAAGAGAACTGTGTCTTGGTGTTGTAGCTCATCTTGAACTGAATCTTCTCTCCGATTTTTGCCGAGGCGCTGAGCTGAATGTTCTCGGAGAAGTCGAAGTTGGTGGTTCTTTGCTGTGCGATAGTCATCGAAGGGTCGTGGCGGCGTTGATATTTCACGCCAAAGGTCACGTCGGCGGAACCTTGCAGTTTGATGTCGATGGTGTTGCTGCCGAAAATCTTGTCGAACACCTTGCCGCCCACGTAGATTGGTGGAATCAAGGAGTTGCCGTTGCTGACACCCGTCGCCGACTCGCGGCGGTCTCTCCAATAGTCTTTGAGGGCTTGTTTCTGCACAAAGTCGGCGTACTGTTCCTGTGTCATGATATATGGCTCACGATAGGTGAAGTCGCCGATTTTGCTGACGAAGACATATTGTCCGGTTATCGGGTCGTACTCTATGGAACGGGTGATATTATCCGGGTCTTTCAGCATGATGCCCGTTTGTTCGCCCTGACCGAAAGGGTCGTCGCTGCTTTGACCGATAGCAGTGTGGCTGAAGCAGACAAACAATAATGTTAAGAGATATATTAACTTCCTGATAATCATATCATTTCAATTATAATAGTCTCAACGATTCCTTGATGAGAGTTTCCACCGATGGGTCGTCCATCTGCTTGAGAAGCTTGTCGATGGTCTTCTCGATACTCGTTTTGTTGAAACCCAAGACCATTAATGCAGATAACGCCTCGTCTTTCAATGTATTGTATCCGACAGGAGATTTTCCATCGCCGCCCGCCTCAAGTTTGCCTACTTTGTCATGCAGGTCAACGACGATGCGCTGGGCTGTCTTGGCGCCAATGCCTTTCACCCCTTGAATCATCCGGATATTGTTGGTCGCGATGGCGTCTGCCGCCTCTTTCACTGTCATCGACGACAAAATGAGGCGGGCGGTGTTGCAACCCACTCCCGACACCGTGATGAGCTGAAGAAAAAGCTCCCTCTCGCTTTCAGTGTAAAATCCATACAGAGTGTGCGCGTCTTCACGAATCGCAAGATGCACGAAAAGCTTTGCCTTCTCCTGCTCCCCAATAGCTGTGAAAGTGTTCAAAGTGATGTTAATCAAATATCCAATACCTTGATTGTCAATTACTACATAAGTGGGGTTCTTCTCAACAACGGTTCCTGAAATGAAACTATACATATCAAAATTTGCCAATTATCTTTAAACTTGCAAAAATAATAAAATTTTCAGTATGAAAAAGGATTATTTTTTTGAAAAAATATTGAATTGATTTAGGTTTTTTGTAACTTTGCACAATCCAACATGGAATGAGATTTCTCCACTCCATGCGGTCGGTCGAAATGACAGACACCTGCCACCTCGTTTCGGGCGGAACGAGGTGAAGTCGAGAAATCTCAAATAATTGGATGAGTTTCTTTGATTGGAAATTATTAAACATTATTTGTATATGAAATCAATAGTTATTCTCGCCGGCGGCGGTCCGGCCCCGGGCATCAACACGGTGGTGAGCACTGTGGCAAAGACATTTTTAACCGACGGATTCCGTGTCATCGGTCTCCATGAAGGATATAAAAACCTGTTCAAACCTAATCCGAAAACGGTTGACATCGACTTCCTCTATGCCGACCAAATCATGAAGATGGGCGGCTCGGCCTTGCAGATGAGCCGTTACAAACCGAAAGACGAGGAGTTTAACGTCGATTTCTTCGTGAAAAACGATGTGAACCTCTTGGTGACAATCGGTGGCGACGATACCGCTTCGACGGCAAACCGCATCTCCAAGTTCTTGTTGAAAAATAATGTCCATGTGCAGAATATACATGTTCCGAAGACTATCGACAACGACCTTCCGTTGCCTGAAGGCAGTCCTACTTTCGGATATTATTCAGCCAAGGAAGCGGGAGTGAAGATTCTGCAAACCGTGTATGAGGACGCGCGCACCAGCGGCAACTGGTTCGTGGTGTCGGCGATGGGGCGTGAGGCTGGTCACCTCGCGTTCGGAATGGGTTATGCATGCCATTACCCAATGATTATTATTCCTGAAATGTTCTACAAGACAAAGGTGACATTCGACAAGATTATGCGACTCATCATCAGCTCGATGATTAAACGCAAGATGACAGGCATCAACTACGGCGTGGCGAGCGTGAGCGAGGGGGTGTTTCACTTCATGACCGACGAGGATATTCACAACTCGGGCGTGAACTTCACCTACGACGAACACGGTCACCCGGAACTCGGCAACGTCAGTAAGGCGCACATTTTCAATATGTTGCTGCAACAGTACTTGAAAATGTTGGGACTGAATATCAAGAGCCGTCCGGTAGAGGTCGGCTACGAAATACGTTGTGTCGACCCGTGTGCTTTCGACTTGCAATATTGCTCGATTCTCGGCTACGGCGTGAAAAAACTGTTCGACATGGGCATCACAGGCGCTATGGTGACCGCCGACCCGAAGGGACAGGTCAGCCCGCTGTATCTGAAAGATGTGGAGGACGAGAATGGCAAGGTGAAGCCGCGTCTCGTGAACATGCAAGGCGAGAAAGCCAAGCTGGTGTTCAACCACTGCATGCAATACATCACGCCCGCCGACTATGAAGGTGCGAAACAATTCGTGGAAAACCCGGAAGAATACGATTTCAGGAAAATCCTGAATTGGACAAAGTAAATTATAGACGCGAAATGTTCAAAAAACAAAAGAGACGCAACATGTTGCGTCTCTTTTTGTTGCGTCTCTACAACAAAATTATTTTACAACGAATTTTTTCGATTGAATAATTCCGTCACCGTAGATTCTGATGACATAAATGCCGGCAGGCATGTCGCTAACGTTGACCTCGAATGTCTCTGCGTTGACCACATCGCTTGTGATTTCCGAGCCGGCGATGTCGTAGATACGATATTCGTTCACCATTGCCTCGCTTGTGAAGACAAGCTTGTCAGCCGCCGGATTAGGATAAACAGAAAGCATGTTCGCTTCTTGTTCAGGCACAGCAGTGAGCGTAATGTAATAGTCGATTGTATATACAAAGAAAAATCCTCCGGTAAGACTGCTTGCCTCCGGGTCATATACGGAATCATCGCCGTCGAAGTAAACAGTGGCATTTTCATCAAACTCATAGCCTGTTTCGGGCAATAATGTCAGATACATGTAATAGGTGCCTCCTTCACTGAAGACAGATTCCGGTGTCAACTCGTAAGAATCACCATACCAAGCCAAGTCCACTATTGAATAAGGCGCTCCTGTCGGTACACTCACATCAAAATCCGGATTTGCGCCATAGACCGGAGCCGTATAGCCTTCGATATGAATCTCGCCAATGGTGTTTACGCTACTGCCACCACCCGTAACAGTTACATCGTCGATGAACAGATAGTTCTGATTTTCACTGTTGAAGTGACGAAAAGCCACATACTTGGTTCCTGCCGGAAGGGTTATGTTTCTCTCAATCCAAGGCCCCTGATTGCGGATTTCGCCTTCGGCCGTCGAGCTCTTTTCCCCGGAGTGTGCCATGCCCCTGGCGGTAGGAGCGTCTTCCTCAAACACAATACTGAAATCGCTCAAATTGATGCCGGTAGATGATGCCATGATTGCGTAATGATCAGGACAGTTAATGTTTGTGGAAACAAAATATTGTACATTTGTTGCGCCAGTGACATCGGGGGTAATCATCCAATTGTCGGGATTATAGGCTATAAAATCCCATGACCATGAACTGACCATGTAGAAGCCACTGTGTGGAGGGTAAGTGCGAACGCCCCAGTTGCTGCCGTCTCCATCGTTGTCAACGAGAGTCCAGTTGTCCAAGTTGCCGCTCTCGAAGCCGTCGGTGAAGAGCACCTCGCTGTTGTTTTGTGCGTTAGCCATAAATGTAAATGCTAAAATCGCAAATACTGAAAGTAAAAATCTTTTCATAATTATAAGAATTAGTATAGGGTTCTGTAAATTCATTCTTTACCGTCGCAATGCAGACAAGAACCCATAATCTACACCTCGACTTAGTCATGTTGATGGTACAAAAATACTGATTTTTTTCAAAATAAAAATGTTTTTTTTGTATTTTTTTTTGAAAAAAAATTTTAGGACGGTAAAAATAAGATATTGATTGTCAATATATACGCAACACTTGTGGAGACACGACATGCCGCGTCGGTGCTAATCAAAAAAGGAAAATTCAACCAATAACCAATTGCAATGTGCTTCGGCTTCTTTGTTCTACGAAAACCTGTTTGTCTTCGATAAATTCTTTTTCTATGCCGTTCTCGTAGTGGCGGATGGTGAAGAGTTGCAGGTCGGTGTTGTATTTTATGATGAACGATTGTTCGAGTTCGGCGATGAGGCGTGTGAGTTTGCGTTCATTTTCGTCGAAGCAGACGGAGAGGTCGAGGGCTGATGTTTGAATCATGTTGGTGTGGATGTCGAGTTCGTCGAGCATTGCGAAGAGTATGCCGAGGTTCTGCTCGTTCATGAAGGAATAGTCGCGCGGTCTTATCGTCACGAGTGTTTGACGATCTTTCACGATGAAAGAAGGGATATATTTGATGAACTCGTCGCTGCCATCGACGATGGTGGGTTCTATAGATGCGTCAAGGAAACAGCGCACTTTCAGAGGAATGTTCTTGTTTTGCAGCGGCTTGGTGGTTTTAGGGTGCAGCACCGACGCTCCGTAAAACGTCAACTCGGTGGCTTCGGAGTAGGAGAGATGCGGTATCTTCTCGGTGTGCTCGAAACGTTTTGGGTCGGCGTTGCGCACTCCATCGACATCTTTCCAAACGGACAATTCATTGGCATCTAATAAGTTAGCAAAGACAGCCCCTGTGTAGTCGGAGCCTTCGCGGCCGAGTGTCGTGGAAACCACGGGTTTGGTGGACGAACCTATAAAACCTTGAACAATATACAATGTTCCGTCGTGCTCCCGCTGAAGTTTCTCGATGCGCAGACGGCTCTCGTCCCAGTCAACGTTGGCGGCGCGGAAAGTATGGTCGGTGATGATATATTGGCGTGCGTCGAGGAGTTTGTTTTTGATGCCGTTGTCGTTCAGATAAGCCGATATTATCGTGGTTGACAGCATCTCGCCGAAGCTGACGGTTTGGTCGTATTGGTAATCATAGTCGTAGCCGGTTTCCTGAAGGTTGAGATACAGGTCAAGAAAAAGATTTGTAACTGCTTCAAACACAGGGTGTCCGGTGTTGCCGTCAAAGAGTTCTGTCATGATTTTCTCATGATATTCCATGAGGTCTTTAAGAGCGTGTATCGGCAGATGGCCGTCGTTGTCGCGGAAATTTCCGAGTGCTTTCTCTATGCCGTTGGTGGTCTTTCCCATTGCCGAGACGACGAGCAGCAGGTCGCTGCGCTCTTCATTGTCAAGGATTTTCTTAAGGTTTCTCACGGCATCGGCGTCCTTCACCGAGGCTCCACCGAATTTATAGACTCTTTTTATCATAACGACTTGAAATTTCACATAATAACGTTACAAAAACATAAAAAAGTGCAAGGTGCGATGTAAAATTTTTCGATGTGTCGTTTTGTCGAGGCGCACATTTAGAATATTAGAGTGAGCAGCACATATATCCAGTGTGCCGACACTCCTGCCACGAGGCCTCCGATGGTGTGTGCTCCGATGGCTTTAGGTATGAGTTCGCGGTGGCCGAGGGAGTCGAGCATTGCGGTGTGAGTGCTGAGGAATCCGCTCCAGCACATACCGATGGCGGTGCATACTGCGATGGCGTTGTTATTGATGATGCCTGACTCGATGAACTTCGGGAGCAGACCAAGGGCGGCGCCGACGGCACCTAACGATGTTATCGGGAATGCCACCAACTCCGGGTTCTTGAAGCCGAAGAGCCAGTCGAACACGAAGTCGATTTTTCCGGCGAGATAGGGCAGCACCGGCACGCCTTCGTAGGCCACGCCGCTGTACTCTGTACCCGCTGCCGGCCCGAAAGTCAGCATCATGACGATGGTGGAGATGATGAGCACGCCTGGAATGATGGCGAGACCGATAGTTACACCTTCCTTGCCGCCGTCCAAAACGGCATCGAGGAAACGAAGGAACACATTGCCTTGCGACTTGAACGAAATCTTCTGCTCATCGCCGCTCTCTGGACTTTCCTCGACATCGAGCTCGGGATATGTCTTCAAGGTGAAGCGCTGCATCAGATGTGTCGAGACAATGCTGCCAATGATGGCGCCAAGCAAGCCGACGAGGGCTCCCTTGAGATAGCCGAGACCAAGCATATAGAAAATCACCACTAAACCCATTCCGAAAGCAGTGCCGAAATTGGTCAGCGAGGCGAGCTGGTATTTCTTGAAATATTGCGAGAAATATTTGTCTTTCGACAAGGTGATGATTGCAGGATTATCCGATAAGAACGTGAGTATTCCGCCGAGGGCTGCCACGCCGGGGAGGTTGTATATAGGCTTCATCAAAGGGCGAAGTATGTATTCGATAAGTCGCACCACGCCGAACTCCACGAGGAGCTTCCCGAGAGCGCCGGAGACGACGCATACCGCCATCAGAAAGAAAACGGTCTCCAAAAGCAGATGGTACGAGGTCTGCATGATGGTGTTCAGCATGTTGGCTGCCCCCATACGTGTGCCGAGGAAACCGAAGAAAAGAGCGAAGACGGCGAGGAAGATACCTGCCTCAAGACGACGCATGCTCAAAAATTGCCGGTTTTTTATTTTCATAAGGAAGGATTTATTTGTCAATGAAATTGAGTCTCCAAGTCAAACCGACATTGCCTTGATATAAGATTTTCTCGTCCTTGGTGTCGTTGACGGCGAAAAACGCATGGATTCGTAAGTTTTTGCTTCCGTTTACCGGATAGAACTCCAAACCGCCACCGTAGGTCTTCATGTCGGTGCCCGGCATGACGTACGGGTCATAAATGATATCGATGGGAGTGTCGGAAGGCTGGGCGTCGTTGAAGTCGTAACCACCCTTTACATAGAGATGCAGCTTGTCCTTGCAAAGATTGACACCTAACTGGGCGATGAAGGTGTAGTCATGGCCCAGAAACTCACTCTGCGCGGTTGAAGCGCGGTGCAAAAAGTCGAAATGACCGTCGATAGGTCCGAATTTGTATGTCGTGCCGAGCGCTATCACGTTGAGAAAATCTCCTTTTTTGTGTTCAAACATGTTGATAGAGCACACCGGGCCGAAGTGCTTGTAGTTGGCGCGCCAATGAAAGCTGTAGTTATATAATCCGCTTTGATATCCTATTCCGAAAGGCGAATTGGTGA
>OLGV01000261.1_pt1 | contig 23207 bp, 27 predicted proteins | sample 1605761 | NCBI WGS metagenome assembly OLGV01 (sample SAMN03283245) | human gut metagenome | biome: human-associated habitat; material: feces | host: Homo sapiens | place: Peru | collected 2012
TGCATAAAGCTGCCACTCATTACGACGATGACTGGCTGCTGTGTCAGCCGCTTCGTTTCCTGTATATGATAAAGATGACCGTTATGAAAGGGATTATATTCGGCAATGATGCCTGTAGACTGCATAAATTTTACCTCGCAATATCTTATCTCTATAAATATTATTATATCATAGGCTGGGAATTGAGAAAATATTTCTGTTCAATTAGCTACGAATAGTGTATACTAATAATATATTGGTATTTATGACTAGAATTAAATTTGGCGTTGACCGGGAGGCTTATTGTGATTGTTTTCGTAGTAAATTGTGGCAGCTCCTCCATCAAGTATCAACTGATAAACATGGAAGGCGAGCATGTCATGGCCAAAGGCCTGATTGAACGCATCGGTATGGAAGGCTCCACACTGAAGCATACGCCGGCAGGCAAATACACAATTGATATAAAAGAGGAAATTCCTGACCATAAGGTTGGTATCCGCTTGGCGATTAAAGCGCTGACGAGCAAGGAATATGGCGTTATCAAGGATATGTCCGAGATTGATGCTGTAGGCCATCGTGTTGTGCATGGCGGTGAGCGCTTTACTGACAGCGTGCTGATTACCAGTGATGTGTTGCACGGTATTGAGGCTTGCTGTGAAATTGCACCTCTGCATAATCCGCCTAACCTGTACGGCATTAACGCCTGCATGGAGATTATGCGCGGAACACCGCAGGTTGCTGTGTTTGATACAGCCTTTCATCAGACAATGCCTAAGGTTGCCTATCTTTACGGCCTGCCATATGAAATGTATGTCAAATATGGCGTGCGCCGTTACGGCTTCCATGGCACTTCGCACAAATATGTGGCGCTACGTGCTGCAGAGCTGATGCACGAGCATATGAATGATTTGCGTATTATTACCTGCCACCTTGGCAATGGTGCCAGCATTGCAGCAATTAAATACGGCAAATCCATTGATACAAGCATGGGCTACACACCGCTTGAAGGCCTGATTATGGGCACCCGCAGCGGCGAGATTGACCCGGCGATTATTCCCTTCCTGATGGAAAAGGAAAATATGAATGCGCAGCAGATAGATGATTATCTGAACCGCCGCAGTGGTATTCTGGGCATCAGCGGCCTGTCCAGCGACTTCCGTGACCTGGAAAGTGCTGCTAACCGTGGTGATGACCGCAGCCAGCTGGCAATAGACGTTTTTGCCTACAAGGTAAAAAAATATATCGGCGGTTATGTAGCGGCAATGGGCGGCGTAGATGCTATTGTCTTTACCGCAGGCCTGGGCGAGAACTCTCCCTTTATGCGTGATAAAATCTGCAACGGCCTGGAATATCTCGGTACGCGCATTGATCCGGACCTCAACCAGGTACGCGGCAAAGAGCGCGAAATCAGCGTACGCCGTGCGCGTGTAAAAATTTTTGTTATCCCGACAAACGAGGAGCTGGTTATTGCCCGCGATACCTATAATATCTGTCGCAGAATCATCAAGCTGTAGTCGTTTGCCTGAGGTTATAGTAACTGATAACAGTTTTTATCCGTACAAAGCATTTTTACTTGACAAAGAGCGGTAATACCGCTATAATTGTAACGATTGGTGAAATATGATTAAAATAAATGTCGCAGAAATCAAGAAAAGACTAGTCGGTGAAAAAACTCTTGCTTATGAGCTTTCGCCTGCTGAGCTGGAAATTGCAGCTGAAGAGCTTGCTGTTGACGGCACAGTAAATTTGGAAGGCACCATGAGCAACGCTGGTGATGTATTATTGCTGCAGGCTGTAATGACTGCTAAGGTACGACGTACCTGCAGCCGTTGTCTGAAGGATTTTACAGGTAAAACCAGGGCAGAGGTTGTCGAGAAGTTTTATCCGGCAAGTGCTGAACATATTGAAAATGATGCTTTTGTCTACGATTCGGACGTTATTGATATAACGGAACCGCTTCGTGAAGGGCTGCTGCTTGCAGAGCCCATGCAGGCTCTGTGTAAGCCAGACTGCCGGGGACTTTGTCCCGTTTGTGGCGCTGATCTTAATGATGGTGACTGCGGATGCGACAGGTTCACTGTAGATCCAAGGCTGGCGGCATTGAAGCAATTCATCAAAAATTAAATTCACTTCATAGCACTGAGGAGGTGTATTGAGAAATGGCAGTACCTAAGAGAAAAATGTCCAAAGCCCGTCGTGACAGACGTCGTGCTAACTGGAAACTGAGCGTTCCTGGCATGGTTGAATGCCCGCAATGTCATGAAATGAAAATGCCGCATCGCGTTTGCCCTGAATGCGGTTACTACAATGGCAAACAAGTCATTGCTAAAGCTGAATAATTTTAAGCTGTTGATAAGGCCTTCGGAAGTAATTCCGGAGGCTTTTTACATGATGCGCTGAAGCTTGTCTCTTAAGCAACAGTTAATTATGTAATTAAAAAAATCACTGAAATATAAGAGATGTTACAATTTTTTTGCTAAAAAACCCTTGCCAAAAACCTGCTATCATTCTATAATAAAAACAGATATTATGAGCTGGTACTAAAAAAGCAGGTGATGGAATGACTTCTTCTAAAAAATTAATACGTCACAGAAGCTTGAAGAAGCTGCTTAGGGATAATCCCTTCAGCACTGATGAGCAACTGGCTAAGATGCTGGATGTCAGCGTACAGACTATACGTCTGGACCGTGTTGCTCTGGGGATTCCTGAGCTGCGTGCCAGAACTCGTACTATGGCCGAGGAAGCTCAGACCAAGCTGCGTGCCATTGATAAAAAGGATATCGTGGGCGAGCTGCTGGATCTGGAGCTGAACAAAATCGGTATTTCCACGCTGAAGATTACACCTGATATGGTGCTTGAGCGTACCGGAATTGCCCGCGGTTATTATATGTTTGCTATGGCCAATACTTTGGCTTTGGCAGTTGTAGATGCGGAATATGCACTGACTGCTGTAGGTAATGTCAAGTATAAGCTACCTGTCAATGCAGGAGCTGTGCTTGTAGCCCGTGCAGTGGTTACGCACCGCCGCATGGATAAGTATTATATTTTTGTTTCCGTGAAAAACAATAACGAAGAGGTTTTTCGCGCTAAGTTCATTATTGTTTCTTTGGATAACAGAACTAAGCATGAGGGGGAGCAGGAAGTATGAAAATCGCCGTAGATGTTATGGGTACTGATTATGGTCCCAAGGAGCTTGTTTTAGGCGCAGTCAACGCTGTTAAAGAGTATGGCTGCGAAACCGTATTGGTTGGCGATGAAAAAGTAATCCGTGAACTGCTGGTAAAATACGGTGCGGATAAAAATCCGAAGATTACTATTCATCATGCCAGCGAGGTAATTGCGATGGACGAGCATCCTGCAATTGCGGTTAAGTCCAAAAAGGACGCTTCTATCGTAGTTGCGGCAGGATTGCTGAGAAACAAGGAATGTGATGCCCTTGTTTCCTCCGGCAGCACTGGTGCTGCTGTCGCTTCAGCGCTTTTTTGCGTAGGCCGCATCAGGGGTGTGGAACGACCTGCTATTGCAACGCCGATTCCCAGCCTGAAGGGTACTACTGTAGTGCTTGACAGTGGCGCCAAGGTTGACGCCAAGCCTGAGCATATGGTACAGAGTGCTATCATGGGTACGGTGTACGCAGAAAAAATTTTAAAAATTTCTCAGCCGAAGGTAGGACTTTTGAACATCGGTGAAGAAGAAACTAAGGGTAACGAACAAGCACTGGCAACCTACCCGCTTTTAAAGGATACTCGGACGATAAACTTTATCGGCAACGTTGAAGGACGTGACATCAACAAAGGCACGGTAGACGTAGTTGTCTGCGACGGCTTCGTCGGCAATGTTGTGCTGAAGTTCGGTGAAGGTCTGGCAAAGGCTATTATGACGCTGATTAAGGAAGCAATTATGAACGGCGGCATTCTGGCAAAGCTGGGCGGACTTTTAATCAAGCCTGTACTGAAGGGCCTGAAGAAACGTCTTGATCCTGCCGAATACGGCGGAGCTTTGCTGTTAGGCATCCGCGCGCCTTTTATTATCTGCCATGGCAGCTCCAAGGCCAAGGCAATTACTAATGCTATTCACGTAGCTATGGACTTTGCCGAGCAGGATGTTGTAAGTATCATCAAAGATAAGATTGCGGAATCAAAAGAAATGAGGAATTAGATAAATGACAAGAGCTGTTGGTATTTTAGGTTTAGGACATTATGTTCCTGAGAAGATTATCACTAATACAGACATGGAGAAAATTGTTGAGACCAGTGACGAATGGATTACTGAGCGCACCGGCATCAAGCAGCGTCACATCGCTGCTCCGGAAGAAGCAACCTCTGATCTGGCGTACAATGCTGCTGTAGAAGCACTGAAGGACGCTGGCGTTGCTCCGGAAGAGCTGGACCTCGTTATCGTAGGTACTGCTTCCAGCGATTACATTTTCCCGTCTACTGCCTGCCTGGTACAGGCTCGTCTGGGTGCTAAAAACGCAGCTGCTTTTGACCTGGCTGCAGGCTGCAGCGGTTTTGTTTACAGCCTTGCTGTAGCAAGTCAGATGGTTAAGAGCGGTCTGTATAACAAGATTCTGATTATCGGTGCAGAAACCCTGAGCCGCATCATGAACTGGACCGACCGCAACACCTGTGTTCTCTTTGGCGATGGTGCCGGCGCTGCTGTAGTTGGCGAGGTTGAAGAGGGCTATGGCGTACTGGGTATTGATATGGGTGCTGACGGTAACGGCGGCAAGTTCCTGCTGCAGCCTGCAGGCGGCAGCCGTAATCCGGCCAGTGAAGAGACTGTTGCGGCAAAAGACCACACCATCCATATGAACGGTCAGGAGGTTTTCAAATTCGCTATCCAGATTATGGGCAAGACTGCAAAGCGTGCTCTTGCTAAGGCGAATATGAAGCCGGAAGAGCTGGATATGCTGTTCCCGCATCAGGCTAACTACCGCATCATCACCTCCGCTGCTAAGCGTCTGAAGATGCCTATGGATAAGGTTTGGGTAAACGTAGACAAATACGCTAATACCTCTGCCGCATCTATTCCTATCGCTCTGTGCGAAGCTCAGAAGGCCGGCGCACTGAAAAAAGGCGACAACATTATTCTTGACGGCTTTGGCGCAGGCTTGACCTGGGCAGCTATTGTCCTCAAGTGGAGTAAATAATCCAAACATTTTTCGTTTGTCTTAATAGTATTTGATTTTTATCGAAAGTGAGGTAATTTACACGATGAGTAAAATCGCATTCGTATTCCCTGGCCAAGGTTCTCAGACCGTTGGCATGTGCAAAGCTTTTTATGATGAATATCCTGTTGTAAAACAGATTTTTGAAGAGGCTGATGACGCTCTTGGCTATTCCATCAGCAAAATGTGCTTCGAAGGTCCTGCAGAAGACCTGAAGCTGACCGCTAACACCCAACCCGCTATCCTGACTGCCAGCACTGCTTGTGCAGCAGTTCTGAAGGAGCATGGCGTAAGCTGCGATATCGCTGCTGGCCACAGCCTGGGCGAATACAGCGCACTGGTAAACACCGGCGCCCTGAAATTTGCTGACGCTGTACGCATTGTTAACAAACGCGGCCAATTCATGCAAGAGGCTGTTCCTGTAGGCGAAGGCAGCATGGCTGCTATCCTGGGCCTGGACAGCGATAAAATCATAGAAATTTGCCGTAGCGTAGAGGCTGAATCCGGTGAAGCGGTTCAGGCAGTAAACTTCAACTGCCCTGGCCAGGTTGTTATCGCTGGTGCAGTTAATCCTGTAAATAAAGCTATCGAAGCTCTGAAGGCTGCCGGTGCAAAACGCGCAGTTCTGCTGCCTGTAAGCGCTCCTTTCCACAGCACTCTGATGCAACCGGCTGCTGACCGTCTGGCAGAGGTTCTGGCTCCGATTGAAATCAAAGATATCACCGTTCCTGTTGTTGCTAACGTAACCGCACAGGAAGTTACCAGCGGCGAAGAAATCAAAAAGCTGCTCGTTAAACAAGCTGCTATGCCTGTTCTCTGGGAAACCAGCGTACGCAACATGGTTGCAGGCGGCGTAGACATTTTTGTTGAGGTTGGCCCTGGCAAGGTCCTGACCGGCTTCACTAAGAAGATTGCCAAAGGTATGATGGCTCTCAACGTTGAAGACGTTGCCAGCCTGGAAAAAACCTTAGCTGAGCTGAATAAATAATTCACCAGGCTAAACTGTCAGCTTTACAATTCCCCTAAACGTACATGCAGTATGTATTTGTGAAGCATAACAGACAGATGATGAATTGAAGGATAAGGAGAACTTACAATGAAGTTAGAAGGTAAAAAAGCTCTCGTAACCGGCGCTTCCCGCGGTATCGGTCGTGCAATTGCACTGGCTCTCGCTGCTGAAGGTGCTGACGTTGTTGTAAACTATGCAGGCAGTGAGGCTGCTGCTAAAGAGGTTGCTGCAGAAATCGAAGCTATGGGCCGCAAGGCTTTCGTAGTACAGGCAGATATTTCCTCCAACGAAGCTGCTACTGCTATGGTAGATGAAGTTGTTAAAGAATTCGGCCGCATTGATATCCTCGTAAACAACGCAGGCATTACCCGTGATGGTCTGCTGATGCGTATGAAGGAAGAGGATTGGGACGCAGTTCTGACCACCAACCTGAAGGGTGTGTTCAACTGCACCAAGGCCGCTGTCAAATACATGATGAAACAAAAGGCTGGCAAAATTGTCAGCATCAGCTCTGTCGTTGGCCTGATGGGCAACGCAGGCCAGGCTAACTACGCTGCTGCTAAGGCTGGCGTAATTGGCTTTACTAAATCCGTTGCTAAGGAAGTTGCTGCTCGCGGCATTAACGTGAATGCTGTTGCTCCTGGCTTTATTAAAACGGATATGACAAGTGTACTTTCCGACAAAGTTGTTGAAGGTATGCTGACTTCTATACCCTTACACAAATTGGGTGAAACTACCGATATTGCCAAGGCTGTTGTCTTCCTTGTGAGCGATGACGCCAATTATATTACCGGACAGACTTTACATGTTGACGGTGGTATGGTAATGTAATAGGGGGCCCATTTGGGAGACCTGCAACTTTACCTATTGGAAGGAGGTGAATCGTAATGAGCACTTTCGAAAAAGTAAGAGACATCACTGTTGAACAACTGAGCGTTGACGCTGACGAAGTAAAGATGGAATCCGCTTTCATCGATGATCTCGGCGCTGACTCCCTCGATATCGTTGAGCTGATCATGGCTTTCGAAGAGGAATTCGGTGTTGAAATCCCTGATGAAAAAGCTGAAAAAATCCGCACTGTAGCTGACGCTGTTAAACTGCTGGATGAAGAAAAATAATGCTTTACCTGCTTATGTTTAGGGAACCCCTTGTGGGTTCCCGGACACAAGCTGCTCTACTCTAGTCCTGAAATGGGGGATATTTGTTGAAACTACCAGTGCTGAAAATCGGTAAACTTGTTGCTGAAGTACCGATTGTACAAGGAGGCATGGCTATTAGGCTGTCTACAGCCCGTTTGGCAGCTGCTGTAGCTAAAGAAGGCGGTATAGGACTTATCGCAGCGTCCGGCATGAGCTTTGACGAACTGCGTACAGAAATACGTTTGGCAAGAAAACTTACCGGCGGCAAAGGCATTATCGGTATTAATGCAATGTTTGCAGCAAGAGAGTTTTTAGGTCTGATCACTACCGCTGCACAAGAGAAAATAGATTTAATCGTAGCCGGCGCCGGTTTTTCAAGAGATATTTTTGCCGTCGGACGTAAATATGGTGTCGAAGTAGTACCAATTGTTTCTTCTGTAAAACTGGCTAAGATTTCTGAGAAGCTGGGAGCTTCTGCTATCGTTGTCGAAGGCACCGAAGCAGGCGGTCACTTGGGAACCCAGCAATCTATTAAAGAGATACTTCCGGAGATTGTTAAATCCGTTAATATACCTGTTATTGCTGCCGGCGGCGCTGTCTGCGGCAGTGATGTTGCCGAGCTTCTGAAGCTGGGCGCGAGCGGTGTGCAGATGGGCAGCAGATTCGCTGCCAGCGAAGAATCCAACGGCGCACCTGCTTTAAAAGAATTCTATCTTAAAATGACTAAAGAAGATGTTGTGCAGATTGACAGTCCTGTAGGCTATAAGGGACGCGCTATCCGCAATCCCTTTGCACAGTTATCTTTAGATAATAAAGCTCCTAAACCCACTACCTGCGATTTGTGCTTAAAGCACTGCACTCACAGCTTCTGCATTATCAGAGCGCTGACCCGTGCACAGCAGGGTGACGTAGAAACCGGTCTTGTTTTCACCGGTGCCAATATGTGGAAAATCAAGGAAATTCTGCCTGTAAAAGAAATCTTCAGGCGCATAAAGGATGAAATTTCAAAAATTTGATTACGAGGTGAACTATTTTGAGTAAAAGAAGAGTTGTAGTAACTGGCGTTGGCCCTGTAACTCCTATCGGTATCGGTAAGGATACCTTCTGGAATAACCTTGTTGCCGGTAAATCCGGTATCGGCCCTATTACTCAGTTTGATACTACTGATTTCACAGTAAAGATTGCCGGTGAGGTTAAGGATTTTGATTACACTGCTTTCATTGACAAAAAAGAAGGCAAGCGTATGGACCGTGTAACCCATTTTGCAGTTGCTGCTGCTAAGCTGGCTATCGAAGATGCTAAGCTGGATATGAGCAAGGAAGATCCCCTGCGTTGCGGCGTTTGCGTTGGCAGTGGTATCGGTGGCATCCATACCTTCCTGGAGCAATCCCTGAAGCTGGGTTCTAAGGGCCCATCCAAAATCAGCCCGTTCTTCATTCCGATGGAAATCCCGAACATGTCTGCTGGTCAGATTGCTATTGCAACCGGCCTGAAAGGTCCTAACACCGCTATCGTAACTGCTTGTGCTACAGGTACCAACTGCATTGGCGATGCTCTGCGCACCATTCAATACGGCGACGCTGACGTAATGCTGGCAGGCGGCACTGAAGCTGCAGTTTCTCCGATTGCTATTGCAGGCTTTGCTAACATGAAGGCTCTGTCTACCAACAACGAAAACCCTGAAGCAGCATCTTGCCCGTTCGATAAAAAGCGCGATGGCTTTGTAATGGGTGAAGGCGCAGGCGTTCTGGTTCTTGAAGAGCTGGAGCATGCTAAAGCTCGTGGCGCACACATCTATGCTGAGCTGGCAGGCTTTGCTATGAACTGCGACGCATATCATATCACCGCTCCGGACCCGACCGGCGAAACTCCGGCTGCCTGCATCGCTGCAGCAGTTGCTGACGCTGGCGTAAAACCGGAAGAGGTTGACTATATCAATGCTCATGGTACTTCCACCCATCGTAATGACTTGGGCGAAACCATTGCCTTCAAGAAGGTATTCGGCGAGCATGCTTACGAACTGTGCATCAGCTCCAACAAATCCATGATCGGCCATCTGCTGGGCGCTGCCGGCGGCGTAGAAGCTATTGCTACCGTTATGACTATCGAAAACGATATCATTCCGCCGACCATCAACTACCAGGATAAGGATCTGGACGATCCGGAAGGTCCGCTGGATCTGGATTATGTACCGAACGAAGCTCGTAAGAAAGTTGTTAATGTTGCACTGAGTGATAACCTGGGCTTTGGCGGTCACAATGCTTCTATCGTATTCAAAAAATACGTTGATTAATAAGCAGGATTGATTAAAATGCAGGAAAAACGTACACAGCAGCTGCAGAGCTTCTGCCAGGGGCTGGGTATCCATATGCATGATTTAGAGCTTCTTGATATGGCTCTGACCCATACATCTTATGCCCATGAAGCTAAGCAGTATCCTAAACCGCATCATAATGAGCGGATTGAGTTTTTGGGTGATTCCGTGCTCAGCGTTATCGTGAGCACCTACATGTATAAGAACTTTCCTGATTTGGCTGAAGGCCAGCTCACCAAGCTGCGTGCTTATCTGGTTTGCGAAGTCTCTCTGTATGAATATGCAAAAAAGATTCATCTGGGAGACTATCTGCAGCTGGGTAAGGGCGAGGAGCTGAGCGGAGGACGCGAGCGCCCCTCCATTCTGGCTGATGCTTTTGAATCTGTTTTGGGTGCCATCTACCTGGATCAGGGCTTTGAGGTCGTACAGACTTACCTGCTGGGTATGATGCAGTCGGAAATAGATTTCATCTGTCGCCATGGTATCTTTAATGATTACAAGACACGTTTGCAGGAGTATCTGCAGCGTGACGGCGATGCAGATATTCATTATGTTCTTTTAGGCAGCACCGGTCCGGAGCATAACAAAGTATTTACCTCTCAGGTAATGTTGGGGAATACTGTTATCGGCGAGGGCAGCGGTCGCACTAAAAAAGATTCGGAGCAGCATGCTGCTAAGCAGGCGCTGGCACAGCTGCATGTAAGGAATCAGGAATAACATTACAATATTGGCCTACGGTAGAAATACCGTAGGTCTTTTATTTTGCCCGCAGGCAGTAATGCATTACGCTTTGCAACGCACAAAAAATCCCCTCTTCCTGTTTGGAAAGAGGGGATTGCAGTTTATTGCTTAGTGTTGTTTTTCGTAGGGCTGGTTCATCAAAGATTCGTCATCAAAGTAGTTGATGCGCATTGCCTCGCGTACGTCATGCAGTGTTGCAGCAGCTGCTGCTTCAGCTTCCTTGCTGCCTGCACGCAGAATTTCGTAAACCTCAGGGATGCGTTGCTCCCAATAGTGACGGCGCTCACGGATGGGCTCCAGAACGTCTTGCAGCACGTTGTTGAGGAACTTCTTAACCTTTACGTCACCCAGGCCACCGCGTTGGTAGTGAGCCTTCAGCTCGTCCAGGTTAGCATAGTCCGGCATGAATTTGGCAAAGTGCTCTTCAGTGCTGAAAGCATCCAGATAGGTGAACACAGTGTTGCCTTCAATCTTACCGGGATCCTCTACGCGTACATGGTCAGGATCGGTGTACATGGACATAACCTTCTTTTTGATATCATCCGGTTCATCAGAAAGATAAATGCAGTTGCCCAAGGATTTACTCATCTTGGCTTTGCCGTCAATGCCGGGCAGACGCAGGCAGGCATCGTTTTGCGGTAACATGATGTCCGGGTCAACCAGTGTTTCGCCGTAAACGGAATTGAACTTGTGCACGATTTCCTTGCATTGCTCCAGCATCGGCAGCTGGTCCTCGCCTACAGGGACTACAGTAGCGCGGAAAGCGGTGATATCTGCAGCCTGGCTGATAGGATAGCAGAAGAAACCGGTAGGAATGCTTGCTTCGAAGTTACGCATTTTGATTTCATTCTTAACGGTCGGGTTACGCTGCAGACGGGATACAGTGACCAGGTTCATATAGTAAAAGGTCAGCTCGGTCAGCTGCGGCACCATGGATTGAATGAAAAGGGTAGATTTAGCAGGATCAAGGCCGCAGGCCAGATAATCCAGCGCTACTTCGATGATGTTCTTACGTACCTTTTCCGGATGCTCAGCGTTGTCTGTAAGCGCCTGGGCATCAGCAATCATGATATATACTTTATCATATGCACCAGAATTTTGCAGCTGTACACGCTGGCGCAGAGAGCCTACATAGTGGCCTACATGCAGACGTCCGGTAGGACGGTCGCCGGTCAGGATAATTTTACTCATATTAGTCTTACCTCTTTTTGTTCTTATATTTATATAATAATTATAAATGCACTGACGTAAACTGTCAACGCAAGCTTATTTTACGAACATAGCATAGTATCCGTTGAAGAAGATATACAGCACTATCAGCGGCAGAATGTAGGTAGCATAGAAGCGAATCCATTTTGGGAAGGGGATACCCTTACCGGTATCTGCCTCTGCAATAAAGTTATTCCAGCCCCAACCGTAACGGCTGGTGCAGAAGCTGAGGTAAATCAGACTGCCTAAGGGCAGCAAATTGTTGCTGACAAGGAAGTCTTCGAGGTCAAGAATGCAGGTGCCTTTGCCCAAAGGCTGAATGTGGCCCCACAGGTTGAAACCCAGCACGCAGGGCAGGGAAAGCAGGATAATCGCAATAATGTTAAAGCGAATAGTTTTTTTGCGCTCCCAGCCGGTTAAATCGCAGATGCAGGAGGTAATGTTTTCGAATACTGCGATGACCGTAGACATAGCAGCGAAAAGCATGAACAGGAAGAACAGAGTACCCCAGATACGGCCGCCGCTCATGGCGTTGAACACGTTGGGGAGGGTGATGAACAGCAGGTTCGGGCCGCTGTCAGGGTTGATGCCGAAGCTGAAGCAGGCCGGGAAGATAATCAGGCCGGAAACAATTGCTACAAAGGTATCAAGTGCCATAATCCACATTGCTTCACCCGTCAGGCGCTGTTCCTTGCCGATGTAGCTGCCGAAGATAGCCAGTGCGCCGATGCCAAGGCTCAGCGTAAAGAAGGCCTGTCCCATAGCGGCGAAGACTACCTCACGGATACCGTGCTCCAGAACTCTGTTGAAGTCAGGATAGAGATAATATTTAAGGCCTGCAGCACTGTTTGGCAGAGTAATGGAGTTTACTGCCAAAATCAGCATGAGCAGCAGCAGGCAGGCCATCATATTTTTGGTGATGCGTTCAACGCCGGCCTTGACGCCCAAATAGCAGACACCGAAGCAGGAGAGAACAATTATAATCATATTGCCTGCCATGGTTACGGGGTCGCTCAGCAGACTGCCGAACACGTTGCCGACACCTTTTGCGTCCAGTCCCACGAAGCCGCCGACAGCCATTTTGTAGAAATAATACAGCATCCAGCCGGAAACTGTGGTGTAGAACATCATCAGAAGAACATTGCCGGCAATAGCACCGTATTTATAAAGATGCCATTTTGTACCGGCAGGCTCCAGTACGTCGAAGGATTTTGCAGCGCTGCGTACACTCGCACGGCCGACCGCAAATTCCGCTACCATGATGGGCAAGCCCAAAAGCAGCAAAAAGCAAAGATAAATTAAAACGAAGGAGGCACCTCCGTATAAGCCCGTAATAAACGGGAAACGCCAGACATTGCCTAAGCCGATCGCACAGCCGGCAGATATTAAAATAAAGCCAAGGCGTGAGGAAAAGCTTTCTCTTTCCATAAATATATACCTACTCCCTAAAAAATTTTGGATAATTTAATTATAAGCGAAAGGTTGGTTATAAGCAATAAAAAAACTGCATCCCACACTTTGGCAGGATGCAGTTCAAAGAGAATTATTTCTTTTCAGCAGGAGATTTTTCCGGAGCTTTGTACGGAGAGAAGCTGAAGTTTTGCAGTTTGGCATCCTTGCCAAACATGAAGGTCATGATAACAACATTTTCTTTAGAGAAGGCTGCAATATAGGTTACTCTGTCGCCTTGGTCAAAACGCTCAAAGCTATGGAATTTGGTTTCTTTCAAAGAACCGAATTGTTTTTTTACCTGGCTTTGGATAGCAGCAAAGTTTTTCTCGCCCAGAGCTTTGTTAAGATCAGCGCTCAGTGTGGGAGCAAGAGCTGCATAGCCGGCAGCAGCATCCACATCAAGAGAGGTCATCATCTTTTCAGCGGTTTTCTGCTCCTTATTCAAATCGCCGCCGTCGGCAGCAAAGGCCATACTGCTGCAGGCAAAAGCAAGCAGCATAGTTAAGACTAACACTAATTTTTTCATCTTCATTACCTCCAGTAACATATAGCTTGAAAGCTTATTCTATATATAATCATAACTGTTTTTTCTCATTTAGTAAAGACTTTTAAAGTGATTTTTGAAAAAATTCAGCTTAGAAGTGCAGTAAAGCTGCTTTCTTATTTTGCCAGTTTGCCTTCCGGGTGCTGCAGGCATTGAAACATCATTTCTGCCAGAGAGCGTTTCAAAAGCTGGTTGAATTCATCAGCTGTATGGGCGCTCAACGGCTTGGCCTCTACCGCATAAGTTTTTTTATCTTCACCAAAAATCAGCGCATCAAGACTGCAATGCAGATGCTGGGCGATACGGATAGCAATCGCCAGGCTCACGCCGGTTTTACCGTTTTCCAGATTACTCATGTGTGTTTGCGAAATATTAATTGCCTTTGCCAGACTTTGTTGAGATACCTGCGATTTGGTACGCATCTGTTTGATATTGTTGCCGATAAGTTTGTAGTCAGGATTTACAGTTAAGCTTGCCATAATAACACCTCCAGCTGCTGTTAAACAATAGCATATTTTATCATCCTCTGTATGAACGCGAGCCGTTGCTTCGTCCTTCAAGTATATTATGACATATTTATACCTGAATGTCCCTACACCAAATGGCGATTTTGGGTAGGATAGGGCAGTATTTTTATAAAAAAAAGACGAATTTTATTTACAAAATTTGTTCTTTAATTATCTTTATATTGTTAACTGATAATAAAAAATAGTAAACCATATTTTGGCTGAATAAGGAGCTGAGTCAGCGGCATAAAGATAAGTTATAATATGTCATCAGCTAAAGTTGCAAATGATAGCGCAACGTGTTATATTAAGGCTAGATTAAATGAAAATGAGGTGTATTATGCTTACTGCTGCTGATTTTGATCAACTTGGCTTTTGGGAGGATGCTACTCCGGAAGAAAATATTACGGTGTATGGTATGGATTTTGGTACTGATTATATTATGCTGACGGATGATTTGGGCAAAACACCGCTGGATGCCAAAAAGTTTATCGTTGTTGCTGCCTATGATGATGCCGATTGCTTTTTGTGGGGCGTAGAGCTGAAAAACTTTGCGGCACTCAAGGAGCTGTGTGCTCAATATGCACCCGGAAGTGCAGAACTTTTTCAGGCACTGAAGGAATATAAGCTGCCGAAAAAATAAAATTGCTAATGCGGAAGGCTTGCCTTCTGACGCAAAAACTGCTGCCATGCGTCTGTGACACTAGGCAGCAGTTTTTAGCTTGCAGCAATTTATTCCATGGCGAAAACAGTGTCAACGCTGGCCGTAATCGTAATTTCCTGCGCAGCGATGCTTGTTTCGGGGGCAGCAGCTCTGTCGGCAGCTGCCATCAGCTTAAAGTTACCGTAAGCGCGCCCCGTGCCGCCGCTGTATGTATTGATGTTGGCGCTCAGCAGCTTGCCGAGCGTACGTCCGCCTGCATTAGCAACAACGGCAGCCTGCTGGCGTGCGTTTTCAACAGCCTGAGCCAGCAGTTTGTTGCGGTAAAGCTCTCTGTTGCTGACGCTGAAGGAAATATTATTGATTGTATCAACGCCGGCTGCACTGATTTTATCAATTACAGGACCAAGCTTGCCGATATCCTTGAGCTTGATGCGCACACTGTTGCTGGCGGTATAACCGGTGATTTTACCCTTGATATCGGTATCTGGATAAAGAGTATAGCTTGTTGTTGTAATATCATTACCCAGAATATTGCAGCCAAGCAGATTACGCTTAACACTATCCATTTTGGCGGCAGATGCACTTGTTGCTTCGGCAGCGTTACGTCCCTTGCCGTTGACATCGAAGCTGATAACGGCAGTATCAGGTGCTACCTCGATAGTTGCGTTGGCGCTGACGCTGATGCTTGGTGTATCAGGCTGCGCAGCCATAGCGCTGGCGCTGCCAATGGCTAGAAGGCAAATGGTAAGCAGAGTACAAAGCATTTGTTTAATCTTAGTCATATTTTCTAACCTCCTGATGCTAATTTAATCAGCTTAATTATAGCATATAAATACAATTTTAACCTGAAAGACACAGAAAAAACACGAACAGACAGGAGCAGGAAAGTGATAAATAAAATGAAGCAGTTGCTTAACTTACTTACTTTTAACACTTACTGCCGTCAAAGCATTTTCTTAATGGTACAAATGTGCTATAATAAAAAACGCAAGAAGAAGCAGGAGGTGCGCTTTATTTATGAAGAAAAAAGAGCGTGACAGGCTGCAGGTAGAATATATCTGTCCTGATTGCGGCAAACATTTGGCTTGGGCGCTGCCTACCGCTGTAATACAATGTCCGTGCGGACAGTGGGTGGATAATAACAATCGTTTAAAAGATAAGAGTGAGGTTTATCTGCCTTTAGACAGTGAGCAGACTGTACTTTTTTAATGGGGGTAAGAAACATGGCAACAATTTGGCAACAGGCTGAAGAATTAAAAGATGAAATGGTCGAACGCCGCAGAGATTTGCATAGACATCCGGAAACAGGCTGGACGGAATTCCGTACGGCAAGCATGATTATCGGTGAGCTGAAAAAGCTTGGCTATGATGTTAAATTCGGCGCTGACGTTATTGACGAAAAATCTATGATGGGCGTGCCGAGCGAGGCAGAGCTGGCTGATTATATGCAAAGAGCAATCAACGAAGGTGCGGATCCGGAGCTGGTAAAGAAGATGGCAGGCGGCAAGACCGGTATCGTGGCAACTCTTAAAACAGATAAACCGGGTAAAACAGTTGCCTTCCGCTTTGATATGGACTGCAACGATGTAGAAGAGGAGCGCTGCGACGAGCATCGCCCGGCAAAGGAAGGCTTTGCTTCCGAACATAAAAAGGCTATGCACGCCTGCGGTCATGACGGTCACGTAACTATCGGCCTGTCGGCAGCAAAGCTGCTTGCTGCTAATAAAGCACGTTTGGCAGGCACAGTTAAATTGATTTTCCAACCGGCGGAGGAAGGCGTACGCGGGGCCTTCGCTATGATGAACGCCGGTGTAGTTGATGATGTCGATTACCTGTTCGGCGGTCATATTGGCTTCAAGGCTACTGCCGACAACTGCTTGGTAACGATGACTGATGGTTTTCTGGCAACTACGAAGCTGGATGCGGAATTTACCGGTGTATCTGCCCACGCAGGCGCAGCACCGGAGCAGGGCAAAAACGCTTTGCTGGCAGCAGCACAGGCTGCAATTTCCCTGAATACTATTCCCCGTCACAGCAAGGGCTCCAGCCGTATTAATGTAGGTGTGCTCAACGCCGGCACCGGTCGCAACGTAGTGCCTGATATCGCTGCTATTAAGCTGGAAACACGCGGTGCTACTACCGAAATTGATGAATACATGGTTACGGAAGCTAAACGTATTCTTAACGCCTGCGCTGCAATGTATGATGTTAAGGTAAAAATCACCATGGCCGGTGCTGCACCTGCCTGCTTTGCAGACAAGGAGCTGGGCCACGAGGTAGCAGAGCTTATTGAAGAAAAATGTCACTATGACGAGGTTGTTGAATATGTGGACATGGGCGGCAGCGAGGATTGCGGTTACTTCATGGAGCGCGTGCAGCAGCATGGCGGCCGTGCCCTGTACATGATGTACGGCACTAAGATTGCGGCAGGTCATCACAACAGTCACTTCGATTTCAATGAGGATTGCCTGTGGAAGGCTGCTGCTACCATTACGGAAATCGCTGTACATTTCAGCAACAAGTAAATAATTAATCAAAACTGCCATGATTTTGCCATAATCTTATGCTATACTTATAAACATAAACAAAAGCAATATCTTGGAGGTATATATTATGAAATCACTTAAAAAAATCGCTTTAGTATTTTCCTGCATGGCGCTGTTGGGTGCCGGCAGTGCTTTCGCCGCTGACGCGGCTCAATCCTCTCCCCTGGACGAGGTGCAGGCAAATCCTGAGGTAATGCGCGCACCGGGAACCTATGTTACCCGTGGCGAAATAGTTGCTGTAGAGAATGGCATGTACGTGATTAAAGGTGAGGGCAGCAGAAATATGGTTGCAGCCATTGTTGATCGTGATACCTACGTTGTGGAGGGTGCCAGCGGTAAGTTGCGTCTGCCCTATGCTTTAAAGGAAGGACAGAAGGTTACTGCTTATTATTCCGCAACTATGACTCGCAGCATGCCGCCGCAAAGCCATGCTCTGGCGATTGTTATCGAAGACAGCGAAGAGCCTGCAAGTTTTTTTGAGGTAGCACAGGCAAGCCTCGCTAAGGATGGCAGCTATGTAACCGTGCTCAACACCAATAATGACGTTATTGCGACGATTGATGCAAATGCGTGCGCAGACTTCGCTAAGATTAAAAAAGGTGATAAGCTGCTGGTTTGGAGCAGCATGATGACTATGAGCTTGCCTGCTCAGACTCACGCTGAGAAGGTTGTCGTACTTCCGTAAGGACGCGCGATAAAGCATCATATGCTTTGCGACGGCTCCTAGGAGTACAAGGGCGTACGCCGTCGTCGCCGTCGCGTCGCCTCTGATACTTTCTCCCGCGTCTGGCGAAGGAGAAGGAAAAGTATTGTAAGGATGCGCGACAAAGCACAATAATAAATAACAAAAAATATGATTTTGATTTGTAAAGAGGGTTAGTTAAAAATGAAGATTTTTATGGATACTGCTAATGTAGAGGAGATTGCCAAATTTGTCGATTGGGGCGTTGTGTATGGTGTTACAACCAACCCGAGCCTGATTGCCAAAAGCGGCCGTACACAGGCTGAGGTTATCCCGGAAATTGCCAAGCTGGTTGCCGGTCCCGTCAGTGCTGAGGTTATCAGCACCGAATGTGCTGGCATGGTAGAGGAAGCACGCAAGCTGGTAAAGATTGCGGATAATATCGTTATCAAAATCCCCTGCATTCCGGAAGGCCTGAAGGCAGTAAAAATTCTGAGCGCAGAAGGCATTAAAACTAATGTAACGCTGGTATTCAGCATGGCTCAGGCTTTGCTGGCCGCACGCGCAGGTGCCAGCTATGTCAGCCCTTTTATCGGCCGTTTGGATGATATCGGTGAAGACGGCGTACATCTGGTAGAAAATATTGTCAAAGCCTTTAAGCTGTATGGCATTACTACCGAGGTAATTGCTGCCAGCATCCGTAATCTGGAGCACGTAGAAAAGGTTATGCTGACCGGTTGCCAAATTGCAACTATTCCTACTAAAGTGTTGGAGCAGATGATTATTCATCCGCTGACAGATAAAGGCTTAGCGCAGTTTATGGCTGATTACCAAAACAGCCTGAAGTAAAAGTCTTAGAATATTGTTACTGAGTCCGCAGCCTTAATTATAGGGAATAATTTTGGCTGCGGAAAGTTTTTTGTGAGTTTGAGGGAGTGATTTGATGAATTTAAAAAAGGCTTTGCAGGCTTTTCTTGTTACTGTATCCTGTGGCATGCTGAACGTAGCAGGCGCACAGCAACGACCGGTGTTTATTCCTGAGGATTATGTTACAGAGCAGGCGCAGACGGATTTTGTCGCCAACGGTCCGAAGCTGCTTTTTAGCGACAGCCCGGAAACTGTTTACCAGAACGGCATCTTGTATCGCGATAAGGTTGCAGGTGATGTACGTTTATTTCTGCATCATGTCAATGGTGTTGCCGGTAAGAAAAAGCTGGCGGTAATGCTGAAGAATACAGACAATCTGCGCCCTGTGAATTACAAGGTAACACGCAGCGGCGTAGCAGGCTTTGCTTATGATTATATGCGCGACGGTAAAAATTCCCAAAAAGAATATTTTGATGACAGCAGCCAGAAGCTGCAGGAGGGTAAACTGGGCTTTGGTAATAGCCATGAGCTGCTCAGCGGCTGCGGTATTATTCTGCCGCAGGATAAGCTGTATACAGCAACAATCGATCTGCACTTTGACAAGCCGGTTGAGGTGAGCGTACTAATGTGTGAAACTAAGAGCGATCTGGAGCTGTTTAACGAAGGCGCTGCGATTCAGCCGATGGACGAGCATCCGCTGCGTGGAACCTTTGCGGCAGCTGACTGGAACTATACGCTGAAGAAACCTGTTAAGGATCCGGAAAAACCGCTGATGCTGGAGCTGGCAACCTCGCAGGAGGGCTATGCCAAGGGCGTTGACGCAACCACCGGACTGCCAGCTGAAAACTATGGTAATTATGGTGTTATCTACAAGGTGAACTTTACTGTAGACGGCAAAAAGCCCATAAGCTTTATTTTGAATCCTATTGGCGGACCGTTTGCTGGTTACGGCGTACTGGAAAACAAAACTAAGGGAGAACGTCAGCTGGTGGCATTACCGGAGCAGACAGTATGCTTAGGCTCAAAGATAGAGGAAGCAATAGAGCTTGCTCAGCTGAAGGCCGGCGACTACAGCTTTATCTGGTCGCCTCCTGGTGCATCTAATCTGCCGGTGCAGCTGATTTGGGAGAAAGTTGAATAAATAATGAGATAGGTTAACTAATACTGTCGGACACAGTTTCGACAGTATTTTTTTATCATTTTGTTTATTTGGTTAGCGAGAAGCAATATCTACCCTTAGTGATGCTTTGCCTATTGAGTAAATTTAGAATTAAGAATAGATTGATTACCTGCAAGATAACAGCAAAAAAAGTAGGAAGTTATTTGTGATTATTTTGTAGATTGGTACTAAAAATACTTGACAATTTTGACGGAGGGTGTATAATTCTAAATGAGAATTATTTTTGATAAAGGATGATGAAAATGGCTAAAAGAAACACTATTCAAAGACAACTTGTTATCGCGGCTGTACGTTTTTTAGCAGATCACCCTACTGCTGAAGAAGTATATGATCGCATTACTATGGAGTATCCTGATATCAGCAAAGGTACCGTTTACCGCAACCTTAATTCTCTGGTTGAAAGCGGTCGGCTGAGCAAGGTTTCCGTTCCTAGCGGTGCTGATCGTTTTGATCATATTCTCGCAAGACATTACCACATCAAATGCACTGAATGCGGTAAGTTCATGAACGTAGAAAACTTTGATTATATTCCGGATATGGATGAAAAGGTAGCTGCTGTAACCGGCTACAAAATGAATCACCATGATATTGTTTTCAGCGGTATCTGCCCTGAATGCCAAAAGGAAATGGCAGAACACCCTGTAAGCGAAGATGTTTTGGGTGATGACCAAAACTGATTCTAAGGCTATATAAGCTTTAGTTTGGGAAGGCTGTTGCGTCGTTTTCAAGAGGAGGAATTGAAAATGGATTTAAAAGGCAGCAAGACTGAAAAAAATTTGCAGACCGCTTTTGCGGGTGAGTCTCAGGCTCATACTAAGTACCAATATTATGCAAGTGCAGCCAAAAAAGAAGGCTACAACCAGATTGGTGCTATTTTTACCGAAACTGCAGGTAATGAAAAAGAGCATGCTAAATTGTGGTTCAAGGCACTGCATGGTGGCGCTGTTCCCCAGACTATTGAAAATCTGAAGGATGCAGCTGCAGGCGAAAACTATGAGTGGACCGAAATGTATGCCGAGTTTGCTAAGGTTGCCAAAGAGGAAGGCTTTGATAAAATTGCATTCCTGTTTGAAGAAGTAGGCAAGATTGAAAAAGAGCATGAAGAAAGATATCGTGCGCTTTTGGCAAACATTGAAAATGATCGTGTCTTCCAGCGTGAAGAGAAAAAGGTTTGGATTTGCACTAACTGCGGCAAGATTGTTATTGCTGAAAAGGCTCCGGAAAAATGTCCGGTATGCGACCATCCTCAAGGTTATTTCGAGCTGAAGGTAACCAACTATTAATTTGCTGAAGCAGAATTAATTATAGAAGCTTTAAAAGGCTTTAATGGGGATTTCTGCGACAGAACGTAAAACAAAATAGCAGCATAAGAGGCAAACAGCGAGGCGCAAGCCTGCTGTCTGCCTCTTTTTTGCGTAAAGCAAAAAAAGCTGCCGCATTTGCGGCAGCCGGGCTGCGCTCTTTTCAGTAGAAAAGCAGCTGGGTTTTGTAGACGGCGCTGACACCGGCATTCAGGGCAAAAAGACAACCAAGCGAAAGCGCTATGAGCAGAGCAGCTTCCTTGCTGTTTAATGGCTGCTGCTGGTGCATGGCGCGGCGGATTGCCTTGCCGCATAAAACGATCAGCATGCCCAAGAGAAATAAAGAGAAAAATATATTCAGCATTATAATGGCTCCTTTTTTATAAGCTGTTTACAAGCAGATAAATATTTATAGAATAAGTATACCACACTTTTCGTGAAATATGGTATACTATTATAGATATATTCAGCAAAATATAGCAGATTTAGATTCTGCTAAGTTCCAAAAAGAGAAGGGTGATTAGTATGGAAACAAGAGTAGCTGTTATTTCTCTGATTGTAACGCAGCTTGAGGCTGTGGAAGAGCTTAACGCAATTTTGCATACCTACCGCAGTTATATTATCGGCCGTATGGGCCTGCCCTATCGCCAGAAGAATGTTAATATTATCTGCGTTGCCGTTGATGCGCCGCAGGATATTATCAGCGCTATGAGCGGTAAGCTGGGGCTGCTGGCCGGTGTGAATGCCAAAACTGCTTATTCCAACGTAATTGCCAAGGAATAAAACTGCTGGGTACAAACTATCTGACGGGAAAGAGGTACTGACCTGTAAGGAGGAGACAAAATGTATAATGCAAAATCAATGAAGGCCGAAGAATTTATCTGTCATGAGGAAATCCTCGACACGCTTGCTTATGCTGAGGCCAACAAAAACAACAAGGAACTGCTGGAGCAGATTATTGCCAAGGCTAAGCTGCGCAAAGGCTTAAGCCATCGTGAGGCCAGTGTACTGCTTGCCTGCGAGGACGAAAAGCTGGTGCAGGAAATGTTTGCTCTGGCCGAGCAGATTAAAAAGGATTTTTACGGCAACCGTATAGTGCTGTTTGCTCCGCTGTATTTATCCAACTATTGTATCAATCACTGTGTTTATTGTCCTTACCATGCAACTAATAAGCATATCGGACGTAAAAAGCTGACGCAGGACGAGGTGCGTGCCGAGGTTATCGCACTGCAGGATATGGGCCATAAGCGTCTGGCTTTGGAGGCTGGCGAGGATCCTGTAAATAATCCGATTGAGTATATTCTGGACTGCATCAAGACTATCTATTCTATTAAGCATAAAAACGGCGCTATCCGCCGCGTAAACGTAAACATTGCGGCTACTACTGTAGAAAATTACCGCAAACTGAAGGAAGCAGGCATCGGTACCTATATCCTCTTCCAGGAAACCTATCATAAGGAAAGCTATGAGAATCTGCATCCGCGCGGACCGAAGCATAATTACGCTTACCATACGGAGGCAATGGACAGAGCGATGGAAGGCGGCATTGATGATGTAGGCCTGGGTGTACTGTTCGGTTTGGAACGTTACCGTTACGAGCTGGCCGGCCTTTTGATGCATGCCGAGCATCTGGAGGCAGTGCATGGCGTAGGTCCGCACACCATCAGCGTACCGCGTATCAAACGCGCCGACGATATCGACCCGGGCGTTTTTGACAACGGTATTGATGATGCAACCTTCTGCAAGATTATTGCGATTATCCGCATAGCTGTTCCTTATACAGGTATGATTATTTCTACACGTGAAAATCAGGCTGTGCGTGAAAAGGCACTGCATCTTGGTATTTCTCAGATCAGTGGCGGTTCGCGTACTTCCGTAGGTGGTTACACAGAGGATGTGCGCCC
>OLGV01000265.1_pt1 | contig 23107 bp, 21 predicted proteins | sample 1605761 | NCBI WGS metagenome assembly OLGV01 (sample SAMN03283245) | human gut metagenome | biome: human-associated habitat; material: feces | host: Homo sapiens | place: Peru | collected 2012
AGGAGATGAAGCACATGAAAAAAGATAAACGGAATCCGCGGAGTCACGAGCTGATTTGTGAAATGATCGAGCTGTATCACCCGCAGTCGATAAAGGACATACAGGAAATGCTGAAGGATATGTTTGCCGACGGACGTGAAACCAAGGTAAAGGATAATCCTCTCAATGATAATTTCTACAAAAAGGAATTTCAGACCTTGTGGGGATATATCAATCATAAATATGCCTATGCAGTGGATTTTGACAGCAATGAACTGATAAAAAAAGCATCGGCGCATATCAATGAAAAGCTGAATGTATCCGAACTGCTGTACACAACTACCGTAGGTCAGCAGAAAAATGATATGAATCAGTATGAAATAGACAGAGGCGCATCATTCGGCGGAGAAAAGACAAGGACGCAGACTTTAAGGCACGTAGAAACAAGCGGAGTAAAATATGACCTTGTCGGCAAGATAGCGCAGTGACTGCGATCCTGAAAGAGCTTGAAACGAAGAAGCTGTATATGTTCCGAAACAATCCCGAAGAGTTTATTTCAAAGATAATAAGGCTTATCAATGAGCAGAAAGCCGCAATGACAGTAGAGCATATCACATATACGGAAAGCTCGGAAGATCCGTATGACAGCACGATATTTACGGCAGAAAAGAACCCGCAGTGCTTCGAAAAGGCATTTGCAGCGGAAAAAGCTGTACAGGATTATGTTTTCACGGACGGCACAGCCGAGCAGAGTGTTGAACGCAGATTTGCGCAGGAGCTTGACAAGGCTGATGAAGTATGTGTATATGCAAAGCTGCCAAAGGGATTTTCGATTCCGACACCTATTGGAAATTACTCTCCCGACTGGGCGATAGCTTTCTATGAGGGCAGAGTAAAGCACATTTTCTTCATTGCCGAAACCAAAGGCACGATGGAAAGTCTTAACCTCAGACCCATTGAACAGGCGAAAATATCCTGCGCGAAAAAGCTGTTCAATGATATTTCCACAAGCAATGTCAGATATGATGCTGTTGACAGCTATCAGAGCTTGCTGGGTATTGTTATGAAGTAATGCCGATTTTTATAGGACAGGGGTTGATTTGATCTGAACGCAAACCCAATGACTGTAACATATCCCGATGAGGGTCTGTCTATCGAATCTTTCGACACTATGGGCAGTGATATCCTCGTTATCAAGGACAGCGACAGAAACTATTTCCTCGCCAATGCCGCCACACCGAATGATCTCTACTCCCCCTTTGATGACTGCGTTAAGTAATCCTGGTTCATCATATTGATATTTTCATAGTAAACCTTATATCACAAAAGCCTGCATTCACCCGTTTTGGAATGAATGCAGGCTTTTTCTTTGAGATCTTTTCAACTGCCCGGATCAACTGCATCGTGATGATCCGATGTAATAACTGTCATGAACGACGTTTTTGCAGGTACACTTTTGGTTTCTATAAAAATTTTTACCCATCTATTGACATTTAAATTAAGTTGTGTTATAATCCCATTAGTGATATAGCAGTATATATGAGTATACCACATGATTTCAGATTGGAGCATTTACCGATATGGCTCAGAATAATGACCGTCTTGTTTATATAAAACTCAAGGAATGGCTTGAAGATGAGATACTTGCAGGCACATTCCCCGAAAATACGCAGATACCGTCGGCAGCGGAGCTTTCAGTCAGCTTTAAGCTCAATCATATTACTGCGCTCAAAAGCGTGAACCTGCTCACTGAGGCGGATATATTATACAAAAAAAGAGGTGTGGGAATGTTCGTTGCCGAGGGGGCGGCGGAGAAAATACGCAGCGAAAGGCAGAAGGAATTCTATGGAAAATATGTCCTGCCGATGGCTGCGGAGGCAAAAAAGCTGGGCATCTCAGCTGATGAACTTGTTAAGATGACAGAGAGGGGTTATAAAGATGAGTGAACTTATTATCGAAAATGTGACCAAAAAATATGGAAAGACCGTTATCCTGAACGATATTTCCCTGAAATTTGAGCAGGGACACTGCTACGGACTTCTCGGACGGAACGGTGCGGGAAAATCCACACTTATAAACATAATCGGACAGCGCTGCTCCAGAAACAGCGGAAAAATACTGCTTGACGGAAAGCCCGTTGACAATGACGACAAGCTTATGTCCGTAATGTTCTTCATGAGCGACAGATCGGTATATCCCGCGGATTTCAGGCTCAGCACGATATTTTCAATAACCGAAGCAATGTACCCCAAATTCGACATGAAATATGCAAAAAAGCTTTCCGAGCTTTTCGGTCTGGAGCTGAAAAAACGTGTCGGCAAGCTTTCAACGGGTTATAACACGATCTACAAGGTGATACTTGCGCTGGCATCGGGTGCGGATTTTGTCTTTCTCGATGAGCCTGTTCTCGGCATCGACGTTAATCAGCGTGAGGCATTCTACCGTGAGCTGGCGGCAAAAATGAGCAGCTGCAATTCCTGCTTTGTCATATCGACGCATATGATCGAGGAAATCCAAAATCTTATCGACACTGTTATCGTCCTGCATAATGGAAAAATACTGCTGAACGGCGAAACTGAGGAGATCCTGACCGGATTTTCATCTGTCAGCGGAAAAGCGGCGCTCGTTGACAGCTTTACCGCCAATAAGAAGGTCATAGGCACGGAAAAAATGAGCCTGTTCAAAACGGCTGTTATTGAGGACGTTCCCGAGGATATCCCCGACGGACTGACCTGCGAGGCTGTGGATCTTCAGAAGCTGTTCTATTTCCTGACAGGCGGAGCACCCGATGCTGACAGAAAGGACAGCCGCAGATGAAAAAAAGAGATCTGTACAGCCTGGGTCTTGCAGGAGACTCTATCGAGCTGTTCGCCGCAGCAGCAATAATCATCCGCATGCTGGCAGCTATCGTTAATGTGTACCAAATAGGTTCGGAACTGAATGTTTTCTCTGACGTGCCATTCAGCGATGTATATTCGGTGCTTATACTCTTTCTGGCAGGGGCATTCACGAACAGCAGACATATAAAGCTCGCCGCATCGGTAAATCTCATGCCGATAAAAAGAGTATTATCCATCACAGCTGCGGCAGTGACGCTCTCGCTGATATTTGCAATGTTTGACATGATACTTGTCAAAGTCTATTTTGATGCGCTGGAGCCGGACCTTTTCAAGTTTCTCTCTTGGGAGGAACTTATTATAGCGCCCGAACAATCCCTCTGCGGATACGGCTCACTGCTGCTCTTCAGGCTCACAGCGATCTACGCATCGTTTTTTATCTCGGGATATTCTGTAAACCATGCTGTATTCAGCCGTCCTTATCTTATTGCGATGTGGATACTGCTGTTTATATTATTCGACAAATTAATATCTTATCATGATGAAAAAACCGTTGTTATTTCCATTATCGTCATGATGGTGATAAACCTGCTCGCATATCTCACAGCGTCACCGCCGATATGGGGAATAACAATGATGTTTTACATAAACCTTGATGATATCACGCTTTCTGTGATCGGAACGGTGCTGGCGTTCTCAATGATCATTGCTTCAGCTATCCGCCTGCAGAAAATATCCGTATACAGACTGCCAATAGAACGAAGGAAGGAAGTTATCCTATGAACAGATTTAAAGCCACGATGCTTTGCACATTTTCGCTGGAGTGCAAAGGCTTTGCTTTTCTTATCATCGCCGAAGTGTTTACAGCTTATAAGATGCTTTTCAGCTATATTGACAAGTACAATTTAACCGACATTATCTTATGCAGTGATGTTTTTATTGCAGCGATCCTGTTCCTTTTCGGAATATCGTTTTATCAGCGTCATGATGCATTATGCACATCAAACGCTGTTTCAATGAAATACCGAGTTATCTCTCTTTCCATCGCTGTCGGAGTCGGCTGCACGATCGCCGCAGCAATGACTGCCGCTGTGTATTCACTGCCTGAAATACAGCAGGATTATTCATTTTCAGTGCTGTTCAGAACCGTTGCCGCAGGCGGAGCAGCTGTTGTTTCCCCTATCGGCTCATTTGCGGAGAATCTTTTCTTTTATGTATCCATCGTATCCGTCGGCTGCTTTATAGGCAGTCTCAGAAGCAAAAAAGGAAGCGGCTTCACACTGCTTATGCTGATGCTTGCGGCAGCCGCATTATTCGGAATTGCCCTGCTTAACAGGAAATTTTCCACTCCGCTGCTATGGCTGGGTTCACTGCCCGCACTCATGCTGCGCAGCCGCATCTCGGCAATTATCCTGAATATCATCATCGCCGCCGCTTCGCTTTATTTCGCAATTATTTTATCCTACGGCATGGACAGAAAAACAAGGAGGAAGAAACATGAAGCTTAAAAAGACAGCCGCATTTATTATGGCAGCCGCCGTCTGCACTTCGTTATGCAGCTGCGAGATGCCCGAGACATCGCCGGAAGTGGAAAGCCGACTGTATGATCTTTATTCACGCAATGACGAGATCGTATCCTACACAAAAGTCAAAGGAAAATACAAAGATTTTGCCGAGTCATGCTTTGATAATATTGAGGTTTTCGGGGCAAATTTAACTGTTCCCATGAATGTCAGCGACCTGCCCGAGGGATTTTCATTAAGAGAAACCTCACAACAGATAAATTACACAAGCGGCGTGAACATCACAAGCACAAGAATGTATTTTGAAGGCGCAAGAGCGTGCGATGTGGATATAATTTATCCCGAAGGCAAAACACCCGAAGACGGACAGATAGTTTCGCTTGAATTTGATGGCATGTTCGGTTTCCTTGATGACGATTTTAAAATGGGCGGCGAAAGCGGATATTTCAATATAGATAAAGCAACCGCACTCCTTGGAGAATGTGAGCGCAATACAATAATTATCTATGATCTTGGAGGAAACAAAAACATTACCTTTTACCTTGATCCAACAGACAGCGAAAAAGATGGGATCTATGCTTATTGGGTAACACTCTCTTGTATAGATTATATGTATTGATACTGCATTTTCAAAGGAGATGAAACTATGAAAAATTTCTTTTTTTCCGTGGCGGCTCTGCTGCTTATGGCAGTAATATTTATATCGGGAGGCTCGATCCTGCATTCTGGAGATATCATGGCAAAAGTAACGTCCGCAAGAATTTCGGCAAATAAAAATTCAGATAAGATAACGAAAAGTGATCTTGAAAAATACAGCCGTGATACCTCTGCCCTTACGTTAGAACCGACTGAGCTTACCGCAGATATAATCAAAACGGTAGTTGTCAATGGAGAGAAATATGCGCTGCCTATAAGGGTCGGCGACCTTTCGGATAATTTTGTTTTATCGGTATATCATCACGGAGAGCTCAACGAGAAAACTCAGAAATATAATGGACTTGCCCGACTGAGCTACAACGGCAAACCTATCGCATCGGCATCATATGAAAACAATATTCCCGAATTGACTGATGATGCTGTTATAACTGCGCTTCAGTTTAACAGCTCTGTCAATGAATATTTTCCGCAGGTGACCGCAGCAGGAATTGATGTCGGAAATGCCGATTTGCGTGAGATAAACCGTTTATACGGCTATGATTCAGATGAATACGGCTACGACAGATTTACAGCCGAAGACGGCGGCTCTGTTTATTTTATGAGCTTTTTACCCGGAGAAAATGAAGACCGCTCAGGTGTGAATCTGAGATTTTTAGAAGACAAAACAGAATTGACCAAACCCCGAGACATTTGCTTTTTTACAGATAGTATAACATTGCCCGAAAATTACACAATAGAAAATGATATCGCAAACAGCCTTATGGAGTATGCTCCTATCCCCGAAAATAACGATAAATTTCATGAAGTAATGGATCTGATAACAAATGATGCCGGATTGCCGCAGCTTCCCTGCACTCTTAATGCGCTTATGAGCAGTTTAGGCGATGATGTATATTTTGACATTGATCCCGATGGCTATTGGGAAGATGAATTCGGAAAGTTTACCTGCAGCGGAGCAATAAAAAGCGATGAAGATAAGACAAAGTATATAGCTGTTGAGATACTTTTCCCGCCCGATACACCTTTCGGAGATGCCCAAGTGACAGAAATAAACCTGGTCCTTGGATATAAAGCCGAAGAAGCACTTGATTTAGAAGGCAAAAATCCCTACGGCTTTGTTTTTGACGATGATAACAGTTCAGACGATGCCCACCTGACAGATCTGAAATATAATAACATCTTAATATCAGGCTATCGTGCGACCATACGTTACTGGTCAGAAAATACCGAAGAGCAATAAAAACAGCCCCCGTATCCGTTTACCAAACAGATACGGGGGCATTTTCAATTTATTTCTTCCAAGTGACAGGTGCAAACAGCAGCAGCATCGGGAAAAGCTCCAGCCTTCCCGCAAGCATATCAAATATCAGCACCGCTTTGGAGAACGGTGAGAAGAAGCTGAAATTTTCGGTCGGTCCTACGAGATCAAGTCCCGGGCCTATATTGTTTATCGTCGTTGCAACAGCTGTAAAATTGGTTATCATGTCGTAATCCTCGAAGGATATGCACAGCAGCGATATCACGAAAACAAGGATAAAGCAGACCATGAACACATTGACCGAGCGTATTACTTCATGCTCGATCTCATGCTGATCCATGCGTATCTTCTTGACCTGCTTCGGGTGGATAAGCGTGTGCAGCTCCTTGCCCATGCTCTTGAAGAGGATAACTATTCTGTACACCTTAATTCCGCCGCCCGTGCTTCCCGTGCATGCGCCTATGAACATTATCAGCACGATTATCGTACGGGACAGCTCAGGCCATACGTTGAAATCGACAGCCGTAAATCCCGTTGATGATATCATTGACGATACCGTGAATATCGCATTGAGGAAAGCCTCGCCCGCAGTCGGGAACATACTGCGTATATTGACCGTGATAACTCCCGCTGCGACAGTGATTATTCCGAGATAATACCACACCTCGGACACCTTGAATGCGTCCTTGAACTTCTTGCTGAGGATAAGGAAATACACGTTGAAATTTATGCTGAACAGTATCATGAACACCGTCGCGATGATGCGTACCGCTTCGGAATATCCCGCAAGTCCGTCATTTTTTACGGCAAATCCGCCTGTTCCCGCAGTTGCGAATGCAGTATTGAGCGCCTCAAACACCGTCATTCCGCCGAAAAGCAGCAGCACGAACTCTACCGCCGTCATCACGAGATAGATGGCATAAAGCAGCAGCGCCGTTGTTTTCACCCTCGGCACAAGCTTGCTGACCGATGGCCCGGGGCTTTCCGCCTTCATGATATGCATATTCTGTCCGCCCGAGAGCGGCAGAAACGCCATTATGAACACAAGCACGCCCATTCCGCCTACCCAGTGCGTGAAGCTTCGCCACAAAAGCAGCGACTTAGGCACGGCTTCGACATCGGATAAAATAGTTGCGCCCGTTGTCGTAAAGCCCGAAACTGTTTCAAAAAGTGCGTCAACATAGTTCGGGATAGCGCCCGAGAACACGAACGGCAGTGCGCCGAAGGCACTGAGAACTATCCAGCTGAGGGACACGATCACATAGCCGTCCCTTGAATGAAGGCTGCTTTCCTTCGGCTTTTTCATCGTTATCGGCAGACCTATCGCAAGGCATATAATGATCGTCACGAGTATCGAAACTATGGTGCTTTCGCCGTAAACTATCGCTGCGATAAGCGGTATTGCGAGGAAAAACGCCTCGAAATTCATTATCCAGCCCAAGATATAAACTATCATGGAAAAATTCATCTGCGCTACCTCTGTCAGTCAAGAATGTCGGAGATATCATGCGGCTGAAGCGTTGAAACGACTATGACCGAATCGTTTTTCTCTATCACGTCGCTGCCTCTGGGGATTATGACCTTGTTTCCTCTGAGGATAACGGCAACGAGGACATTCGGCTTGAATTTCAGCTCCATAAGCGGCTTTCCCAGCACGGGGGATTTATCCCTGATGATGAACTCCGCTGCCTCTGCCTTGCCCTTTATGATGCTGTACACCGTCTGCACATTGCTTCCGATGGTGTTTTTCATCGCACGGACATAGCTTACGATAAGCTCCGAGGTTATGCTTTTGGGATAGATTATCGAATCGAGATCGAGCTGCTTTATAACATCAAAAAAGTCGATCATATTTATCTTCGTTACGAGCTTTTTGCAGCCCTTTGTCCTTGCGAAAAGGGACAGCATGATGTTTTCCTCGTCGAAATTTGTGAGGGCGGCAAACGAATTTGCATTTTCAAGCCCCTCTTCAAGCAGTATCTGCTGATCGGCTGCATCTCCGCAGATAACGGTGACATCGGGCAGTGCGGTACACAGCACCTCGCACCGCTTCGGGTCTTTCTCTATGACCTTCAGGGAGATGCCCGTCTTTTTCAGCATTTTGCAGAGATAGTAAGCTATCTCTCCGCCGCCGACTATCATGCAGTCCTTGACCTGATTTATCTTATAATCTATTTTTCTGAAAAATGTATTTGCATTTGCGGGCGATGCGATGATCGAGATAACGTCCTTCTCGCCGAACACGAAATCACCGTTCGGGATAAATGCATTATCCCCTCTTTCGACCGTGCATACGAGGACATCGCACTTCAGCTTTGTTACGATCTCCTTTACTGACAGTCCCGAAAGCACACAGTTTTCGGGCAGACGGAACTTCATCAGATCTACCTTGCCCTTGGCAAATGTATCTATTTTTATCGCAGACGGAAATCTCAGCACTCGTGCTATCTCCGCCGCCGCCGCAAATTCGGGATTTATTACCATAGCAAGTCCGAGTTCTTCCTTCAGATACGGTGCTTCCGTGCTGTACTGGGGATCTCTTACTCTTGCGATAGTCTGGCAGTTACCTTCCTTCTTGGCGATAAGGCAGCAAAGCAGATTAAGCTCATCAGAGCCTGTAACAGCGATAAGAAGGTCAGCGTCCCTGATGCCTGCCTCCTGCTGGACAAGATGCGTTGCGCCGTTTCCCGTCACTCCCAGCACGTCAAGGCGGGCAGTGACATCGTTCACCTTTGCGGGGTCTATATCTATGACCGTGATGTTATCGCCCTCGTCATTGAGCCTTCCCGCAAGCTCCTCGCCGACCTTTCCGCAGCCGACAATAATTATATTCAAAACCGATCACACTCCTGAAAGGTCAAAAGTCATTTAAACAGGAAAAAGCCGATTGGATAATCAGCCTTTTCGCAATGCATATCATAGTATAGCACTTTTCTCGGGTTATGTCAACATCACATAAGCGGTGCGATAAGCCTTAGACAGCTTCCGAGCAGCTTTTTGCCGATGGGATATTTTCTGATATTCTCCATGTCGATCCGTATGCATTTTTTCAGCGTTTTGCGGTAATCGCCCTCTATTGCGGCGATCTCGCTGCATTTGTACATAAAAGCGGCACATTCAAAATGCAGATAAAGGCTGCGGAAATCGAGATTGATGGAGCCTACGACCGCTTTTCTGTCGTCCGAAACAAAGACCTTCGCATGAACAAAGCCCGGCTCATACTCGAATATCTTGACTCCGCCCTCTATAAGCTCCTTATAATGGCTGCGTGCAAGCAGATACGCATACTTTTTGTCGGGGATATGCGGAAGTATAAGCTTCACGTCTATGCCGCGCATCGCAGCATGGGTGAGTGCGGTTATCATCTCATTGTCAAGGATAAGGTAGGGAGTCATGATGTGAACATATCTCTCGGCTGTGTTCAGGATATCAAGATAGACCTGCTCACCGACATTCATTCCGTCAAGCGGGCTGTCCGCATATGGCATCACATAGCCGTCAGCATCGGGTATTTCGGGAATATCGGGGATATAATCCGCATAGATATCCTCCGTTTTCTCGGTGATATTCCACATCTGCAAAAACATCATCGTCATGCTTTTTGCGGCATCGCCCTCCAGCATGACTGCCGTGTCCTTCCAGTGACCGTAGAGGACCTTGCGGTTTATATACTCATCAGAGAGATTTACGCCGCCCGTGAATGCGACCTTTCCGTCGATCGAAACTATCTTTCGGTGGTCACGGTTGTTCTGCGAAGTCGTCAGCACTGGGATAACGGGCGCGAACATCTTGCACTTTATCCCGAACTTTTCGAGCTGCTTGGGATATCCGTATGGCAGCAGCACGACCGAGCACATTCCGTCATACATGACTCTGACTTCTACGCCCTCAGCCGCCTTTTTCTTCAATATATCCAGGACTGCGCCCCACATCTCGCCCTCTTCGATGATGAAATATTCCATGAAGATGAACTTCTCCGCCTTGTCAAGCTGAATGAGAAGCTCAGCGAATTTATCCTCGCCCTGCGGGAAATAGGTCACCCTTGTGTTCTTATAGATAGGATATCCGCCGTAATTCGACATATACTTGACAGTCGAAGCGGTCAGCGGATCGATCTCCTCCAGTTCATCGAGAACGCCCTTGTCCTGCGTCAGAAATTCCGCCGATGTCCTGTCGCATATGTCTATGTGCCGCTTTCTGATAATATTTGTGCCGAGCTGAAGCCTTGACCAGAGATATATCAGCGCACCGAATACGGGGAAGACGAGTATAGGTATCATCCAAACGAGCTTGAAGGCGGGATTTCCCTTTCTGTTGATGATATAAATAACAAGAACTGCGCTGAGCATGCTGAAAAGTATCAGGATATATCCCGTATAATTCTTCAGCTTCTCAAAAGCCAGGAATATATAGAACACCTGGAGCACCATCATCAGGATATAGATCATAGACCGTCCGAATATGATCTTAAACAGCTTTTTCAGATGCTTTTTGTTTTTCATTTACAACCATTCCTTAGAAAATAATAAGGGACAGCGCCCTACCGAACCTCGCAGATCGGTATTGAGCTGTCCCCCTGAATTCAAGCTATCAGTCGATGTCGTAAGACAATCCTGTATCTTCAAATGCCTTCTTGATAGTTTCGATAACGGAGCGGTAGTTGTCGAGGAACGGTGCGGTCTTATCCTTGATAGCCTGGATATCTCCGCTCTTTCCTGCTACTTCAAGAGCAAACGCAAGCTCGGAAAGCTCGGTTGCGCCGATGTTCCTTGCTGCGCTCTTTGCGCCGTGGACTTCAATGGTGTAGTCCTTCCAGTCCTCATTATCGAAGCAGGACTGAATGGAATCTATATTTGCACTGTTGATGAATACCCTCAGAACGTCGATATAAACGTCCTCATTGCCAATGCAGTTTGCAAGTCCCGAAACAACGTTGATGCCCTTAAGTCTGTCAAGCAGCTTTACGAAGGGGACCTGGGTTGTCTGTGTATGCTCCATGGTCTGATCCTCGACTGCGGCAGCCTTGATCTGCTTGTGTCTGGGGATCCACTTTCTCAGCACCTTCTCAAGCTTTTTGAGATCGACAGGCTTTGAAAGGAAATCGTTCATTCCGTTCTCATAGAAAAGATCCTCAACACCCTTGATAGCATTAGCCGTCAGCGCAATGATAGGCACCTTCTTGGGATAATCGCCGTCAAGCGAACGGATTATCTGAGTAGCTTCAACGCCGTCCATCTGAGGCATCATGTGATCCATGAGAATGATATCGTAGCGTTCGCCCTTCTTGATAAGGTTGATAGCCTCCTGACCGCTTGTTACGGAAACGACGCTCATGTTGTAAGGCTTCATCATGCCCTCTGCAACACGGATATTTACCTGGTTATCATCAACGATAAGCACCTTGGCCTCAGGCGCAGTAAAGGGAACGCCCCTCTTGACCTGAAGTCTTGCGTGAAGGTCGGCGGATTTGTCGAAATTGCTCGGAGCGGGGTTTGAGATGCCCTGCGGAAGTGTGAATTTAAATGTGCTTCCCTTTCCGTAAACGCTCTCGAATGTGATGGAACCGTTCATAAGGTCAAGGAGCTTCTTGCAGATAGCAAGACCAAGTCCTGTGCCTTCGATATTTCTGTTTCTCTTTGTATCAGCCTGCGAGAATTCGGTAAAGAGCTTATCCATATCCTCGGGCTTTATGCCTATGCCTGTATCGGCAACGGAAACGTTCAGAACGCCTGTATTGTTGTCCTTAGGCTCCCACCTTACGCTCAGCGTGATGGAACCCTTCTCGGTGAATTTAACTGCATTGTTGAGGATATTGATAAGAATCTGTCTGAATCTCATTTCATCGCCGACAAGACCTGTCGGAACGTTCGGATCAACGTCCATGATAAGCTCGACTCTGCTCTTCAGACGCACCTGGATAACGTTCATAACGTCATACATAACAGATGTGAACTGATACTCGGCGGGGATTATCTCCATCTTGCCCGATTCGACCTTGGAGAAATCGAGGATATCGTTGATGATATTCAGCAGATTTTCCGAGGAATTCTTGATGGTCATGACATATTCCTCTGTCTCCTCGGAGATATCGGTCTGGAGGAGGAGGTCAGCCATTCCGCAGATAGCGTTCATAGGAGTTCTGATCTCGTGGGACATATTTGCGAGGAAGTTCGACTTGCTCTCGTTTGCCTCGATAGCTTCGTTTGTCTTTTCCTCAAGGTTCTTGCGGAACTTTTCTCCGCTTCCCGTCAGCATATACATAGTCAGGTTGATGACCTGATAGATAACGATGTTTGCGATGCCCGATACTGCATTGAAGCTCTCATCATCTCCTGCAAACGAGATTATAAGACCTACGACCAGCATCACGGAGGATTCGATCCAGAATTCGATATTGAGCTGCTTTCTGACGAAAAGTCCCACAAGGACAGCCGCACCTATGTAGAGAAACGGGAGCATATCCAGCGTCTGAGCCGCAAAGCAGCTTACAAACTCAGTAATTATCATCAGGATAAAGGTTATCCTTGACGCAAGCTCTTCATTTTTCACTGCCTTATAGATGATGAAAACAGCAAGGACAGCCGCTGCACAGGCTGCGGCAGCACCGATACCTGCTCCGCCCACCCCGGAAACGGCAGCAATAATAATGTTCAGAAGGACAACAGCGGCAAATTCCACTATTGAAACCTTCATTGTCTCTTTGTAACCAAACATTTTCTTACCCTCTTTTACCGATGATTTTTTTGGGACGGAATATGCACAGCCCGCCCGTAAACAAAGTTATTATACCACATTTTTCTATCGGTTGCAATAAATAATCGAAAAAACTTTTATTTATGTTCAAATTTAGCGTTATCCACAAAAACAAGCCCCTGTATTTAGCATAAAAACATAGCCCGTGCGGTACAGCAAGCCAATTATATTCAGCAAATATTTATTAAATTTCTATATTTCGGCTGTATACTGTAACATAGAATAAGAAAAGAGCGGAGGAATATTATGAAGCTTATCGGGCATCTCAGGACGGTAATGACGCACAGGCGTATCGTCAGGCGGTACTGTTTCCGTGCGGGGCTGTATTTTCAGGGGATAACGCACGATCTTTCAAAGTATTCCCCTGTTGAATTCATAAACGGCGTTAAGTATTTCACAGGCACGAAAAGCCCTCACAGCGGCGAACGTGCCGACAAGGGATACAGTGCGGCATGGCTCCATCACAAGGGGCGGAACAAGCATCACCCCGAATACTGGACGGATTACGGCATTAACGGCGGTCCATACGGCGGAATAAAAATGCCCGTGAAATATGTAGTTGAGATGTTCTGCGACCGTCTGGCGGCGTGCAGGGTATATCACAAGAAAAACTACCGAAATTCCGACGCATACGATTATTATATGAAATCAAAGGATAAGTGTCCCCTTCACCCCGAGACCTCCGAGCTTCTCTGCCGTCTGCTAACGATGGTGAAGGACGAGGGCGAGGACGCTGCGTTCCGGTACATACGAAATGAGCTTCTGAAAAAATGAGCGCAAAAAAGCCGCAGACTATGCATCTGCGGCTTTTATCACTGCTGAGGTCTCTCCTTTTTGGCGGGTGCTTCGCCCGTATTCAGCGAGAAGATGAACTCTACATATTCATTAAGTGCGCTCTTGACGGTGATAGTTCCGTCATGGAGCTTTACGATCGAGCGGACAATGGAAAGTCCCAGACCCACGCCTGTTTTGTCCTTTCCTCTTGACTCGTCCGTCTTATAAAATCTGTCGAATACCTGCGGCAGCTCATCGCTTGTGAGTCCCTCGCCGCTGTTTCTTATGCTGACCAGCGTTTTATTCTTTTCCGTTGAGAAGGAGAACTTTATATATCCGCCGTTGTTTACGAATTTCACGGCATTTTCGACAAGATTGTATATTACCTGCTGGATAAGGTCAATGTCGGCATTGACATAGAAACGTCCTGCGTCAAGACCTATCACTTCGACATTCTTATCCTCAATGCGCTTTTCAAACAGCAGCACTGTCTTGATGGCAAGCGGAACTATATCGAAATTCTCGGTGTTCATTGCGATCTCGCCGGTTTCGTACTTTGCGATATTGAGCATCGAACGCACCAGTCTTGCAAGACGCTTTACCTCATCGGAAACGATCTGAAGGTAATATCTTCGTCTGTTTTCGGGGATAGTTCCGTCCAGTATGCCGTCAACGAAGCCGCCGATGGATGTCATAGGCGTTTTCAGCTCATGCGATACGTTGGAAACGAAGCTCTTTCTCGTTTCCTCGATGACTTCAAGGGACGATGCCATCTCATTGAGCGTATTTGCGAGATAGCCAAGCTCATTATCCTCGGAAACAGCGACCTTCTTTGAGAAATCGCCCTCACCGAAGCGCTTCGCCGCGATAGTCATATCTTTTATGGGGCTTGTCAGCCGCTTGACTGACAGATATACTATCGGGAAAACGATCACTATTATAACAGCAGAGACGACCACGAAGGTCAGCATCAGCGAATAAAGGTAATCCGTCAGCTCCGAAGTATCCTCCGATGCGATAAGATAGAATGTCTCACCGCCTGCTGCGACCTTGCTGATGTTTGTAAATCCCGATACATTGTCATATCCGCCAAAATCGCCGAACTCGTAATAGGTCCCGCTGTCCTTCGCCTGCCGTATGACCGATTCGGGATATACCGTGCCTGCGTGCCTGCAGTGTTCGTCCGTGTCTGTACATAATATGACGTTTCCGCTGCTGTCGGCAAGAGTATATGTTATATTTGATATTGAAGAAAGCCTTTTCAGTATATTTTTCACAGAATTCAACACAAGCTGTCCCTCGTTCAGATAGGACAGCTTGAGCTCAGTGACCGCTTCGGCTGAGGATCTTGTGATCTCCGACCTTACGATCAATTTATATTTTTCCTTTGCGACAAGCAGCAGCGATGAACCGATTATAAGTATCGCCGAAACAACGACAGCTGCACATAAACTGAAAATGCTTCTGAAAATGCTTTTATGCATTTTCTTCCTCAGCTTCGAACTTGTATCCTACGCCCCATACAGTCTTGAGCGCCCACTTGTCGGAAACGCCCTCAAGCTTTTCTCTCAGACGCTTGATGTGAACGTCGATAGTACGTGAATCTCCGTAATACTCGAAGCCCCATACCTCATCAAGAAGCTGATCTCTTGTATAAACTCTGTTAGGATTGGAAGCAAGATAGAACAGCAGCTCAAGCTCCTTGGGAGGTGTATCCTGAACCTTGCCGTTTACTCTCAGCTCATATCTTGTCATATTGACAACGAGCTTATCATACTTTACTTCCTTGATCTCGGTCTCAGCGGAAGCCTGACCTATTCTTCTGGAAACAGCCTTTATTCTTGCGATAACTTCCTTTGTATCAAAAGGCTTTACAACGTAGTCGTCAGCACCAAGCTCCAGACCGAGCACCTTATCAAAGGTTTCGCTCTTTGCAGTGATCATAATGATCGGCACATTTGACTTCTTTCTGATCTCACGGCAAACCTGCCAGCCGTCCAGACCGGGCAGCATGATGTCAAGAAGAACAACATCAGGCTTCAGTGCATTGAATTTTACAACAGCCTCGTCGCCATCGTGAGAAATAATGACTCCGTAACCGTCCTTTTCGAGATAAAGCTTTAAGAGTTCGCAGATATTGTTGTCATCATCAACAACGAGAACTTTTCCGAGTGACATAAGCAACTTCCTTCCCTACTCTTTAATGTTACATATGCATCCCGCCGGAGGGAATGCAGTAAGTTGTCCTGATCAAGAGTAAATAAAAATTATTTTACATATTCCGAACGCAATGAAAATAATAAACTCTGCGTTCAATTCTGTTCATTTATATTATAACGCTTTTGCAAAAATATTATTGTATATAAGGTTAGTAAATTGTTAAGTGATTGTAAATTTCATATTATAACGATTTTTACGAAAGAAAACGCTTAAAAATTATTAATCTTTCGGGAGCGAAAACGTTTGATTTTTGTGCATATATTATAGTAATTGCTAATGCTTTAAAGCGCGTATTTGTGCATGTATACAAATATTTCCGCAATCTTATAAAAAGACTTGATTTTTCCGTACAATGCGCTAAAATATATATTAGCACTCGAAGATAAAGAGTGCTAGCACATTGCAAATGCATTTGATAAACCGAAAGGTTCTGTCAGACATTATTTAAAAGGAAAAATTCGCAAGGAGGAGTTCAATATGACTATCAAACCACTCGCAGACAGAGTTGTTATCAAAATGACTGAAGCTGAGGAAACCACCAAGGGCGGCATCATCCTCTCGGGCGCAGCAAAGGAAAAGCCCGTTATCGCAGAGATCGTTGCAGTCGGCAAGGGCGGCATGATCGACGGAAACGAAGTCAAGATGTATGTCAAGGTCGGTCAGAAGGTGCTTATCAGCAAATATGCAGGCACAGAAGTTAAGCTCGACGGCGAGGAGTACACTATCCTCAAGCAGTCCGATATTCTGGCTGTTGTTGAATGATCCCCACATTTATAGTATAGATCGGAAAGGAAGAATTTATTATGGCTAAGGATATTATTTACGGCGAAGAAGCAAGAAAGGCTCTCCAGGCAGGTATCGACAAGCTTGCCAATACAGTTAAGATCACACTCGGACCTAAGGGCAGAAACGTAGTTCTCGACAAGAAGTTCGGCGCTCCCCTTATCACAAACGATGGTGTTACCATTGCCAAGGAGATCGAGCTTGATGACGCATTCGAGAACATGGGCGCACAGCTCGTTAAGGATGTTGCCACAAAGACAAACGATGCAGCAGGCGACGGCACAACAACAGCTACACTGCTCGCACAGGCTCTTATCAGAGAGGGCATGAAGAACATCGCAGCAGGTGCTAATCCGATGATCGTCAAGAAGGGTATGTCCAAGGCTGTTGACGCAGCTGTAAGCTACATCGTTGCAAACTCCACAAAGGTTGCAGGCCATGATGATATCGCAAGCGTTGCAGCTAACTCATCTTCCTTCGAGGAAGTCGGCAAGCTGATCGCAGACGCTATGGAAAAGGTATCCGCAGACGGCGTTATCACTATCGAGGAATCCAAGACAGCTGAAACATATTCCGAGGTAGTAGAGGGCATGCAGTTTGACAGAGGCTACATTTCACCTTACATGGTAACAGATACCGACAAGATGGAAGCAGTTCTTGATGATGCATACCTCCTTATCACAGATAAGAAGATCGCAAATATCCAGGAAATCCTCCCGATCCTTGAAGAGATCGTAAAGAGCGGCAAGAAGCTCGTTATCATCGCTGAGGACGTAGAGGGCGAGGCACTTTCCACACTTATCCTGAACAAGCTGAGAGGAACATTCACAGTAGTTGCTGTAAAGGCTCCCGGATTCGGCGACAGAAGAAAGGAAATGCTCCAGGATATCGCTATTCTTACAGGCGGTCAGGTGATCTCCGAGGAGATCGGACTTGAGCTGAAGGATACAACAATGCAGCAGCTCGGCCGTGCAAAGCAGGTAAAGGTAACAAAGGAAAACACCATTATCGTTGACGGCGCAGGCAGCAAGGAAGATATCAAAGCAAGAGTACAGCAGATCCGTTCCGCTATCGAGTCCTCCACATCCGACTTCGACAAGGAGAAGCTCCAGGAAAGACTTGCAAAGATGGCAGGCGGCGTAGCAGTTATCAAGGTCGGTGCAGCAACAGAGGTTGAGATGAAGGAGAAGAAGCTCCGTATCGAAGATGCACTGGCAGCAACAAAGGCAGCAGTAGAGGAAGGCATCGTAGCAGGCGGCGGAACAGCATTTATCAATGCGATCCCCGCAGTTGAGAAGCTTATTCCTTCGCTGGCAGGCGATGAAAAGACAGGTGCGCAGATCGTACTGAAGGCACTTGAAGAGCCTGTACGTCAGATCGCAGCAAACGCAGGTCTTGAGGGATCTGTAATCATCGACAAGATCAGACGTTCAAGAAAGCAGGGCTACGGCTTTGATGCATATAATGAAACATATGTAGATATGATCCCTGCAGGAATCGTAGATCCTACAAAGGTAACACGTTCCGCACTTCAGAATGCAGCATCTGTTGCAGCAATGGTTCTTACAACAGAGAGCCTTGTAGCAGACATCAAGGAAGAAAATCCTGCACCTGCAATGCCTGCAGGCGGCATGGGCGGAATGTACTGATAAATTCAGGCGGCGGGCGGGGAACCCCCGCCGGTATTCCGCAGTACGGCGCGGTAAACCGTCGCCTTACTATTGTGGAGTGAATAAACCAAGCGTCCGCGCGTTGGTACTTTTGATTTTTGTTTGATGGGAGAACTGCTTTTGCGGTTCTCCTTTTTTATTTTCAAGTGAACATCGACCGCAGATAAAAAAAGGGACTGCTTCAGAAACAGTCCCTTTTAATTATTATTTATGCGGAAACGCTCTGCCGGTTTGCGTTGTAATCGAAATAGAGCTTCTTCATTTTCGAGAAATATGTCAGGCAGAGGAGGATAACTGCGGCTATCCACGCTGTCGGGCTTGCTATGCATATCGCCATATATCCGAAATGTCCGACAAGGAGGAATGCAACTGCCGTTCTTGCGGCAAGCTCGCACACGCCCGCCATCATCGGCAGGAGGCTGTAGCCAAGTCCCTGGAGCGAATTTCTCAGGATAAAAAGTATCGCAAGCACGGGGTAGAACATTCCGTTAATGCGGAGGAAGGTCTTTACGTCGCCGAGGATAGCGGTCTGATCCGCATCGATGAAAAGGAGGGCTATATACTGTCCGAGCAGTGCGACTGCGGCAAATGCGGCAGCACTGTAAATAAGCGTTACAATGGTGCTTTCCCTTATGCCCTGCTTTATTCTCGGTATCTTGCCTGCGCCGAGGTTCTGTCCGCCGTAAGTAGCAAGAGTTACGCCCATCGTTTCCATCGGCTGCATTGCTATCATCTGTATCTTATTTGCCGCCGTAACAGCCGCAACGATTCCCGAGCCGAGCGAATTTACGGCGGTCTGGAGGATTATCGATCCGATAGCGGTTATGGAGAACTGAAAGGCCATCGGCAGACCTATTTTCAGGAGCGTTCCGCAGCACTGACCTTCGGGCTTCAGCTCCGACTTTGCAAATGTCAGTATCGGATATTTCCTTTTCATGTAGATCAGGCATAGCACCGCAGAAACAGCCTGCGCTATGACTGTCGCCCAGCCTGCGCCCGCACATTCCATCTTTAAGCCGACAACGAACAGGAAGTCCAGTGCGACATTCAGAAGCGAGGCTATCGCAAGGAATATGAGCGGAGTGCGGCTGTCGCCCAATGCACGGAGGATAGACGCAAGAATGTTGTAAAGCATAGTTACAGCTATTCCGCCGAAGATTATGATTATGTAGTCATATGCGTAATCTATGATATCATCGGGAGTTTTTGTCAGCACGAGCATATCTCTCGTGAATATCATGGTGAGCGTTGTCATCACGACGGTTATTATCACCGAGAGATAGAAAGCGTTTGCGGTGTGCTTTCTCATCGCCGAATAATCGCCTGCGCCGAACCGCTGGGCAACGGGTATCGCAAATCCGCTGGCACAGCCCGTAACAAATCCGATAACAAGGAAGTTTACAGCACCCGTCGAGCCGACAGCCGCAAGAGCGTCAACGCCTACGAATTTGCCGACTATCATGCTGTCCACCATATTATAAAACTGCTGAAAGAGGTTTCCTATCAGCATTGGGATACAGAACTGAAGTATAAGTGTGAGGGGCTTTCCCTCGGTCATATCTCTTGTCATAAAAAGCCTCCTGACCGACAAAAAAATTCAATCAAAGCTTAGATTATTTTATCCCGAAAGGCGGTCAATGTCAAGACATTTTATGCACAAATAAATTCATGCGCAAAGGTTTTCGGTTTGTCACTTTTCTGCGTTGTAAATCATCGTTTCACATATAAATAACAAAACGTACTTATGGGGATTTTTTATGTTTATAAAGATAGCTATCGCCGTCAGCCGTATTTTTTGTGAACCCGGATTCTTGAACTGTTTACAAATGCATAACCGTCATAGGCGGATTATGTCGGGAAAATATAGTATAATCTTTTTATAAATATATGGGAGGTTATGCTATAAATGAGATTCCGATCATTGGTTATTTTATCGCTGTGTATGTTTCTTTGCTCATGTTCGGCAGGGGCTGATACAAATGCAGCCGATGTTTCGGACACACCGGTATCAGCTGTATCGTCGGAGACAATTTCATCTATCCAAGAAACAACAACCCCGGGATCAGTGACTGAAACATCTCCCGAAACATCTGCCGAGGCGCAGAGCGAAGCAGTCACCAAAGAAAGCTATACGGAAACATCTGAGGAAAATACATATACCGATACAACCGTCAGCGATCCAATTACAGAGGTTACTTTGAACAGTGAAGATATCATGATTGAAACAACTTTTTCAAGGGCTGCTCCCGAGAACTTCAAAGGAAGCTTTTATATGTATTTGGGGAATTACAGTGCCGATCCCGAATTCTGGAGTTTTTATATTGAGTGTCTTGACGGTGATGCTCCCGTAAATGCTGTCAGAGACTTCATAGCCGAAAGACTCGAAAACGGTGAGTGGGTGAATGTTCCGCTGTTTGTTCCCGATGTTATCCTTGAGAATTCACTTTTGGGAACGATTATAGGAAAAGAACCGCCTACTCTGCAATTTTCAATCAGTGACAGCGATTTTGCAACCCCCCTTGAAAGCGGGCATTATCGTATAACCGTTATTGACACAAACGGAGTTTTTAACGGAGAGACTGTCAGCTGCGAATTTGATGTGCCGTAATTATCTTTTATAACAATTGAAGCCGTCCATTTTCCAATGGACGGCTTGTTTTTTACGGTCATATTCATCAGTGGCAGCTTTCGCACTCGCCTATCTCGCCGACTATCGGCAGCGGGTCGATGCCCTGTCTGCTGTAATAATCGGAAATAGCGGCTTTCATTGCCTGTTCCGCAAGGACAGAGCAGTGGAGCTTTACGGGCGGCAGACCGTCCAGAGCCTCAACTACTGCCTTGTTTGTCAGCTTCAGTGCGTCCTCAATAGTTTTGCCTTTGACCATCTCGGTAGCTATGGAAGATGTTGCTATCGCAGCGCCGCAGCCGAAGGTCTTGAACTTAACATCGGTGATAACGCCGTTATCTATCTTCAGGTACATCTTCATGATATCGCCGCACTTTGCGTTTCCTACCTCGCCCACGCCGTCAGCGTTTTCTATCTCGCCGACATTTCTCGGATTTGCGAAATGGTCCATTACTTTTTCACTGTATAACATAGTCAGTTTCCTTTCTTTTCATCAGCCTTGATGCGTTCCCAGAGCGGTGACATTCCTCTTAATCTTTCGATAACGGGCGGGATAACGCTCAGGATATAATCAACATCTTCATCGGTGGTTTCGTCGGATATCGAAAGTCTCAGCGAACCGTGAGCTATCTCATGCGGCAGACCGATCGCCAGCAGAACGTGTGACGGATCGAGCGATCCCGAAGTACACGCCGATCCGCTGGAAGCGCATATTCCCTGCATATCCAGCGAAAGCAGGAGCGACTCGCCCTCAACGCCCTCGAATGAGATATTGACATTTCCGCAGAGGCGGTTTTTCACAGTGCCGTTCAGGTGAGCACGTTCGATCTTTGTAAGCTCGCTTATCAGTCTGTCTCTTTTGGGCGTTACTCTTGCCTGCTTGCCGGGAATGTCGGAAACAGCGATCTCAAGAGCCTTTGCAAGACCGACTATTGCAGGAGTGTTTTCTGTGCCTGCACGCTTTGAACGCTCCTGACCGCCGCCGTTTATAAGGTTCGGGAGATTTATCCCCTTCTTAATATACAATATGCCTATGCCCTTCTGCGCATGAATTTTATGTCCGGAAAGAGACATCATATCTATATTCTGTTCTTTGACGTTTATGGGGACATTTCCGACAGCCTGAACGGCATCTGTGTGGAAGAGAACGCCTTTTTTCCTGCATATCCCGCCTATTTCGGGGATAGGGTTTATCGTGCCGATCTCGTTATTTGCGTACATCACGGTAACGAGTGCGGTATCGTCACGGACAGCCTTTTCGAGCTGTTCAAGGGAGATATTACCCTCCCTGTCAACGGGGAGATAGGTCACTTCAAAGCCTTCTTTTTCGAGTACGGCGCAGGTATGGAGGACTGCATGATGTTCAACAGCTGTCGTGATGATATGTTTTTTACCTTTTGCTGCGAGCTTATGAGCCGTGCCGAGGATAGCCCAGTTATCCGACTCCGAGCCGCCGCTTGTGAAATATATCTCGGATGGTTCGCAGCCGAGGGAAGCGGCGCAGGATTCTCTTGCGGTTTCGACAGCACGTTTAGCATCTCGTCCGAGTTTATATATAGAAGAGGGGTTTCCGAACTGTTCTGTGAGGTATGGCATCATAGCGTCCAGAACGGGGGCGGATATTTTAGTCGTAGCGGAGTTATCCGCATAGACGAATTTTTTTTCCATGTTTATCATTCCTTTCGGGGAAATACAAGATATATCATTTCCGATATTGTCTATATTATACACCTGTTTAGTAGGAATTTCAATACCCTTAAAAAAAATTTACAATCTGCGGGGTGCGGCGTCCGCACTGTTTTTTCGCGATACGGTGGGGACACCCCCACGGGTTTTTCGCGATACGGCGCGGTAAACCGTCGCCTTACTATTGTTTAGGGATATAGTCAAGCGTCCGCGCAAAGGGGACTTTAGCGTTTTGTTTGTGGAGCGCACTGCTTTTGCGGTTCGCCTTTTGCTTTTTATGTTCAGGTGAACAGCAGCCACAGACCCGCACCAGAAACTAAAAAGTTCGCCAGCCTTTTCAA
>OLGV01000271.1_pt1 | contig 22756 bp, 21 predicted proteins | sample 1605761 | NCBI WGS metagenome assembly OLGV01 (sample SAMN03283245) | human gut metagenome | biome: human-associated habitat; material: feces | host: Homo sapiens | place: Peru | collected 2012
GTGGCCTTCCCCGTCACGATAGAGAACCCCGTGTTCGAGTGGAGCTGCAGCAACCCTGACTACATGAAGATCACCGTCAGCGAAGACACTAAGGAGTGTACCTGCGAACGCCTCGCCCCCATCAGCGGCGGCGTGAAGCTCAAGGTCTCCTGCTTCGGCGTTGAGACCGAGATACCCGTATATCTACCGTAACGGAGCAGTCCCGACGCGGCACACATAAAGCACCAAACGCCCGGCGTACCCTTCTAAGGCGCGCCGGGCGTTTAGCGTTCCCACCGGCGTCAGTGCATTCTTTGCGGAATAAGGAAAAAAGTTCTTGACATTTTATTGCGCATAGGTTAGAATACCCCTTGCCGATAAGGTTATGGACGATTGGCGCAGCTGGTAGCGCATCCGCTTGACGTGCGGGAGGTCACAAGTTCGAGTCTTGTATCGTCCACCATCAAATCCACACCGAAAAGTGTGGATTTTTCTTGTTTTTCGGTTTATTTGATAACTTTCAAGGAGAAAAAGTTCTTTCGATTTTCTCAAAAGGCGTTTTCTTACTTATTTTTAGCCTTTAGAGCTTAATTTTACCCGGTACAAATCAACACGAAATGCTTGATATAAAAGCCTCCATGCGGTTTGCGCTGTCGCGTTTCATCTGCGCCGTGACGTGTCCGTAGACATCCAGAGTAAACGCTGCAGTGGCATGACCGAGATTCTCCTGAACAGTTTTAATGTCATCTCCGCACTTGATGGACGCGACCGCATATGTGTGACGAAGATCGTGAAATCTCGCATTGGGAATCCCTATATTCGCTACAACACGCTTGAAGCAGTCATATGTGGTGCGGTAAGAAAGAATGCCGCCTGTCGCATTGGTAAACACCAGATCTGTTTGCGTCCACTTCTGTCCGGCATCGAGCTTCATAAGTGTCTGCTTTGCCTGCTGCGCCTTAAAAAACTCCATCACTGTCGGTGCCACGGTTATCATACGGGTTTTGTTATTCTTTGGTGTGGTCATGTGATACTGCCCACCCTTTTCACGACCTTTGACAAGCTGCTGCTTAACATATACGGTGCCGTTTTGGAAGTTGATGCAGTCCCATGTTAGGCCATGTATTTCGCTCTCACGCATTCCTGTAAACAAAGCGATCTTATACAGGTACTCATGTGTATGACCCTGTATGGCGTTCAGAAAGGCGGTGATTTGATCTTCCTCCAACGGCTTAATATCAGGCCTCACTACACTCGGCAGTTCACAAGCCTCTGTGGGATTATGCCGCATATTCCCTACTTCGACCGCTTTTTTCAGTGCCTTATGGAATACACCGTGAATACATTTGACTGTCTTAGGGGCAAGCGGAGTGATTCCCGGCTTTGAAGGATAAAGTAGTTCATTATAAAAGCGCTGAATCATCCCTGTATCCAGATTCTCAAGTTTTATAGCTCCCAAATGCGGAATAATGTATTTTTCAACATCCTGTGTATAAAGGAATGCAGTGGATGGCTTTACTCCGTACAGATAATTTTGGAGCCATGTCTCAAGCCACTCTTTAACCGTGATTCTGTTCGGTGCGACATAAGAACCGGTATCAAGCTCATATGTCATCTGGCTGAGCTTCTGCCTGATTTCTTTCTGCGTTTTTCCCGTAATAGAATGCTGTATCTGCTTACCTGTACCGGGATCATATCCCGTAGTATATCTGGCCTGCCAGTATGTATATGGTTTTCCATTTTTGATTATTGTGACTTTTCTTATTGAACCGGAGCCGTTTGCTGAGCGGCTCGAAATATTCGTGCGCGGCATATGACCTCCTTTCTCCGCGCAAGCCGTGTCCTTTTTTAGAATACTGCCTGCTTTGTAGAATATCAACTTTATGGCTTCTGCAAAAAACTTTGTATTGCTTCTTTAGGAACCCGAATTTGGTGGCCTACACGAATACATTTTATTCTGCCGCAGCGTATAAGCTCATAGGCAGTGTTTCTGCCAATATTTAGGACATCAATAAGCTGGTTTACTGATAAGACTAAAGGTAATTGCTCGTAGTCAGTGTAATTCATGTTATACCTCTTTGAAAAGGCAGCTGTACAATATGTGCAGCTGCAAACTTTTTTATTTTGTCCTGATTTGTCCACGACGCCCCGGACCTGGGAACAACATCTCCGACCATGCATTTGGTCTCATTGGAATCTCACCACCCCGTGTATCTCACCGGGCCGCTTTTACGGAAGTATCATTAACGCCCCTGCCTGTCATGGCCATCAGTGCGGATGCGCCGCACACTCAGAGCAAGGAACTCTGTCGGCTCGCCGGTCTCCCGGCAGCAGGGGTAACGTAGAGATGCGCTGTATATTTTGTTTTCAACGCCTCATGAAAGGCCATCACAGCTGGGAATGAAAATAAAGAGGGTGCGCACTTCGATACAATCTGCTACACTATAGACAGCAGGTGAAGTCCGGTTGCACCTTGGTGGATATTCACCCCGTTTGTTCAACGTGGACGAATTGCCCAAGAGAACAGCAGTATGTCGCATCACAGAAGTGAAGAGCACGAGTAGCAAAGTTCGGATACCCACCCGGGCAATTCCCAGCCTGCATGATTTCAGGAGGGATACCATGCAAGACATATTGACGGTCGCCATGGGCTTGGATGTGCATCGAGACATCATCGTAGCCTGCCTTATCAAAGGCCAGATAGGTTTAGAACCAGAGACAGAAATTCGAACCTTCAGTACATTGATTCCGGAAATGCAAAAGCTCCGGGATTGGGTTCTGGAAACGGATTGCCGGAATGTTGCAATGGAAAGCACCGGCATCTACTGGCAGCCTATCTACGAAATGCTTGAGCCGTGCTTTGACAGCGAGATCAGCATTTTGGTAGTCAATGCGTGGCACATGAAGAATGTCCCTGGTCGGAAAACCGATATGCGAGATGCAGAGTGGATTGCGACCTTGCTTCGCGCCGGACTTTTGAAGGGCAGTTTTATTCCGGCAAAACCGATTCGCGAACTCAGGCATCTGACCCGCTACCGCAAAAGCGTGGTACACGATATTACTGCACAAAAGAACCGGATCGATAAATTTCTGCAAAGCTCAGGGTTTCGTTTTACAGCATTTCTTTCAGACGCATTCGGCGCTTCCGGCAGAAACATTATTCGGCATCTAATCGAAAACGGAAGCATTGACCGTGTCGCATTGGACAAGTGTTTGAAAACGAAGACGCGAAATCGCATAGATGAAATCCTTGTCGCTCTCAACGGGTCTTTGTCTGTTCATCAAAGATCTTTTTTGAGAATGATTTTTGAGCATCTGCTTGCGCTTGAAACACATAAAACCGCTGTAGAAGATGCCATCACCGAAGAAATTTTGAAGCATGAAGAAGCAATGAATCTGCTATGTTCAATTCCCGGTATTGACATCACTGCGGCAGCATCCATCATTGCAGAGATTGGTACAGATATGAGTTCTTTTCCTGATGCGCAGCATATTTGCTCATGGGCGGGGCTTAGCCCCGGTAATAACGAAAGTGCCGGCAAAAGGAAAAGTACACACATAAACAAAGGTAATCCCTATCTCAAAAGCATGCTTTGTGAGGTTGGATGGATCGTCTCAGGAAAACGAACCTTATACCTTTCCGGATGGTACTGGCGAGTCAAGCAAAAGAAAGGGGCAAAGCGAGCGACTGTTGCACTGGCGCGGAAACTCCTGTCTCTCATCTACACGATGCTGAAAACCGGCAATCCCTATAACGAGGAATGCTTTGAAGAACGGCGTAAGCATAGTGAGCGCAAGCGTGCTGGCCGCATGATCAACGAATTGCAAAGGCTCGGCTATACGGTTGTAGCACCCGAATGAGATTGCGCATCATACCGTCATTTGCGGCAGGATTCCCTGTCGCTATTTGTGTTGTGATGATTTTTCATGAGGCGTTGAAAACCTGTTTGTCAAGGTACACGTCCTAGCCACTTATTTTCGTAGCAAGGTTCATATCGGCTAACTGTCAGCCGGAAAAAGCGCACCATGGCAGATGCGCTTTTTCCGAACGGCAATCTATTATCGATAAAGATGTATCGTTGCCGCTACGGTTCTTCTCTATTGACTTCTCTGAGATACGCAACAAGCATATCAATAAACTGTTTATTTGTCGGTCTACGTTCCAGCTCTGCCCCGGCAATGAGATTAAACGCACTATGGTCTGCTCTATCCCAGCACGACTGGATCAGCGTTCTGGTTGCTCGTTCAACCGTTTCAGGGGTAACACAAAACTTCTCTGCCGTCATGGGGTACATCGTTTTCATCATCTGGAAACTGTCATTTGCGTCAGTCATAACCAGCTCTACCATATATACGACATAACGAAATCCTATATATTTTCCGGAAGCACCAAGTGTGCGAAGCAGTCTATCCGCAGAAATATGCTTACTTTGTTTTTCTTTTTCGTCCGATAGTTTTATTATCTGCTCCGGCTTAACAAGGTAATACATACTCTTAACCTCTTTCTCTGGAGTAACGAAAAGATGTGTGATCTTCCTATGCAGTAATAAGCTGTATTTCTGTATCGAGTTGTATTAATTGTAGCATTTTTTATTTTATTTTTGTACGAAGAGATATCGACATAATTTTACACTGCTTTCTGTCGGTTTTTCACCAACATTTGTCGATTTTACAGGACGACAAGAATCATGTACAAATGCTCCGCTTAAAGCTCAACGAAATGCAGATTTTCCGTTGGAAAGGATTCTTTCTTCAGCAAAAGTTCTGCCAAAGAAAAAAGGCAGACATGTGGTAAACTCAATTCGTTAAGGGAAGGAATACCCTCTACTTCGTATCTTAGTGTAGCAAACAAATTTTCACTATTCTAACAGCGTGGATTATTTCGTAAAAGGATCTTCCTTTTGGAGCTACGTGCATTTCCATGAGTTTTTGGTTATAAAAAAGTCATTGCCGAAAAGAGAATTATCTCGGCAATGACTAAAAGAAAGGAGAAAAAGGAGTTAAGCGTCAACAGGGATATTTGCTTCGCCTACGAGAGTCATATCTTCATCGAATGCAAACTCACCGCGGCGTGGGTCTACCTTCCCGGTAAACGCGCTTACTACGGGAACGACTATCATAGGCAGCACAGTGGCTATCGCACAGGCGTTTACTGTCGTGCAGTACTGTGCGATTCCGGGGCAGAGCGACTTCACAAGAGTGGGGATAAGCACGGCGCAGGCAATACCGGTTGCTGAGCCGGCAATGGCACCTGCCTTGGTCGGCCACTTACCGAGAGTTCCGAACAGATAAGGTGCCAGGAAGAAGCCGGACATTGCGCCCCACGCCAGACTCTGTATGCTGGAAATAACGCCCAGATTCATCAAAGCCAGTATCAGGGCTGCTGCGACGAAAAATACTGTGCATACCTTAAGAAGACGTGTGGTAGCCTGCTCACCCATGTCTTTTCTGATATAGCCCTTGATAAAGTCGCTGCCGAGAGCCGCCGCAGATGAAAGAACCAGACCGGCAAGCGTGGACATGGAAGCGGAAAGAACGAGAAGGAGAATGAGAGAAATACAAAGCTGACCGCCGATGCCTTTGCCGAAAAGCATGTTCAGCATATCGGGCACAAGTACGTTAGTACCACCCGCAGGTAGACCATCATAGAAAAGATGCACAAACATACCGGGAAGGTGAACACCGGTAAGGATGATAATTCCCAGTACGGAGCACACTATTGCGCCAATCTTTATCTGCTTGGCGCTGCTGATGGCAAAGAATTTGGTAGCCATCTGAGGCAGACCGTTGGGAGCCCAGGACGTCATCATGACAAAGGGAATGATACCCATGAGCATACCCCAGTTGCCCTTGAAGAAAAAGTTTGCAAGCTCAGTTCCATCAGTCTCAACACCTGTGGAATTGACGAAGGTGCCTACCTCACCAAGCCGGCGCATACCCTCTGACAGACCACCGACCTGAGGCGCCATGAGAGTTGCAACGGCAAGGATTATTCCGCCAAGCACCATGATCCCGCCTTGTGCGATATCCACCTTGGCGGCAGCCTTGTATCCGCCGACCACAAGATAGAACGCCGCCAGTATGGCCATGCAGATAACGGCGGTAGTGTAGGGCAGACCGAAAACAGAGGTGAACATGTAGGAGAGGCTTGAAAAAACAGCGGCGGTATAGGGAATCATGAAGAAGAAAATTACTATACTGCCGGCAAATTTGAAGTAATTGCTGTTGAAACGGACACGCAGATAGTCGGGAAGTGTCTCTACGTCAAGCTTTTCACTCATAATGCGGCTGCGCACACCGAGAAGTCCCCAGGTAAATGCCATGCCGAGGATCACGTTTATCCAGGCGTTCCACATGGCACCAATACCCCAGTCCCAACCGATCTTGCCCGCATTCACCATGCAAACACCGGATATGTAGGTGGCGGCAAAGGAAAACGAAGTGGCAATGGGGCCCACGCTGCGCCCGCCGAGCAGATAAGAGTCGCCTCCCCCGGCAGCTTCCTTCTTGGATTTGATACCTATGACCAGCACGAAGACCACATATGCCGCTACAAATAAGTATTTTATAATCATTCTTTGTTATAGATCCTTTCGTAATTTGCCTGCTTTGCTCTGATAATAAGAGTCAGCACATCGCAGACCGGAGTTGGAATGCCGTATTTTTTGCCGTAGCGTGCGATGGCGCCGGTCATATAGTCGACCTCCGTCTGGCGGTGATAAATGAGAACGTCCTGTGCCATGGAGGGATAGTAATCACCCAGGCTCTCAACTACCTTTGGCTGATCCTCCTGAATATAATCCCATATTCCGGGGATACCCATGGCCTCGGCCACCGCAGAGGCTTCGCGGAACACGCCGTAGACCAGTTCTCTGCCCGCCGGGTCCGCGTCCACGTCCTTTATCTTCAGCCCCAGAGCCGCGCATACGGTGTTGTTGCCGCTGTTAGACGTTGCTTTTTTCCAGATATAGGGTCGAACATCGTCAAAGTATTTGGGAGTAAGTCCACCGTTGCGGAAACACTCTTCAAGATAGTGGCCGGCACGGTCAACGATTTCTCCCTTTTCACAGGGCCCCATCTGCATATTGAGACCGCTGTGAAGTTTCGCAACGCACACTCCGGGTTCGGGAAGCTCAGTGGCAATATTGCCGCTGCCGAAGATAATTCTGTCCGCCGGAACAAACTTCCTGCACTCATCATCGTTTCCAAGTCCATTTTGAAGAGTAACAATGACTGTTTCCGGCCCTATGCAGTTTCTCGCACCCGAAAGGACGGCTTCTGTCTGTGTGCATTTGACCATTAGCAGGAGTATATCCATTACCCCCAGAGTTTCTGCGGAATATGCTGTCTTATAGCCGGTAAAGGTGAGCTCTCCCTCAGGACAGCGGAGAGTAAGCCCGTTTCCCGCTACAGCATCCATATGTGCCTTGTTAAGGTCAACGAGAGTGACATCGTCAGCTCCGCCCTTCATGAGATATGCAGCAAATACGCTGCCGGCAGCACCGCTGCCCAGTATCGCTATTTTCATTTGTTTCTCCTTTTCAGCGTTTATTGCTGTTTCTCCAGATTTTCTGCTTCTCGGCAGAGGCGATGAGCTCGTCGCGGAAGTCCGGATGAGCGATGGAGATGATCGCCTCTGCACGCTGCCATGTCGTAAGGCCGGACAAATTTACGGCTCCATACTCCGTGACCATATATGGCGCCTGCGCCCGCGGTGTGGTGATCGCATCGCCCTTGGTGAAGTACGGAAGGATGTTGGAGTGCTTGACGCCGTTTTTGTCTGTAAAGGTCGATGCCGTTGCGAGGAACGCCTTGCCGTGCTCGGACTCGAACGCGCCGGTCACGAAGTCTACCTGTCCGCCGGTACCGCTGATCTGGCGGAGTCCCGCGGTCTCGGAGCAGACCTGACCGTACAGGTCAAAGGCAATGCAGCCGTTAATGGAAACGAATTTGCTGAACTGCCGTATCACGGCAGGGTCGTTGATGTAGTGCATGGGGGCGGACATAATGCTTATATTGTGGTCGAGGAAATCGTACAGCTCCTGTGAACCGTTGCAGATGCCGAAAATACCCTTGCCCCGGTTGAGCTCCTTGCGTTTATTGGTTATCTTTCCCGCCTTGTACAGCGTGAGATAGCCGTCGCTCATCAGCTCCGTGTGCATCCCCAGATCGCACAGGTCAGACTCGGCGATCAGATTGCCCAAGGCATTGGGCATACCGCCGATGCCGAGCTGGAGCGTCATTCCGTCCTCCAGATAAGGGAAGATATTCTCTGCGACCTGCCGGTCTATATCGGATACGCTCACCGGCTTCGAGTGGGCAAAGGGGCTGTCGTTCTCCACGATGGCATCCACCTCGGACACATGGATGGAATCCGCTTCCAGACCGCAAATGTAAGGCATGTTCGGGTTCACTTCCACGATGATCCGGTCGGCTGCCTCGATGAGCTCCTGCTGGGCGCAGTTGGTAAGACCGAAGTTGAAATAGCCGTGCTTGTCCATAGGCGTCACGGTGATCATCGCCACATCGGTCTTTGCAAAGCCGCGCTCGTAATAGCGCCCGCAGTGACGGAAAAGCATCGGGGTGAAAAAGGCCCGTCCCATGTCAATGTATTTTCTGTCAAGCCCCGAGCAGTGCCACGGATTATAGGTGAAGGTCTTCCCTTCCGGGTCCTGCTCCACGATCTGCACAGGGTACATGGAGATGGCTCCGCGGACGTTGATGTCACGAAGCTCATCCCGGCGTGCCGCCAGTGCTCTGTCCAGAGCTACGGGGAAGGACATGGTCTGGCTGTAATCCACCCAGTCGCCGTCCCGGACCAGCTTTACCGCCTCCCTCGGCGTGCGGAGCTTGCTGTTGTATATTTCCCGGAAATCCATATCGGTCTCCTTTTTCAGACGTTAAGGGCCTTCGCCTTTTTACCGGCTTCAAGGCCCATGGCAAAGGCTCTCTTGTTGAGCTCGATGTATTCCGGCTTCTTGCCCAGCAGACGCAGGATGCAGTCAAGGACAAGATCCTCGCCCATGAATTCCGTATAGCCGATGTAAGCGCCCAGCATAACGATGTTCAGCACCTTCAGGCTGCCCAGCTCCATGGCCATCTCCGTGACCGGGATAGGCACCACGGTAACGTCGTCGCGCTCAGCACCGCTTTTCACCAGAGAGCTGTTGGTGAAGATTATTCCGCCGCTCGTGACGTTTCCGCGGAATTTCACCATGGAAACATTGTTCATAACGATAAGCTGGTCCACCTTGTTGGGCTTGGGTGAGCCGACCTCACCGTCGGAGGCGACGACATAGCAGTTGGCGGTACCGCCGCGCTGCTGTGCGCCGTAGGAGGGGAAAAAGGTGACCTTGTAATCGGTGGAGTCGCAAATTGCCTGGCTGAGGAGCTTGCCGATCATCATAACGCCCTGTCCGCCGAAGCCGGCAACCATAAGATTAAGTTCCATTATCCGTACCTCCTCAGTTATCTCTCAAAACGCCGAGAGGGAATTCCTTGAGCATATTGTCCTCCAAGAAATTCAAGCTCTTCTCCGGGCTCAGGCCCCAGTTGGTGGGGCAGCTGGTGACGATCTCGACCATGGAATAGCCCTTGCCGTCAAGCTGGTTCTGGAAGGCTTTGCGGATGGCGTTCTTGGTCTTGCGTACATTGGCCGGATTGTTGCAGGAAACACGCTCGATATACACGGGAGCAGTGAGCTGATTTACGATCTCCGCCATATGGAGAGGGTAGCCGTGGAGCTTGGGGTCGCGGCCTCCGGGAGCCGTGGTAGCCTTCATACCCACAAGAGTCGTAGGCGCCATCTGTCCGCCGGTCATGCCGTAAATGCCGTTGTTGATGAAGATGGTGGTGATGTTCTCGCCTCGGTTGGCCGCGTGAAGGGTCTCTGCAAGGCCGATGGAGGCCAGGTCGCCGTCACCCTGATAGGTGAAGACCACGGTGCCGGGATTTGCGCGCTTGAGGCCGGTGGCAACAGCGCAGGCACGTCCGTGGGGAGCCGTTGCCAGGTCATAGCTCACAGCCTCCTGTGCCAGACCGCAGCAGCCGATGCCCAGAATGGCGGTGGTCTTTCCGTCAATGCCCATTTCCTCCAGTACTTCACCGATGAGCTTGAATACGGTGCCGTGCATACAGCCGGGGCAGAAGCCCAGCAGGTTGCCGTTCAGGGTCTTTGTTCTTGTGTAGACTGCCTCCATTACTCGGCACCTCCGTTCATGATCTCATGTACTTTGTTGATGATGTCCTCACGCTCTATAAGATTGCCGCCGCTTCGGAGGCAGGTGTCGGTGACGCAGCGCTCGCGCAGAGCCAGCTTCACATCGTAGAGCATCTGGGCGGGGATGGACATCTCCACGTCAAGGACGCATTTGCAGGTATCGTAGTTTATTTTGTCAAAGGACTTTACGGGGAAAGGAGAAACCGTCTTGGGACGGATCATGCCGACCTTATAACCCTCTGCCCGAAGGAGCTCCATAGCACTCTTAGCGATACGGGCGGAGGTGCCGTAGGCGACTATAACGAGCTCTGCATCCTCAAGGAAAAGCTCCTCGACCTGCACGTCGTTTTCTTCCCAGCTGCGGTACATTTTGTCAAGGTTTTTGCAGTGATCCTCCTGCATATCGGTGGACCAGTAACCGGGATCAAGGAAGCCTCGCTCCTCGTCACGTCTGTGTCCCACGATGGCCCAGTCTCTCTGCTTCGCCTTCAGAGACGCCACTTCTTCGTCGCTCTTCATCTCGGGCAGTTCCACAGGCTCCATGATGGTGCCGATCACGCCGTCGCCGAGGATGAGGACGGGATTTCTGTCCCGGTCAGCCAGATCAAAGGCCTGATAGGTCATATCCACGGCCTCCTGGACGGTAGAGGGGGCAAAAACAATCATCTTGAAGCCGCCGTTGCCGCTGGCCTTTGTGGCCTGAAAATAGTCCTGCTGGGCAGCCTGGATCGTGCCCACGCCGGGGCCGCCGCGCTGCATATTGACATAGACCATGGGAACTCTCGCGCCTGCACAGTAGGAAATGCCCTCGCTCTTAAGGCTGATGCCCACGCTGGAAGAGGAGGTCATGGAACGGGTGCCGCTGGCGCCTGCGCCGTAGACCATGTTGACCGAGGCGATCTCGCTCTCGCCCTGCACGAACATTCCGCCTACCTGAGGCATTCTTCTTGCCATGTACTCGGGGATCTCGTTCTGCGGAGTGATGGGATATCCGGCATAGAAGCGTGCTCCGGCACGCACAGCTGCTTCCGCTATTGCCTCGCAGCCTTTCATAAACACTTTTTTCATCTGATCCTCCTTACTTGTAGAGCTCTATGGCACCCTCGGGGCACATGGAGCAGCAGATGGCACAGCCAACACAGCTCTCCGGCTCGGTCTGGTATACGTAGGGGTACCCGTTGGCGTTCACTTCTTCGCCTACCGCGAGTATCTTCTTGGGGCAGAACATGACGCAGTAGCCGCAGGATTTGCAGTAGTCCGGGTTGATCACAAGTTTTGGCATTTCATTTCTCCTTCTTTATAATGATTATTCCATGGGTATATGAGATAGGGATGCAGAGGTATTACCTCCAATCCCGGGAAAACGACTCCTTCAGAAACAAGATCGTCTTTTACAAAGACACCCGACAGCTCTTCCACAGGGAAATGGCTGAGGAGCTGCGCCAGACCGTCAGCCACATCGTCCGCATCAGTCTCCGGCCCCACATTGGGGTTGGCTGTGAAATACAGCTTTTCAAGGTGGCAGGCATTGGTTATGCTTTGCAGCGTCCGGCCTATCTCTTCCATGCTGTCCGACCACGGGCGAAAGGGATTGATTACATAGATCGCGGCAGTATTTTCGCCGCTCAGATAATCCGAAAGGCAGCCCACCATCCGGGCGGCATTCTCATTTCCGCCCACGTCCAGCACACAGGAGCTGCTTATGCCGACCAGATGCGGTATGATGCCGTTCACCATTACCGGCGTGTCCAGAAGCTGGGGCATATAATGCACGATTATCCCCTTTTCCGTCATCTCGTTCTCTGCGTCCCGGGCACGGAACATGGCTTTTGTCTGGTCCAGATCGAAAACATGTACCGCCCGGCTGCCAACAGTGTTAAGCATCACGGCCGTGTTCAGCGCGATCTCGCTCTTTCCGCTGCCGGTCTCTCCGATAAATATGAAATTCTTTTTCTCATTGAGTAATCTTGAGAAAGTCACCACGACATGACCATCCTTACGGGCAAAACCCTTGAAATGTTTTTTATTCTGATTTATTATTATGATAATGAGACACTATGGTATTGTGAAATTGAAAAAACGTATTACTGTTATACGTTTTCTGGCGCGCATGATAAGGAGGCATATCCCGTGAATATTTTCCAGCTCGAATGTTTTCTCGCACTGTCACATTCCCTTAATTTCACTCTGACCAGTGAAGAAATGTTCATCACGCAGCCTACCTTGAGCCGGAATATAGCATCCCTGGAGCAGGAAATAGGGATGCAGCTTCTTATCCGAAACACAAAGAGTGTGGAGCTGACCGCAGCAGGGGAGGCCTTCGCAAAAAGAGCCGCAAAGATGCTTGAAGAATATAATCGCGGCATCGAAGAGGCAAAGCAGGCACGTGACGGTGTAACCGGGAAACTGAGGCTCGGCATCCAGCAAGACGCGTTTGAGCCCTTTATTGTAGATTTGATTCACATTTTTCAAGCGAAGCATCCGGATATACAGCTGCAACTATGCCCTATGAGCATGTCACAATTAATACAGGCACTGGATCAGGGAGAGCTTGATGCGATAATTGCAGCCGGGCAGCCGGGGCTTAAAAATCCCGGAAAGAGGCTTCTGTTTGAACGTCAGGAATGTGCGGTTTTGCCCAACGAGCATCCTCTTGCGCTCAGGGAAAGCGTCCTGATGGAGGAACTGAAGAACGAACGGTTTGTGGCGATGTCTCCCGCAGCATCTACATCAGGTCATTATCTCCTGCTGAAATATGCCAACGACGCCGGATTTGCTCCCAATATCGTTTCACTGGTAGGCAGTGTACCGGCTGTAATGATGCAGGTCGCCTGCGGAGTGGGGATAGCGGTTCTGTATAAGGATCTGTCAATCAATGCTCATGACAGGCTCAGGTTCGTCCCGCTCAAAGGGGTAGATACTTTCAAGCGCTGGCTGATGTGGGACATGGACAGTCATAACCCGGCACTTGATGCAATTATTTCCACCGCAAATGAATTTTCCTCGAAAAGCTTATTATCGTAAAAGCTTTTGAAGAATGATCATCGGACAATCGACAGAAAGAGTTCTTCCTGTTCGTGAGGTTTTTGCATTAGCATTGATTGCTGAGCAATGCCGAACCTCACATGAGATTATTCAGACCGCAACATAAAATAACCCTGCCGGAATCGGGCACTAACGTCAGGTTGCCCGAATCTGGCAGGGTTATTTTTATTACTGGCCTATTACTTGTTTTCCGTTGACAATGACAGCTATAACTTCCGTTTCGCTGTTCATAATATCGCCGTCGGCAATAACGATATCACCGTCTTTACCCTCTTCCAGCGAGCCAACGCGATCCTCCACGCCCAAATGTCTGGCAGGATTGATGGTAATTGCCTGCAGAGCAGAGAACGGATCCATGCCGGCTTTCACTGCCAGACCTGCGCACAGACCCAGATACTGTTGGGGGATGGCCGGAGCGTCGGTAATGATGCTGACCTGGCATCCAGCTTTTGCCAAAATGCCGGGAGTGGTGAAACTCTTGTTACGCAGCTCAATTTTGGTGGCGTTTCCCAAGGTGGGGCCTACTGCAACGGGATACCCCGCTCTGACCAGCTCCTCGACAATCAGATGACCCTCGGTACAATGCTCTATCGTTAGCTTCACGCCAAACTCTCTTGCGATTCAGATGGCGGTGCAGATATCATCTGCCCGGTGAGCATGCGCTTTTAAGGGTATCTCTTTTTCCAACACGGGAATAAGCGCTTCCAGCTTCATGTCAAATTTTGGCTGCTTTACCGGGTCATCACCGGCAGCCTTTTTCCGGGCCAGGTAATCATTGGCCTGGAACAGCATATCACGCAGCTTGGCAGCTGCTGTCATACGGACAGAGCATCCCTTCTTGAAGTGGACCTTCTTCGGGTTCTCTCCGAAAGCACACTTCATGGCCACGGGAGCCTTGATCACCATATCGTCCACACACCGACCGTAAGTTTTAGTGGCAAAAAAAGCCCCCCCGAGGATGTTGCCGCTGCCCGGCCCTGTGCCGACGGTAGTAACCCCTCCGGCCAGCGCCTGCTGCACTGCTTCATCCATAGGATTGAAACTGTCAAGCCCCCGCAGCTGAGGAGTGATAGGCTCCGTGATCTCGTTACAATCTTTCTCGGCCGTACCGGTTCCGTAGGGTTCCAGTCCCAGATGACTGTGGGCGTCTACCAGACCGGGATAGACTTGTCGACCGGTGGCGTCAATAATCTCCTCACCCTCCAGAGCGGCCAGCCCCTTGCCTATCGTTTCAATCACCCCGCCGCGAATAGCAATATCTGCCTGGTAGGGCTGTGGGTGGATGGCGTCATGAATGATTCCGTTTTGAATAATCATATTATCTCTTCCTTTAGTATTGTACTTTGAGAGTGCTGTCATTATAAGTTTTACGCAAGCTCGTTAAGATAATCCGGCAGGATTATTCTGCGTCAGGCTCAAAGCCGACCATAGGTAAATGAACCGGGCAAATGCAGAAAAGCCATGTTGATGTTCTATAAAAAAGGCTTGCAAACCCTCGGAAAAATTGTTAAATTATAAATTATGGACATGAGGGGGAAAGGAGCAGGTAATCGAAAACACGGAGAAACAGCCACTTCGATTATACATTTACTTATATGGAATTCCTTGATATATCACTGACAGATATGCAAATATTTATTGAGACATACCAAAGAAAAAGCTTCAGTGAAGCAGCTCAGGCACTGTTCTTATCCAGACAGTCCGTTGCCAGAAGTATCGAAAGCATCGAAAATGTTTTTGATGTGAAGCTGTTCTCCAGAACTTCCTCCGGAATCATCCCAACCAAAGCCGGTGAAGAGTTTTATGCAAGCTGTGTGCCACTTGTTCAGAATGCGTATAATCTGGTCAGCCATATGAAAGGCTTCAATCGCAATCTTCAGCAGGAAATCAAATTCGGATTTCTTGGCTATATAAGGAACACAAGCAAGGCCAGAAGGATTATTGAAAAGTTCATGGAGAATTATCCGGAGATTGTGGTGCATCAGTTCGATCTGGACGGAAAAAATCCCATGGATTTGATAAAGACCGGTGAACTGGATCTGGCGTTTGTAAATTTGGAAGTTTATGCGAATGACCAAGAGCTGGACAGTATATGCTTAGAAGAAGAGAAATATCTGCTGATCGTTCACAAAAACCATCCGTTAGCTCACCGTCTGACAGTTTCTGCTAACGATGTAGAGAAAACGCCGATTTTTTTCATGTCCCGTTATAGAATCGCGGTCCAGATCTTTGAAAGCTGGATGCGGTCATCTGGCGTTGACTCGAGCAAAGCTAAACTGATCAACAGCGGTGACATAGATTTCATACGAACGTCTGTAATGGAGGATCAAAGCGCGGCATTTATGCTGGACAGTGCTGCGAACATCCTGATCAATTCTTCTCCGTCACTTGTCGGCCTGCACGTTTCACCGCCACTGTGCCGGCACAGCGGGCTGCTTTTCCGCAAAGGTGCGGATATGCAGGAGCATCATCGCAGACTTATTGACTTTTTCAACCGGGAATTCTCCGCACGTAAACAGGATTCGAACTCCAGCACTATTTGCTGAGCATTATTTTCAATACCAAATCGTCCATCTTTGGCGATCCCTCATTGCCGAGACTGGTAAAATTCTGAATGGTTTTTTCCGGATTTTTTTCTACGATGCCATCTGTTTCTTTTACCGCAATGCCCTGAAGCGCCATAAAGGCACATTCGAAAGCGGCATAAACACAGGTGCTGATCTTCAGGGCACAATTCGCCTTCGCTCCGTCACACAGCATGCCGGTTACATTACTCAGCATGTTGTTGACGGCGTCCCCGAGTTCCTTTACTCCCCCGCCAAGCATATATACGATACCGCAGGCTGCACCGGTAGAGGCGATGGTTGCTCCGCACAAACCGGACAGCAGGCCGAAATCCGCATGAATATGAATGGCGATGAGATTGCTGAGAGTGACGGCCTGGAACATACGCTTTTCATCAATGCCCAGTCTTTTTGCGGCCGTAACCACGGGAACCGTTGCGGTAATACCCTGATTTCCGGAGCCGGAGTTGGTAACGACCGGAGCATTGGCACCGGCCATTCTGGCGTCGGCACCGCTGGCGGTGGCTGCGACTGCTTCATCCACTACGGAATCGGACATCATTCCGCGGCGATGATTTTCCCGCAGACTCCGGCCGACATTGAGACCGTAGCTTCCGGCCGCGCCGACTTCGGATATGTGACTGTTAACCCGGATCGCTTCCTCAATCATGTGCAGGTCGTCCGCGCTGAGATCAATGCCCTCTACGAAATCGTAGATCGTCTGAATGCTCAGAACGGACGAGATCACGCTGGAGGGGACAGCGCTGCCGGTACCCTCTACCGGCTTGTCCAAAAGCACCTTTCCGTCCTGTTCAACATGACAAAGATTCATGTGGGAACCGGCAATCACCGCGACAGAACTGTGACCGGTGGTGCTTTCCAATGTCACCCGGATGAAAAGCTTCTCACTGCTGTCGCAGCGACCATAGCGAACCTTGCCAGAATCCACAAGCGCAACCGCTTCAGCCACCTCTTCCGGAGAGGCGTCGTCTATCACCTGCAGTTGAGAATCGGTCTTCCCCGCCACTGCGCCGAGCGCAGCAGCATACTGCATGCCGGTCCTGCTGGTACCCGGGATGCCGGCAGACATGGCATTTTTGATAATATTAGTGCTGGCTTCCAGCTTGATCACCGCGATGTCACCGTTCAGGTGCTCTCTGGCGTAAGCGGCGGTAAGGGCGATGGCGGCGGGCTCTGTGCATCCCGTGGCCAGTATCATTTCGCTGTTGACAATATCACAAATCAATTTTCTGTTCATTTTTTCTCTCTGCCTATTATTTAGCTTTTATAGAATAGCTGAAGCATTCCGAATCGAATGCTTCAGCATTTTTTATTCATCCAGGGCCTGACGAACGGCCAGCATGGTAACTTCCGGAGTAGCTCTCTGGAAAGAACAGCCGCCGCCGACAATGAAGTTCTTCTTACCCATGGCTGTGATCAGCGCATTGACCTCTGCCTTCGCCTGTCTCGGAGTAGCGTCGACCAAACGGCGGTCATAGTTGACACCGCCCATCACGGTACGGCCGCCGGCCACTTCTCTCACCTCGGACAGGCTGGGGTTGCCCTCTCCACGTGCATCCCAGTTGAGGATCTGCACCGGATAATTGGCCAAATCTTTAACCATGCAGTTGTTGCGGCAAACGTGCAGCAGGGTGAATTCCGAACCGGCTTCGGGCAGGGCATTAAGCACTCGCAGATCGTGAGCCGCGATGTGCTTGCGGTAGTCATCCACGGACAGAACATCCTTTGTCGCCCAGGAATTTGTACCGTAGAAGAAAGCGTTCACTCCAGCTTTAACTAACTCCTGAGATAATTTGATAAGTGTCTCACCTACCACGTCCATAGCATGCTGAGCTTTCTCCGGATGTTCATACAGGCAATGCAGGAAATCCTCCTCGCTCGGCATCAGACGGGAAGCGATTACCGCAGGAGAATAAATGGACCACATGAGAGGAACTTCACCCTTGAGTCCTTCGTTTATCATTTTGGCAGCCTCGATCGTCTCTCCCAACGGGCCGGCATTCACATCCGGAACAGTCAAGCGAGCCAGATCTTCCGCTGTCACGCACGGACGCTTGGTAACGCCGTGCTTGCCGGAATCCTCATAGAATACTTCCAGCCCGAAAGCCTCCATTATGTATGTAGAGCGTGCCTGAACCTTCATAAAATCCCAATCGTATTTTTTCTGATGATCCAGCATGGAAGCCGCCAGCTTTTCAGCGGTGTTCTCCCGATCAAAATAATGACACCAAAAGCTTGCCGCAGGACGATCTACTTCTTCGCCCTTAAGGGTCGCACGGATGCGTTCCCAATGATTCATTGTCTGTACAGACATTGGCTGCACTCCTTTCATGTTTCTGTATTTGTAATTATAGCGTTTTATGCAATCTGCGTGAAGTAAGTTTCTTTGACACCATCTGGCCGCAATTTGAACACGCTCGGAAATGGGAGCGTGTCGTAAGGATCTTTTTTGAAGAATTGGTGTAATCCCGAAAAATCGGGGTTACACCTTTCTTCTTTTTACGCCACATATCTGTATTTCTGCGGATTTTTCCGCACCTCGTCCATCATCGCCTGGATTTCCTTTTCATCGGGAATATCCATCATGCCGATGACTGAGAAATAAATATCGACTTTCACGTGGCAATGACCGTCGTATTTATCATTATTATGGACTTCGATTCTCTCAATTAGAGAGTGAACGAGTCCGGAGGTCAGTTCCTTTACTTCCGTGATCTCCCGAATTGTTTTCAGAAGCAGGCGGAGGTCAACGGTTTTCTGTTCGGCTAATAGCAATTCGTTTTTTGCATTCTCAACCTCTGCCGTCAGATTGCGCTGCTCTTTTTCGTATTTCTGCATCATTCGCTGATAGCGGGCATCTTCGACATTTCGCAAAACCCGATCCTCATACAATGATTCAATCAGACGGTCGATTTCATCAATACGCTTTTCGCCGTTACGGACAAACTGCTGAAGCCGCTGATATTCTGCCTGTCGTACTGAATCGTTTTTCTTTGCCAGCATATACAGAAATACCGGTTCGTAGCAACGAACAAAATCCACGAAATCGCTGATTGCTTCCAAAACGATTTTTTCAAGGACAACATTTCGGATATAATGGATTTTGCAAGTCCCACGCCCGCTTTTGTAATTGGAGCAGCGGTAACATTCCTGTTCTGCAGTCATACTTTTCGCTGCGCAATAGTGGAGCTTTGCACCGCAGTCTGCGCAGTACAAAAGTCCTGCAAATTTGCTCGTTTTGCCTGTCGCCGTCGGACGGATGCGATGATCTCGTATTTCCTGCACTTTCAGCCACACCTCCTCTGAAATAATTGCTTCCTGCGTGTTCGGAATGATCTGCTGATTTTCGGTAGGATTATAGATGACGAGTTAACGCTTACCGCCGCTGTGGCGTTTGTACCCAACGTGCTGACAAAATATGTATCTGCCAGATGATAGATGGAGGTAATGAGAGTAGCCATTATGGTCGGCACAGCCATCCGGATAATGGTCGGGCCTATCGGGCCTGTCAGCATACTTTCGTGTTTATTGCTCTGCTTTATATTGCTCAATGACCTTACCTCACCTCATCTCTCATAAAAACATTACTTGCATGTTAATATTTAGATATCTATAAACTTTTTCTTTTGAGAGGCATAATAGCTTAGTTTACAAGTGCTCCTTTACTTGTTCTTTGACTTGATGTACGCGTCGATGGACTTTGCGCCGGCCTTGCCTGCGCCCATGGCGAGGATAACGGTGGCGGATCCGGTGACGGCGTCGCCGCCTGCGAACACGCCCTCTTTGGAGGTCTTACCGCCCTCGTCCGCCTCGATGCCACCCTTCTTCGTGAAGGTCAGGCCCTCGGTGGTGTTGCGGATCAAGGGGTTGGGGCTGGTGCCGATGGCAATGATGACCGTCTCGCATGGGAGGATCCACTCAGAGCCCGGGACGGGAACGGGACTTCTTCTGCCGCGTGCGTCCGGCTCGCCCAGCTCCTGACGGAGAAGCTCCACGCCGACCACATGGCCGTTCTCATCACCCACGATACGGGTGGGATTGTTGAGAAGACGGAACTCAATGCCCTCAGCCTCTGCGTGCTCCACCTCTTCCAGTCGGGCGGGGAGCTCTTCTCTGCCCCGGCGGTAGGTGATGTACACGTTCTCAGCGCCCAGACGCTTTGCCACACGGGCCGCGTCCATTGCCACGTTGCCGGCACCCACCACGCACACGTTGTGGAAGTGTTTGATGGGAGTATCGTAATCGTCCCTGTAAGCCTTCATCAGATTCACGCGGGTGAGAAGCTCATTGGCAGAATATACGCCCAGCAGATTCTCGCCGGGGATGTGCAGGAACTGAGGCAGTCCCGCCCCGGAGCCGATGAACACAGCCTCAAAGCCGTCCTCAAAGAGCTCGTCCACGGTCTCAGACTTGCCCACGATAGCGTTATTCACGATCTTCACGCCCATGGCCTTCAGATTTTCCACCTCGGCCGCCACGATCTCCTTCGGGAGACGGAACTGGGGGATACCGTAGACCAAAACGCCGCCGGCCTTGTGGAAGGCCTCGAACACGGTGACGTCATAGCCCATCTTCCGGAGGTCGCCCGCGCAGGTCAGACCCGCAGGGCCGGAGCCGACCACGGCCACACGATGACCGTTGGACTCGGGAACAGCAACAGGCTCCTTATTCTCTTTATTCAGATGGTAGTCGGCCACAAAACGCTCGATGCGTCCGATGCCCACGCTCTCGCCCTTGAGGCCGCGGACACACTTGGACTCGCACTGCTTTTCCTGAGGGCAGACACGGCCGCAGACGGCAGGCAGGGAGTTGGTAGAGGTGATGATCTCGTAGGCTGCGTCAAAGTCGCCCTCCCGTACCTTGGCGAGGAATTCGGGGATGCGGACGGAGACGGGGCAGCCGGTACGGCACTTCGGCTCCTTGCAGTCAAGGCAGCGTCCGGCCTCAGCCATGGCCATCTCAGCGGTGTAGCCCAGAGCCACTTCATCGAAGTTACCCGCACGAACGACGGGATCCTGCTCGGGCATGGGGTTTTTCGTCATACTCATGTTGACCTTCATATTAGCCGTTGCGTTTCCCTCCCGTCATGTTGCAGATGTGCTTTGCGGCCTCATCCTGCTCGTCCTTGTAGAATGCGGCGCGCTTCAGGAGAGAGTCGAAGTCCACCTGATGGGCGTCGAAGTCCGGGCCATCCACGCAGGCGAACTTGGTCTCGCCGCCCACGATCACACGGCAGCCGCCGCACATGCCGGTGCCGTCCACCATGATGGGGTCAAGGGAGATAATGGTCTTGATACCGTAGGGACGGGTCACATCAGCGAGGAACTTCATCATGATATCGGGGCCGATGGCGATAACGCGGTCAAACTGCGGTCTGCCCTCGGCGATATTGGCGTCGATTTCCTGCTGGAGGTACTTGGTGGTGAAGCCGTGCTCACCGTAAGAGCCGTCGTCGGTGCAGATGATGAGCTTATCGCTCGCTTCCTTCAGCTCATCCTTGAGAATGACGATATCAGCGGAGCGGAAGCCGCCGATGAAGGTCACGTCGATACCCAGCTTATGCATCTCTTTCGCGATGGGGTACGCGATGGCGCAGCCCACGCCGCCGCCGACCACGCAGACCTTCTTCAGGCCTTCCATCTCGGTGGCCTTACCGAGAGGCCCCACCACGTCGGATATAACGTCACCCTCCTCCACAGTGTGGAGCATCTTTGTGGTGCGCCCGGCAGCCTGTACCATCACGGTGACGGTGCCCTTTTCACGGTCCCAGCCTGCTACGGACACAGGAACACGCTCGCCCTGCTCGTCCAGACGGAAGATAACAAACTGGCCCGCCTGTGCGTGCTTTGCGATGAGAGGTGCCTCGATCTCGAAAAGACATATTGTCTTTGCTTCGTTTAAAAATCGCTTGGAAATAACTTTATACATTTAGCTTCCTCTAATACTGTTAATTCGCTATATAGCTCGGCATTGGCTTTATTGCGTGCATGAAATATAACCTCATGAGAGGCCGTCTGCACATTCATGTGGTTATTGTCATCGTCGACACCTTTTCCATAGCAAATACCTGTCCGGACAGTCTTTTGTTATCCGCGGCACTCACGGGGTGTCCAAGCTCAATACGGTTTCACATCTTTGGGAATAGGGCAGACATAGACACGTCCGGCAAGATTCTTCTTGTGCTCTGCCCATGCTCTGTCCACCAGCTCAGTATCCTGCAGGAAATCCACAGCTCCGCGGGCAAGCACCTTGGCGATATAAAGCATCCCCTTGTGGGCAATGGTGCCTTTTCCCTGAGAAACAGCCTGCCATGTATGGGAGCCGGTAGTTGCGATCTGGCAGGCACCGGAAAGCTGCGCTGTCGGGCAGACCCAGCTGACGTCTCCTACGTCGGAGGAGCCAGGGAGAGGATCTTTCAGCGGGCTATAGGGAAGGAAGAAGTCATGGATAACATGATCCTTACCTTTGTCTATGATTTCGTTTACCCGGGGATCACCGTTAGCGTAGATTGCTTTAAGCGAGTCGAAGCCCTTTCCGATGGCTTTTTCCTTGAATTCTTTGGCATAGGCCCATTCCTCTTCGGTATAGTCAGGAAGTGCCACCTGCTCCATATTCTTTTCCAGCTGCAGGGCAACGGTGTCGTTAAGAATGATATCGGAGTAGCCATTGTTGAACTCCATCTCAACTTCGGTGTCGGTCATCAGGGCTGCACCCTTTGCGATATTTGTCACGCGCTCCAAAAGAGAGGGCAGATCGTCCGCATGCTCTGCGCGAATCAGCACGCGCTCGGTGGCTTTGGCCTGCACCACATTCGGAGCCGTTCCACCGGCATCAAGAATCGCATAATGTATACGAACATCGGGGGTCACATGTTCACGCAGAAACTGAATGCCCATGTTGGTCAGTTCCAGCGCGTCCAGAGCGCTTC
>OLGV01000273.1_pt1 | contig 22698 bp, 17 predicted proteins | sample 1605761 | NCBI WGS metagenome assembly OLGV01 (sample SAMN03283245) | human gut metagenome | biome: human-associated habitat; material: feces | host: Homo sapiens | place: Peru | collected 2012
TTTCCATATCCGACCTCACGCCCAAGACTTTCGTCAAGAAAGACGGCGCCTCGTTGCTCGCCGACTTCCTCTTTGAACGCGCCACTCACATCACATTCTTCGTCGGGCAAAGCATCAATATTGCCCACCAAGGATTGCCTATTGATACAACCATGAAGATGAAGATTGTGGAGAAACTTTCAAACAACCTTCGCCAGATGGGAAAGATTGTAGAATTGAATTATTATTAAACTATTATTGAAAATAAACCCCAAACACGATGAAATCACAAACTGTTTTCGATACCGATGTGCAGCTTATCAAGTACAAGGTCCTGAAAGAGATTATAAGGCGAGCTTATGAGGGCGGATTGGAAGACGCCTACATGGAGGTACCCAAGCAACTCAGCCCGGGACCAAAGCCGGAAATCAGGTGTTGCATCTACAAGGAACGCGCCATCTTGCAAGAGCGCATCCAAATGGCCATGGGTGGCAACAAGGAGAACCCCAATGTTATAGAAGTCATCGACAGCGCTTGCGACGAATGCCCTATCGACGGTGTCTATGTCACACCGGCCTGCCGTGGCTGCATGGTGCATAGTTGCAAGGAAGTGTGTCCGAAAGACGCTATTACAATAGTAAACCACAAAGCCACAGTGGATAAAAGCAAATGTATTGAATGCGGTAAGTGTACGCAAGTTTGTCCATATTCGGCCATTATCCTGCAACACCGTCCTTGTATGGTGAGCTGCAAGGTGAAGGCCATCTCCATCGACGAGAACAAAAAAGCCAAGATAGACAACGAAAAATGTATCTCTTGCGGCGCGTGTGTTTATAAATGCCCTTTCGGCGCCATTACCGACAAGTCGCTGGTGCTCGATATTATCGACATTCTGAAGAAGTCGGAAAACAACACCAAATACAAGGTGTATGCCGTCATCGCGCCGGCTATCGTCAGCCAATGCCGCTTCGGACGTGTCACCCAGGTGGTCACGGCTATCAAGAAGTTGGGGTTTTATCATGTCGTGGAGGCTGCTCTTGGAGCCGACATCACCCTATACCGCGAGGCACACGAGTGGAAAGAGAAGCGAATGCTCACCACGTCATGCTGTCCCTCGTTCGTCATGTTCGTCGAGAAGAATTTCCCCGAATTAGTGCAATATATCTCAAGTTCGGTGTCTCCCATGGTCGAGACCGCAAGACTTATCAAGAAATCAGACCCGACAGGAAAAGTCGTGTTCATCGGCCCATGCACGTCGAAAAAGATGGAATACCGTCTTGAGAAGACCGGCGGTGCCATCGACAGTGTGATGTCGTTCGAGGAACTGCAAGCATTCGTTGACGCCCGTGGCATAGATACCACGCAGATGGAAGACTCCGAGTTGAATAACGCCTCTTACTACGGCCGTATCTTCGCCAAGTCGGGCGGCATCTCGCAAGGCGTTGTCGATGTGACCCGCGATATGGGCGTGGAAGGCGTGAAGCCAATAGCCATGAACGGCATCGCCGAGTGTCGCGCCAACCTGCTGAAACTCAAAATGGGCAAAGCAGCCGAAAACTTTTTTGAAGGCATGGCTTGCGACGGCGGCTGCCTCAACGGGCCGGTATGTATCACGCACAGCCCGCGCAACGTGGTCGATGTAGATAAGTACGGCAACGAAGCGCAGGAAAAGACCATCTTCAACTCCGTCAAACTGATGGAAAGTCTTTGAGATACAAAAGTTATTGAAAAATAAGACATCAGAAGGTTAAGTTATGTTGATATTTTGGGGCGGCGGCAACGCCGCCGCCCTGTTTTTTGCCCGCTATTTGAACCCGCAAAACGGCTTTTTTGATATTTTTTGTGCTAAATGAAAAAAAAGTGTTACTTTTGCAACCGGTTTTTTGATGAAAATTGAATCAAAAGAAAGACTATCTTTGTAAAAATAGATTTTAAAAAATAATAGTCTATAGGCGTTCTTAAAGTAGAAAAATGTTGACAAAAAACGACTTTGTTGTCTATAGCCCTATTTAAATTTAAGGTTTAATGAAATCACTTCTCGGAATGTCGTTGTCGGAGTTGCAAGACCTTGTGGCTCAACATAATATGCCTAAATTTACTGCCAAACAACTTGTCGATTGGCTTTACCGTAAACGTGTCGCCTCTTTTGACGAGATGACAAATTTGTCGAAACAAACACGTCAGGTTCTTGCCGAAAATTATGAGACAGGTTATCGTGCCTTCACCGACGTGCAGCAGTCAAAAGACGGCACGAAAAAATATCTTTTCCCGACTGAAAACGGCTTCGTCGAGACAGCGTATATCCCTGAAAGAGAACGTGCCACGCTATGTGTGTCGTGTCAGGTGGGGTGCAAGATGAACTGCCTCTTCTGTCAGACCGGAAAACAAGGCTTTCAAGGAAATCTTTCGGCAGGAGACATTATAAATCAAATCCTTGGACAGCCGGAATACGAAACATTGTCGAACTTCGTCTTTATGGGCATGGGCGAGCCTATGGACAACTACGACAATATCATGCGGGTGCTCGAAATCATGACCTCCGACTGGGGACTGGCTATGAGCCCGACACGCATTACGGTGTCGACGGCAGGTGTCATTCCTAATATGAAACGCTTTATCAACGAGTCGAAATGCAACCTCGCCGTCAGTATGCACAGCCCGTTTCACGATGAACGCGCAAGGATTATGCCAATTGAGAAGACATATCCCATCAACGAGGTCGTTCACGCTGTCCGCCAGCACGACTGGAGCGGCCAGCGTCGCGTGTCGTTCGAGTACATCGTCTTCAAAGGCTTTAACGACACCCCGAGGCACATCAATGAGCTTGCCAGACAGCTCGGCAGCCTGCGTTGTCGCGTAAACCTCATCCGTTTCCACTCAATCCCGGGTGTGGACTTGCGAAGCCCGTCATTTGAAGACATGGCGCGTTTCCGCGACAAGCTCAACGACAAAGGAATTATCGCTACAATCAGAACTTCGAGAGGACAAGACATCGACGCTGCCTGCGGATTGCTGTCAACAAAAAAAGAATAATACAGCCATGGAAATACAGCAATGTTATTGATGATGTCGCCAAAAACAGTCGCCGACAGCTAAGTACCGCCTTTCAATGATAAGGTCAAACTTGTTGCTTCCGCCACATTCCGCCATAAACATTGTTTTTTGCAAAAACACGAAATGTTTTTCAATCGTCATGCCATTTCGGGTATAAAAAGTCGTGTTTTCAATCAAATTATATCCGAAAGGGTATAAATCTTGGATTAAAAGAGATAATTAATCATGTGTTTATGAGCGTGGAAGGCTGTTTGAAGTTGTGATGAATAATTTTTTTGAATTTTAACTGACATTTTGTCAGAATTTTGTATTTTTGCAGTTTTGGAATAAGATTTTCCCGTTTCGTTTCGCCATAGTCGAAATGACAAAGACAATAAAAGAAAAAATTTAACATCATGAAGATTTCATATAATTGGCTTAAGCAGTACATTCAGTGCGATTTGCCGGCTGAAGAACTTGGAAAAACATTGACCGGCACTGGTCTTGAGGTTGAAGACATCACACCTTACGAGTCGGTGCGAGGTGGCTTGAGAGGCGTTGTCGTCGGCGAAGTGCTCACTTGCATTGACCATCCGAACTCCGACCATCTTCACATCACCACTGTCGATGTGGGACAGCCGGAGCCTCTGCATATCGTTTGCGGCGCGCCTAATGTGGCGGCTGGACAGAAAGTGCTTGTAGCCACGATAGGTTGCGAGCTGTGGAGCGGCGACGAAAGCTTCACCATCAAGAAAGGCAAGATTCGCGGCGAGGTGTCGGAAGGCATGATATGCGCCGAAGACGAGCTGCAACTCGGCACATCGCACGAAGGCATAATGGTGCTGCCTGAAAACTACGAGGTGGGCAAGCCGGCGTCGTTCTACTTCCCTGTTGAAGAAGACTTTACATACGAAATCGGCTTGACAGCCAACCGCTCCGACGCGACATCGCATATCGGATGCGACCGCGACATCGTGGCTGCCTTGAACCATAAAAACAATACGCGTCAATATAAGATAGAACGACCGTCGGTAGTTGCTTTCAAGGTTGAAAACACAAACAACGACATCGATGTCGTTGTGAAAGATACTATGAACTGCCCTCGTTACACAGGCGTTACCGTCAGCGGCGTGAAAGTGGGTCCTTCGCCGGCATGGCTCAAACATCGCCTCGAAGCCGTGGGACTGCGCTCAATCAACAATATCGTGGATATCTCTAACTACGTTTTGATGGAAACAGGACAGCCTCTTCATATCTTCGACGCGGACAAAATCAAAGGTAAGCAAGTCATAGTGAAATGCCTGGCGAAGGACACTCCGTTCACTACTTTGGACGGTGTCAAACGCAAGTTAAGCGACACCGACCTCATGATTTGCAACGCCGAAGAGCCGATGTGCATCGCCGGCGTGTTCGGCGGCATCGACTCCGGGGTGACAGAAGATACCAGGAGCATCTTCATAGAGAGCGCATGCTTCAACGCGACATCAATACGTAAGACAGCGCGTTTCCACGGACTGCAGACCGACGCCAGCTTCCGCTTCGAGCGTGGCAGCGACCCCAATATCACCCTCTATGCACTGAAGCGTGCCGCCTTGATGGTGAAGGAACTTGCGGGCGGAACAGTGTCTTCCGAAGTGAAAGATGTCAAAAACGGCGACTTCACTCCCGCTCGCGTGCAACTTGATTTCAACTACCTCGATAAAATAGCAGGTCAGGAAATAGATGAAAATGTAGCGGTAAATATTCTCAAAGACCTTGACTGTCAAGTAGTTGAACGTACCGATGCATTCGTCGTCGTCGATGTTCCGACATGCAAGGTCGATGTGTGCCGTCCCGCTGACCTCGTCGAGGAAATCTTAAGAATATACGGTTACGACAACATAGCAATCCCTGCAAAAATCAACGCCAGCATCAACGTCAACAACAAACCCGACAAAGAGAAAATCCAAAAAGAAATCTCCATCATGCTGGCTTCCAACGGCTTCTATGAGATAATGAACAACTCTCTCACGAAATCGGCATATACAAGAAACCTCGACGGCTTCGACGAAGCCAGGAATGTGAGGATTCTCAACCCGTTGAGCAGCGACCTTGACGTAATGCGACAGTCGTTGCTGTTCGGCGGACTTGAAAGCATCGCGCGCAACCAGAACTTCAAGAACTTCGACATGAAATTCTTCGAGTTCGGAAACACTTATTTCTATAATGCCGAACTGAAACAGACCGAGGAGAAACCGCTTAATCCGTATAGCGAAAACTTCAATCTCGACCTGCTTGTCACAGGCAACGACAAGGAAGAATCGTGGAACAACAAGCCTCAAAGCCTCACATTCTACGACCTGAAGAAATATGTGCTTGGAATCATTCACAAGACAGGTATCAAAGCCGACGACCTTGAGATGACCGAAGGAACAGAGCCGCATTACGATTATTCGATAGAGTACTCTATAAACAAAAACACCATAGTGACACTCGGGAAAGTCAACGCAAAAACGTTGAAGATGTTCGACGTGAAGAAGGAAGTCTATCACGCCTCCTTTGACTGGGACATGGTTTTGAGGGTCGTCAAAGACTTGAAGACCGTCAGTTTTGAAGCCTTGCCGAAGTTCCCGAGCGTGCGCCGCGACCTCGCCCTTGTCTTGGATAAGAACGTCACTTTCGGGCAAGTCAAGGACGTGGCTTTCGCTACAGAAAGAAACATCTTGAAATCAGTGAATCTGTTTGACATCTACGAGGGTGACAAGATACCGGCAGACAAGAAACAATATGCTGTCAGCTTCACCATACAAGACAAGCAGAAGACCTTGACCGACAAGATTATCGAGAAGACCATGGCGAAAATACAGTCGGCTATCGAACAACACCTTAAAGCAACATTGAGATGATAGACCTCCAAGCCATAAAACAGCGTTTCAGCATTATCGGCAACGACCCTAATCTGAACCGAGCCATAGAGGTGGCTGTGCAGGTGGCTGCCACCGACCTCACCGTGTTCATCAACGGAGAGAGCGGCACCGGCAAGGACGTGTTTCCACAGATAATACATCAGAACAGCGTCCGTAAACACGGTCCTTATTTCGCGATTAACTGCGGCGCTATTCCGGAAGGGACTATCGACTCGGAGCTTTTTGGTCACGAAAAAGGTTCGTTTACAGGTGCTTACGACACCCGCAAGGGTTACTTTGAGGTGGCTGACGGAGGCACCTTGTTTCTCGACGAGGTGGCAGAACTGCCTCTTGCGACACAAGCACGTTTGTTGAGAGTACTCGAAAACGGAGAATTTATCAAAGTGGGCTCGTCAAAGATACAAAAAACCAACGTCCGTGTCGTCGCCGCCACAAATGTCGATATTCCCACGGCGATAGAGAAAGGACGCTTCCGCGAAGACTTGTATTATCGTCTCAATACGGTGCCGATACATATCCCGCCGTTGCGCGAGAGAAAAGACGACATCAAGCTCCTTTTCAGGAAATTTGCATCCGACTTCGCTGAAAAATACCGCATACCGGCTGTGCAACTCACACCGGAAGCCCTCATGATGTTCGAAAACTACCGTTGGGACGGTAACATCCGACAACTTAAAAATGTAACAGAGCAGATATCCATCATTGAGACGGAAAGAGTTATCACTCCGGAGATATTGAGAAATTACCTGCCGATACAGACGGCCCTGCCTGTTATCATAAAAGACGACAGCAAAGCCGACACCCTCTCCGAGCGAGAAATCCTATACAAGGTGCTTTTCGACATGAAGAAAGACATCACCGAGCTTCGTAAAACCGTCGATGAGTTGACATCGGGACAAATATCGACGGCGCAGAAGCCCCAACATCAGATAACGCCTATAAAAGCCACCGTGATAAATCACGTTGAAGACAACAACTTGATGGATTACGAGAACACCCAAGAAGCCGAAGTCGAGTATCTTCATGAGAAGCAAAACAACGACAGCCTGTCGTTGCATGACAAGGAGAACGAGGTGATTATCAGGGCTTTGCGCAAATACAACGGCAAAAGAAAAGATGCCGCCAGGGAGCTCGGCATCAGTGAGCGCACTTTATATAGAAAAATTAAAGAATACAATATTAATATTTGATGATAAAAAAGATTAACACCATATTAATATTAATGGCAGCGGTTTTGTTGACAAGCTGCGGCATTTATTCATTTACCGGAGCGAGTATCCCGGCGGAGGCGAAAACCGTGTCGATTCAGCATTTCCCGAACAATGCCAATTTAGTTAATCCGTTGCTCAGTGATATGATTACCAACACCTTGCGCGACTATTTCATGAACCAAACCACACTTGACGGAGTTAACGACAACGGAGACCTCGCAATTGAAGGGGAGATTGTCGATTACAAGACGGCGCCGACGGCTATCACCGGTGATCAGGTGGCAGCGCTGAACCGCCTCACAGTCACTGTGAATGTCAGGTTTTACAATAGATACGATGACTCCAAGAATTTTGAGCAGAGGTTCTCGCAATTTGAGGATTATCCGAGCAATCAGGACTTGAATGCAATACAGGACGGGCTTCTGACCACAATTTGTGATAAACTTTGTGAAGATATTTTCAATAAGGCGGTAGTAAATTGGTAGGCATTGGATAGAAACGATTTGACATGGTTGATGGAGCATCCGGAGATGATTGACGGTCAGGATGTCGGCAAGCTTGAGGCGCTTGTGAAGAGGTATCCGTACTTCACGGTGGCGCAGGTGTTGCTTGCCGTAGGCATGGAGCGTGGCAGTCACGCCCGGTCTTTGCAGCAGCTCAGGAGCGCGGCAGCGATGACACCGAATAGAAACGTACTCCGCAGACTGTGTACCCAACTTCCAGATGAATATGCCCCGCAAACTGTTGATAATGAGATAATCACGGAAAAAACCATACTCATTCCCGAAATAAATCTCGGCGACACTGTCGAAGACATCAACAGAGAAATGGCTGTTCTGGAAGAGAAAAAGAAGTCTCTTGACGAACTGAAAGCCATCATCGAAAATAAAATAGCGGAACTCGAGAAAAAGAAAAAATCTTCCCAAAAAGACGAAAAAAATCTTTCAAAAACAGAAATTATCGACAAATTCATCGCCGAAAACCCGTCTATTTCACGTCCTAAACAGGAGTTTTTCAATCCTATTTCAGCTGCGCAAGAATCTGTTATCGATCAGGAGAATATTGTAAGTGAAACATTAGCAATGATTTACGAAAAACAAGGATATTATCAAAAAGCAATTTCGATTTATGAGAAATTAAAATTAAAATATCCAGAAAAAAGTATTATTTTTGCAGGTCGAATAAACGCGTTAAAAAATAAGTTAAACAATTAATATTTAAGACGATGTACGTAACAATTTCAGTATTAATCCTTATCGTCAGTTTCTTGATGATGTTGGTTGTTTTGGTTCAGAATTCAAAAGGTGGCGGATTGGCTTCTAACTTCTCGTCACACAACCAGATTCTCGGCGTTCGTAAAACCACCGACTTCTTGGAGAAGACAACATGGACTTTGGCAGTTCTTTTAGTTGTACTCTGCCTCGCTTCCAGTGTCGCGGTTACTCACAGAAGTGCTGCTGGTAACATAAGAAATACCCAGATCGAGGTCCCTATCCAAAACCCTCTTCCAATTCAGGGTGCGGAAGTAGCTGAATAATACGATAAGCAAGACAAAAAAATGTCAGAATGTCACACGTTCTGACATTTTTTTTGTTTTTGGCAGTGATAAATACTTTGGAATGATTTTTGATAAACACATTTCACAAGAAAATAACAATTAAAAACATAATATCATGGCAAAATTGAATATCAAACCCTTGGCAGACCGCGTCGTCATCGAGCCGGCTGTCGCAGAACAGAAAACAGCAAGCGGAATCATCATTCCCGACACAGCGAAAGAAAAACCACAACAAGGCACGGTAGTGGCTGTCGGGCCCGGCACCAAAGACAATCCGGTCACGGTGAAAATCGGCGACAGCGTCATCTATGGCAAATATGCAGGTACAGAATTCCATCTTGATGGAAAAGACTACATGATTATGCGTGAAAACGACATTATAGCAATCATCTAATTTGTAAATAATTAAAAATCAAGGATATGGCAAAAGACATAGTATTTAATCTTGATGCACGCGACAGTCTGAAAAAAGGTGTCGATGCATTGGCAAATGCAGTTAAAGTGACCCTCGGTCCCAAAGGCCGCAATGTCATTATAGAAAAATCATACGGAGCCCCTCATATCACTAAAGACGGTGTGACAGTGGCAAAGGAAATCGAACTCGCCGACCCGATAGAGAACATGGGCGCTCAACTTGTGAAAGAAGTGGCATCGAAGACTAACGACCTCGCCGGTGACGGTACCACAACAGCCACGGTGCTGGCACAGTCAATCGTGGCAACAGGCTTGAAAAACGTCATCGCAGGCGCAAACCCGATGGACCTTAAACGCGGTATCGACAAAGCCGTCGCTAAAGTCGTCGCTTCATTGAAAGAACAGTCGGAAATCGTTGGCGACAACACCGAGAAGATACAGCAGGTCGCTACAATATCGGCTAATAACGACTCTGCAATCGGCTCTCTCATCGCCGACGCGATGAAAAAAGTCAAAAAAGAAGGTGTTATCACAGTCGAAGACTCAAAAGGCATCGAGACATACGTTGATGTCGTCGAAGGCATGCAGTTCGACCGCGGCTACATCTCGCCTTACTTCGTCACCGACACAGAGAAGATGGAGTCTGTCTATGACAATCCGTATATCCTCATCTATGACAAGAAAGTCAGCGTGATGAAAGACCTTCTCCCAGTTCTTGAGAAGACCTTGCAGACAGGCCGTGCTTTGTTAATCATCGCAGAAGATATTGACAGCGAGGCTCTTGCAACATTGGTTGTCAACCGCTTGCGTGGCTCGTTGAAAGTCGTGGCTGTCAAGGCTCCTGGCTTCGGCGACAGACGTAAGGAGATGCTCGAAGACATAGCCATACTCACCGGCGGCACTGTCATCAGCGAGGAAAAAGGCTATCGTCTCGAAGACGCTACTTTGGCAGAACTCGGAAGCTGCGATAAGATTACTGTCACAAAAGACAACACAACTATCGTCAACGGACACGGAGATAAAGAAAATATCCAGGGTCGCACGGCACAGATTAAATCACAGATTGCAACAACGACATCTGACTATGACCGTGAGAAACTCCAGGAGAGATTGGCGAAAATCGCCGGCGGCGTGGCAGTCGTTCATGTCGGCGCAGCCTCGGAAGTTGAGATGAAAGAGAAGAAAGACCGTGTTGAAGACGCTTTGAACGCAACACGCGCCGCTATCGAAGAGGGTATCATTCCAGGCGGTGGTGTCGGATTTATCCGCGCTATCAAGGCTTTGGAAAAGATGAAAGGCGATAACGACGATGAGACAACAGGTATCTGCATCATCAAACGCGCTTTGGAAGAACCTCTCCGTCAGATTGTCGAGAACGCCGGCCTCGAAGGCTCGGTGGTGGTTAACAAGGTCGCCATGGGCAAAGGCGACTACGGCTTCAACGCCCGTACAGAGACATACGAGAACATGCTCAAGACAGGTGTCATAGACCCGGCAAAGGTGTCGAGAGTGGCACTCGAAAATGCAGCGTCTATAGCAGGCATGCTTCTTACAACAGAATGCGTCATCTCCAACCACAAAGAGGAGAACCCAGCACCGCAGATGCCGGCAATGGGCGGCGGAATGCCAGGAATGATGTAGTCTTGAACTCACGTCTGTAAAAAAAAATCGAGGAGGGCGAACCTCCTCGATTTTTTTTTGAGTGACAACGCTTTAGTGGGCAACTACAAAACGTTGCGTCTTGTCGCCAACCTTAACGAAATAAATACCGTTGTCGTATTATGAGACATCGATTTTCAACTCGTCGTTGCTGACTGTGAACCCCTCGACTTTCTGGCCGACAATATTGAAAATCATCACATTGTCGATGTCTTTACCGGAGATTTTTACAAAATCATTTGCCGGATTAGGGTATAAAGAGAAACTGTTTGCGCTAAATTCATCAACATTGGTGGGTCCGCACTCGTATTGCTGAAGACCATGCTTTTCCAATTCCGAGATAACTGTCTGTGCACTTGGGATTGGATACAAGTCTTGAATCACAATTGAGCGGTCGGGAGCGATGAGAATCACTGTCGGAAAAGCCTCGAGGCCGTATTGATTGCAAATGGCTGTTCCGCCTGCCACACCGCTAATTGTCGGGTACTCGACACCATATTTTTCAACCCATTTCAAACAATTGGCATCGCTGTCGCCAAAGGCTATTTCCATATAGAAAACATCGTGCATGTTACAGCCCATGGCATAATACGACTCAACAATTTTCGGTGCGGCCTGCTGGCAGGGGACACATGTCGTGAAGAAAAAGTCAATTAGCACATACTGTCCGCCGTCAAGGATGTCAAACAGGTGAATCTCTGTCCCGTGGATGTCAGTGGCTGTGAAATCAACGGCTTTTGTTAACGGGCATTGGGCAGATACGCCAATGCTCAATGCAATGGCGAAAATAAAAGTAAAGATTTTTTTCATATTATTTGAATTTTAATAATTATTACGAGGCAAAAATAATTAAAAAAAATTGAAACACAGGATAAATTATTTGAAAAAATCTTTTTTTGTTGTTATTTCTTGTTCTTTTTTATCCACTCTCTCGCATTCACAAACGCCTCAATCCATGGTGCCACCTCGTCGTTTTTGCGGTTGCTGGGATAATAAGCCCACTGCCATGGCAAGAATGCTCTCTCGAGGTGAGGCATCATTCTCCCTGTCACAACCATGACATCCATCGGCTATAAGGCAAAAACACATACCTTCCAACTCAGCAGGATAGCAGGCTTCTGTATTGCCTTCTTTGCAGTTGCATTTAAAACTTACTTGTGATGACAAAAATGAGGATTGGCGGTTATTTTCCGGGACAACCACCCAATAATATCCTGTCGGTAATACCAACATACGGTATCCATCTCTGCCCCTATATGCCTTACTACCTTCAGGAAATGGTATTCCCTTGTCACCGTAAGCAATAATATTGTTTATTATATCCGAATCGGCAAACTCATCAAGCTGCCTCACCTTCAATTCCACCAACCTGTTATTTTCGCTACAGGCTGTAAAAACCAATATGGCAACAGCTACTGCAGACAGCGCTGCCAATATTCTATTTAGGGATTGTCGTTTAATTCCAAGAATTCAACATCTATAGACGAGGGTATGCCTTCTGAGGTTGCCCTCGTCTGCTTATTTCCGGAGTTTTATCGTAATTTGAGTCGGTTTTTGTTTTGTCAGGGCATAGTTGTCCCTTGTATGGAGGATAATGCCATACATGGTTATGCTGCCTGGTGGAGTTCCGCTTTCGCAATTCTCCTTGCCAGTTGTACTGCATTAGCCGTGTGGATGCCGAAGAAGATGATCAGGATTTCCGTCTTCTTGATCCGGCCGTTTATCCGCTTGAGTCCGTAATGTTCCTTCTGCGTTCCAAAGGATCCTTCCATTGCCGTGGCTCGCACACGGGCAAGTTCTTTCTTGACCATGCTGACAGAGGATGTGGTTTCTCGCTTCCTGCCTTTCTGCGAGAATGAAGTCACTATGTTTTGTTCACTGCAGAAGGAACGGTTGGCATTACCAGAATAACTGCAGTCGCCAGCAAGTTTGGTGGTCTTCTCTCCAAAGAGTTTCTCTGCAAGCTTTACACAATGCACAAGACGGGTACCCTCATTGAATGCGTTGAACGAAAGCTTCTCGATGAACGACAGACCGTCAACCAGGATGTTGTTGCACTTGGCTCCAAACTCGACCTTCTTTACTTCCTTGCCACGGACGATTGGACGTATGTATGGCTTGTTGACGCTTACGATACGATCGGGAATGCTCTCCTTGGCATTGCCACTCTCGTGATGCTTGCGTTGCTGACGGTATATCTTCGTTATCGTCTCTATTTCTGCGAGTTGCTTGTCGGAGAAGAGCCCTGCGCAGGGATTTTCTCTGTCGAGTCTTCTTAACTCCTTGAGAATCTTTTCCAATAGATTCAACAGTCGATGGGTCATCTTGCGAGTACGTTCCTTGGTGTGACGGCGTTGCTTCACATAGGCCATGTTGTCGCGGGCTACATCAAGGTACTTCGTCCTCATGCGGTGAATGCCGAGTTCCTTACTTGCCTCACACATCATTGCATATGCCTTCTCTACGCACTCCCATAGCAACTTTGCGTCGGTCGGGTAACGCATGGCACTTTCGTAGCACGTTGCATCGGTATAGACCGTATCAAGATTCTTCATATATGGTTTCCACGCTTCTGCCAATGACTCCTGCTGAGTCTGGATTTTCAGGCGCTTGGACAGTTCAAGGATAATATCATCTATGAGCTTGTAGTTGGTCAGGGGATTCGCTGAACTTATTCGGATGCCACAGAATATCTGATAGTGGATGTTGGCGTTGGGCTGCTCCATAAGTTTTGGGGCAGACAATCCGGTATATGACTTGAGGAACATGAGTGCCACCTTGCCTTCAGGACTGAAGTAAGATTTGCGACCGACTTTTCTGCGTGGTACAGAGTCAATCAAACCGAATCTGATGGCCATCTCACGCAACGGAAGGAGGGTATGAAAGCGTCCGAGCTCACTCTTTTTGAACGACTCTTCATAATCTTTGTAAAAATCGTACTCTGTGAACGCAAAACTTGGTGTTATTTCAGAAATTTGTTGTACCTTTGCCATGACGATTATTTTTCGTTTCCCCCAAAACAGGCCGTTCAAAGCAGTTTGGGGGATTTTTTGTTGTTTTATGCAAAGATACAAAAAAATTATAACACTGGCAATCAAAACGCTATGTTTGTTTCAACTATTTTGCGACCTTCCCTATTTAATCTATTCATCTTTATATACTTTTTTGTGTTAATAATATTATGAATTTTAGTGCTTTTTGCCATTTATATTGATGCAAAGACAGCATTGTCCCATTACCTTGTTGATTTTATCTCGTGAACGGCAAGCACATTATAATATTATCACGAGATATACATTTGACGAATTTGTTTTTCCCTGATTTCTGCCAGCTATCATATTTCGTCTTTGGGAAAACGTTTGACATATAATAACCTGATAATTGCGGTGAAGAAGATATTGTATTACGTAAATGTTTTTTATAATATGGTGTGTCAGGATTTTCCGTGTTGGGAGCAAAATGAATTGTTGCCAATACGGCAGATAAAGAAGCTGCTATCGTGATATGGCCATATGACACTTTCATTACTTTTCATGTTGTTTGCAAAGATAATAAAAAAAACGGCATTTTCAACAAAAAAACCAAAAATCAACTATAAATCACCGAATTTTCAAGCGAGGAAAACTCCCATCCATATATTTATCAGTAGAGGAAAACGGTATACAAAACGCTTCGATGGATGGGTTCACCTTATCGTGATGTGACACCAAAAAAAAGCTGGATGGGTTATTAACTATCCGATTTGAGAAAGAGTTCGGTATTGCACCGGACTCTTTCCTTTTAACCGGGATTTTATTCTTTTATTGTTATAATCATATAGTCCTGAAATAACGCTACATATTATTTAGGACGAGACAATTTTACTATTATCTGATAATAAGTTTCTGTGTGTTTTTACCGTTAATTCTGACAAAATAAACATCTGTCTCAAGATTCTCGGTTGAAATTATTGTTTCCAAACCGTCAACATTCTGTTTAACAAGTACTTGTCCAAGCATATTGACTATTTCAACATAATTGATGTCACCGCCTGCGATTTTAACAAAGCCGTCAGCCGGATTTGGAGAGACGGTAAAATCGATGACATTGTTATCGGTTATTCCGTCTACAATTGTGGTGAAAGATATTATCGTGGTCTCGCCCCATTCTCCATCAGCGTTCTGCCCGGATGAAATAACGTAATACTCGGTACCTTCATCAAGGTCCGACCAGACCCAGACATCCTGTTCATAAAGGGGATAACCGTTTCCACGGATTATCTCGACAGCCTGATCTTCGCCGATTTCGTTAAAATATTCTACGGTGACAAGTCCATAAAAGTAAACCGATGTATTTTCATCCGGAGTGGCAATCGTTTTGACGGATGTTGCTGTAATATCCTGAACCTCAAGGGCAACGACAGAAGTACCCGAACCGCCCTGTTGAGCTGTCGTCGCCAATGCTGTCACAATTTCCTGCATCTCCGTATCAACGAAAGGAAGGGCATAAATGGTATATTCAGTATCAGGAGTCATATCTGTCCAGGTATAGGTAGTTGTCTCCGATGTCTGTATACCCCACTGCATTACAAGCTCCTCGAGAGAAACCTGCATCATCTGCATCCACATTGCCATTTCAGTTTCAGTGCTCATCATGTAATAATATGAGGAGCATTCCGCCGACATCTCGAATGTGGCTGTAACCGTAGTCGCGGTCGTAGAGACATCTTTTATCTCGACCAACACATCACTGGTGCCGCACTCATGTTGCTGAATACCGAAAGGAGCCAACATGTCCACTATTGTCATGGCATTATAAATCGGCCAGATATCATTAAGTACAATACTGCGGTCCGGAGCGATTAGGATACAGGTAGGATAAGATGCTATGCCGTACTGGTTACAAATGGTAGCGCCACCGCCTGTCGTTCCGATTGTAGGATACTCAACACCGTACTGTTCACACCAGTTCTGGCATGACTGGTCATTGTCAGACGGGGATATCTCCACGAAAAACACTTCATTCTGATTACATCCGAGCAACTCATAAGCCTCAACTATGGTGGGGCAGACCTGGTTACACGGTCCACATGAAGAATAGAAAAAATCGATGAAGACATACTGTCCGCCGTCAAGGATGTCAAACAGGTGAATCTCTGTCCCGTGGATGTCAGTGGCTGTGAAATCAACGGCTTTTGTTAACGGGCATTGGGCAGATACGCCAATGCTCAATGCAATGGCGAAAATAAAAGTAAAGATTTTTTTCATATTATTTGAATTTTAATAATTATTACGGAACAAAAATAATTAAAAAAATTGAAGCACAGGATAAATTATTTGAAAAAATCTTGTTTTTTTTGTTATTTCTTGTTCTTTTTTATCCACTCTCTCGCATTCACAAACGCCTCAATCCACGGTGCCACCTCGTCGTTTTTGCGATTGTTGGGATAATAAGCCCACTGCCATGGCAAGAATGCTCTCTCGAGGTGAGGCATCATCGCGAGATGACGGCCGTCGTTGGAGCAGATGGCTGCCGCCGACCAGGGTGAACCGTTGGGATTTGCCGGATATCCGTTGTGGCTGTATGTCATCGCTATGTTGTATCTCTCCTTGCCGTATGGGAAGTTGAACTTGCCTTCGCCGTGAGCTATCCACACGCCGAGACGCTGTCCTTTGAGTGTAGAGAGCATGATGCTGTCGCTGTCGGTGATGTCCACGTTCACGAAGCCCGACTCAAACTTGTGCGAGTCGTTGTGGACCATGCGCGGATGCTTGTCGTGGTCAGGGTAAATGAGGTTGAGCTCCGTCATGAGCTGGCAGCCGTTGCAGACACCGAGGCTCATGGTGTCGGGACGTTTGTAGAAGTTCTCGAGAGCGGTGCGAGCCTTTTCGTTGAAGAGCAATGCACCTGCCCAGCCCTTTGCCGAGCCGAGAACGTCGGAGTTGCTGAAGCCGCCCACAAACACTATCATATTCACGTCGCCGAGGTCTTCGCGGCCGCTGATGAGGTCGGTGGTGTGCACGTCTTTTACATCGAAGCCTGCGAGATACAAGGCGTATGCCATCTCACGGTCGCCGTTGACACCTTTCTCGCGGATGATGGCCGCCTTCACGCCAGAAAGGGTGCGACGGCGCATGTCAATGCCCAAGTCTTTCGCCTTGCCGGTGAAACAGCCGAAATCGTATTTAAGTGCTTGATACTTATAGTTTTCGAAACGTTCTTTGGCTTTCTCCTCTCCACTTTGTCTTCTGTCAAGGAGATACGAACTCTTGTACCAGATGTCGCGTAAGGCGTTGATATCCAATTCGTAAGACTCTTTGTCTTTCTTAAGATTGATTTTGCGTTTGCTGTTTGGCTTTCCAATGACAGTAAATCTAATACCCTCTTCTTCAAGTAACTCCTTGACTTTGTTGTCTTTAACTTGAATTACCACGGCTGGTTGCTCGCTGAACGCCACGTTGATAAGGTCGTTGCCATCGAATGCGCTGAAGTCTATGTCCATGCCGCCTTCGTTGTTGGCAAAGGTCATCTCAAGTAAGGTGGTGATTAAGCCGCCAGCCGACACATCGTGACCTGCGATGACGAGACCTTGCTCGATGAGTTTCTGCAATGCGTTGAAACACTTCTTAAAGTATTCAGTGTCAATGATGTCAGGTGTTTTCCGACCAACCTTGTTCAAAACTTGCGCTAAACTGCTGCCTCCGAGTTGGAATGTGTCTTTTGAGAAGTCGATATACAGAATTTCAGTGTCGTTATCATTGATAATCACTGGTTTAACAGTTTTTTTAATATCGGATACTTCCCCTGCCGCCGTCACTATGACGGTGCCGGGAGCCAAGACTTTCTGACCGTTTTTGTATTTCTGTGTCATTGAGAGCGAGTCTTTACCTGTCGGGACGTTGATGCCGAGTGCCAACACGAAGTCGCTCAACGCTTTCACGGCGCGGTAAAGTCGTGCGTTCTCGCCAGGGTTCTTGGCTGGCCACATCCAGTTGGCGCTCAATGACACGCCTTTGAGGTTCTCCTCTATAGGCGCCCATACCAAGTTGGTAAGCGACTCGGCTACCGAAAGTCTCGAGCCTGCTTCCGGGCTTATAAGCGCGGCGGCAGGAGCGTGTCCGAGGGCTGTTCCAATGCCTCTGACACCTTGATAGTCAAGTGCCATGATGCCGAGGTCGGCGAGAGGGAGCTGCATCTCGCCAACGCATTGCTGCAAGGCGACACGACCTGTCACAGAGCGGTCAACCTTATTGGTCAGCCAGTCTTTGCATGCCACGCCTTCGAGCTGAAGCACGTTCCGCAGGTATTCTGCGAACTTGTCTTTTTTATAATCGATATCTTGGAAATGATAATCCTTGTTACTGTCAGTCAACACTGTTTTGGGTGCGCTTCCGAAGAAGTCGGATAGGCTCAAGTCGATAGGGTTCACGCCGTTTTTCCGGACGAAGCGCAGACGCTGGTCGTCGGTTGACTCGCCCACTATATAATAGGGTGCGCGCTCGCGCTCTGCTGTCTGGCGGATAATCTCTGTGTCTTGTTTGTTTACGAGCAGTCCCATGCGTTCCTGCGACTCGTTTCCTATGATTTCCTTATCGGAAAGGGTTGGGTCGCCGACAGGAAGGTTATCGACGTAAACCACGCCGCCGCTTTTGTCGATGAGCTCCGAGAGGCAGTTGAGGTGACCGCCGGCGCCGTGGTCGTGGATAGAACGCACAGGGTTGCTGTCGTTCTCCACCATGGCGCGGATGACGTTGGCGACGCGTTTCTGCATCTCCGGGTTGGCACGCTGCACGGCGTTGAGCTCGATGGCTTTGGAATACTGTCCTGTTCCGACGCTCGAGACTGCGGCGCCGCCCATGCCGATGCGATAGTTGTCGCCGCCTAACACTACGATGAGGTCGCCCGGCTCCGGGTCTTCCTTCATGCTGTCGTCGGCAGGAGCGAACCCGATGCCGCCAGCGAGCATGATGACCTTGTCGTAGCCGAAATCGTTGGTCTTATTGTCGTTCTCACTGTGCTCGAAGGTGAGGAGCGAGCCGTTGATGAGAGGCTGTCCGAACTTGTTTCCGAAATCGGAAGCGCCGTTAGACGCCTTGATGAGCAGCTCCTCGGGGGTCTGATAGAGCCACGGACGAGCCTTGAATCCGTCCTCCCACCCGCGACTTGCGTCGTTGCGAGGGTACGGTGTCATGTAAACAGCTGTCCCTGCCAAAGGGATAGAGCCTCTACCACCGGCGAGACGGTCGCGGATTTCGCCGCCGGTGCCGGTAGCCGCTCCGTTGAACGGCTCGACAGTCGTCGGGAAGTTGTGTGTCTCCGCCTTGACAGAGATAACGGTGTCTATATCTTTTATTTTGAAGAAATCGGCTTTATGCTGTGTCTCCGGCGCGAACTGCTCGACTTTAGGACCGAGAATGAAAGCCACGTTGTCTTTATATGCCGAAACGAGGCGGTTCCTGTGTTCTTTCGAGGTTCTCTTGATGAGTGCGAAGAGCGTGTCGGGCATCTCTTTGCCGTCGATGATAAACGTGCCGTTGAATATTTTATGGCGGCAGTGCTCCGAGTTGACCTGCGCGAAGCCATAGACCTCCGAGTCGGTGAGGGTGCGGCCAATCTTCTTGCTTATACCTTTCAGATAATCAATCTCTTCCTGGCTGAGCGCGAGGCCTTCCTCGTTGTTGTAGGCGTCGATGTCGGTGATATATTTCAAAGGCTCGGGCTTGCGGTCCACAAAAAACACGTTCTGATCAAGGTCATGGTATTTGTTTTGCAGCATCGGGTCGAAGCTGTTGTCGTTTTCCTCGACGGGACGGAATTCCTCTATACGAGAAACGCCGCGAATGCCCATGTTCTGGGTTATCTCGACGGCGTTGGTGCTCCAAGGAGTTATCATCTCGCGGCGCGGACCGAAGAAGAACCCTTTCACGCCGCCCTCAATCCGGCAGGCGCCGCCGAAAAGCCAAGCGAATTTTTTAATATCGTTTTCGTTGTGATTATCAACGCTTTCCACAGCGATGATGTTTTTCTGAAGTGTCTCGAAAAAAAGTATCATGATATTAAATTTTTCGAGTGCAAAGATAATGTTTTTTACATCTTAAAACACGAAAAAAACGAAAAATCTTCATTGTTTTTCGAACACGGTTTTCACCAATCCAACGAATAATAACGAAGAGATTCGTGAAATTAATTGGATTTGTGTTCAAAAAAAAGTCGTCCGTCATTTCGACCGGAGTGGAGAAATCTCAACGGTTTATGCCATAACTTGAATTTTTTGAAAAATCCAGCTGCTCGTTAAAAAATTTGTTGTACCCTTGCAACGAGTTCTTGAGAATATAGCCGCGAATTGTGCGCGACGGGAGATTCCTCGAAGGCATTTTTTAATACTCTTCTGTCCGGAAACAACAGTGTTTCGTTAAATGCGTTCGCAATATCTCTTGCAAATGCAGTTTTTACCTTGGCAATCTCAACGTGATGTCCCAAATTTTTCATATTAATCCCTATACAAATGTTTTTCAAATTTTTCACGACGAGAGTATAGATTCTATGGGAATTTTCACCATCTCCATAAAGGCTAATAATAAATTTTACGGTGCTCTGGAAGGTGTTTGGACTCAAAAATCCGGTGCAGAGATAATAAAATCTCACGCAAAAATAACAGAAAAAGCAGAAATTTTCAATCTGTCAGAAGTTGCATTTTAATATATTTTTGATTTTTTTTATTGTCATTCAAAAAATCTTTATCTTTGCAGTCGGTTTTTGGACCGATTTTTATTGACAATCAGAAGCGTTATGCTTGTCTTGTATTAGGGAACGTGAGAAATTCTACGTAGGCAAGAAAGTGTAATCGTTCACGTGTTATGCGTGGGCTGTTATGACTATATCTTCCCTACAAAGGTGATTCTCACGACCTCCTAATAGAAGTTTGGTATATCAGTGCCACGCTTCTTTTTATTAATAACTCCATTGTGGCGGCTGGATGGAATAAAAATTATAGTTATGAGAGTTAAAAGACTGCTAACTTCGGTGCTTGTTTTATTGAGCATTGCAATTTTTTCATGTAAAAAAGACGGAGCCTCGACAACAACTGGTGGCGGCTCAAATCCATCTAATCCTGCAAATTGCGAAGACCCGGAAGGAACAATTGTCGCAAATTTGCGGAACGACAGTGGTTATCTTACCATCTTAAATGGAGGACTTAAGATGAATAACGCCAATAATTTTGTATTCAACGATCAATCATTTCACGAAAGAACTTTCGTGAATATTGGCGAAGTCGATGGTCTTGGCTGTGTGGAGAATATTCCTCAATCGGGATGGAGCGACCAGGTGGCCGTTATTCCCGGTAATGGATACATAGTCAGAGATAAATATGACTATCCGGAGTATGAATATACCAAATATGCACGAATATATGTTACAAGTTATCTTTTGAGTGCCAATAATAATATTCTTGGAGCAGAATTGAAATATCAGGATAATTGGAAGTCATTGTTAAATGTGGCAACGGCTTCAATAACTAATATTTCCGCTACATCAGCAACCTGTGGAGGTGTTGTTACTGACGACGGAGGTTATGAGGTGACGGCGAGGGGCGTTTGCTGGAGTGCGAGCCCGAATCCGACGATAAACGACAGCCATACGACAGATGGTACTGGAACCGGTTCTTTTGCGAGTAATATCACGGGATTGACTCCTTATACTACATACTATGTGAGGGCGTATGCTACAAATAGCAAGGGGACGGCTTACGGAGAGCAGAAAACATTTATTGCAGCATACACATTCTCGGTTTCCTCAAATGAGCGGGTGTACTTCTCGAAGGGTAACCTGCAATATCGAGCCTCGACGGACACATGGCGCTTCGCCGAGAACCAATGGGATTATATAGGAAATGGCAATTCAAATATCTCTTCATACTACAGCGGATGGATTGACCTGTTCGGCTGGGGCACGGGCGACAACCCGACATACTCTTCGACTAACAGTGGCGATTATCCGACATTTAACGATTGGGGGAACAATAGCATCTCCAATGGTGGTGGCGGGAACTGGCGCACATTGACGAGAGACGAGTGGAGCTATGTGTTCCGCGGAAGAAACACAAGCAGCGGCATAAGATTTGCCAAAGCAAAAGTAAACGGGGTGAACGGCATGATACTGCTTCCGGACGATTGGAGTGCGTCATACCACAGTTTGATAAACACCAACAACGGAAGTGCGTCCTACAATGGCAACATCATCACACAAGCCGAGTGGGAAGGTAAGTTCGAGTCCCATGGGGCGGTCTTCCTGCCTGCTGCGGGCTGGCGTCTCGGGACGGATGTCGACTTCGTCGGTTCCCGCGGCCTCTTCTGGTCGGCTACGTACTACCCTAGTGGCGGCGCGTACGACGTGCACTTCGACGATTCGAGCTTGGGTGCGGAGAATTGGAACTACCGCCCCGAATACGGTCGAAGTGTGCGCCTCGTCTCTCCTGCCGGGAATTAATTCCTTGTGTTTGGCAAGGCGGCAGCGGACAACAAGCCGTGCGATTTTTTTTGAAAAACGAAAATGTTAAACCATGACACAAGCAGAAATACTTGAAATTATTGCTGTCCGGTAAAACTTTTTCAAATAAAACAAATTAGGGCTGACACTTCTCACGAGGTATCAGCCCTTTTGGTTATCTTTGTTTTGCAAAATAAAAATATAACCATGGGCAAAGATAGTCATTTTACCGGACAGCCGCCCCTCCAAGTGCTATAAGGGGCAGACGCCGCGAAACACGACCATTACCTGCTCAAAGAGGTGCATCTGCCCAAAGACTCCACTTTGGCGATGGATCGTGGCTATGTGGACAACAGAATTTTCCGCTCCATGTCTTCTATGGGGACAGCGTCAACGCCATACAGATACAGACTTGGGTAGTACTGATTGCCAATCTGCTGATAACAGTTTTGTCAAGAAGCATCAAGAGACA
>OLGV01000277.1_pt1 | contig 22599 bp, 16 predicted proteins | sample 1605761 | NCBI WGS metagenome assembly OLGV01 (sample SAMN03283245) | human gut metagenome | biome: human-associated habitat; material: feces | host: Homo sapiens | place: Peru | collected 2012
GGCGTTGATAGTCAGAGAGTTGCCCCCCCCCGTGTGCATATAGCGGGGGCGTCAGACGCTGTTCGGAGCGTCTTTACAGGCGGGGAGTCGTATTTCTGTGGCTTCCTTTTCATATTTTCAGGGCGCAAAAATACACAGAAAATCAATACGATAAGAAAAAAAATTATTTTTTCACACCACATCGGTGTATTTCGCCAGCAAATCCTCGGCGAATGTCAGCGGCATCAGGTCTTCCATCTTTTCGGATATGATGACAGGGCCTTCCTCGCCCTGCATGATGACACGCAGTTTGTTGTTATGACGGCTTTCCGCCTCCACCATTGCCTGGCGGCAGCTGCCACATGGGGGGACGGGCTGTGTAATCCTATTGTCGGAGCCTATTGCAGATATTGCCAATGACGTTATTGGTTGGTCTGGATAATTAGCCTGTGCGCTGAATAGCGCCACCCGCTCGGCGCACAGTCCCACCGGATAGACGGCGTTTTCCTGGTTGTTTCCGACGACAATAGTGCCGTTGGCGAGCCGCAAAGCAGCGCCCACCTTGAACTTTGAATATGGCGCGTAAGCGTTTTTCGCCGCCTCCTTGGCTTTCAACAGAAGCTCGCGGTCGTCGCCGCTCAACTCGTCAACCGACTTGAACTCGAGAAAAGAGAGGGTAATCTTATGTTTCTTCATGTCTGCTATTTTACTCCTTTCAGAATGTCGTTGTATTTCTCTTGATTTAAAATCACCTCGAAAGCCTTTTCCAGTTCGGGGTCATTATCCAAAGCCGCGATGATTCTTCCTTTCTGGTAATAGTAACGGCTCGCAATCTCCGCTTTGAGCATCTCCTCAATTTCCGTTCTGTTATCGACGAGGTCTTTGGTCTTTTCCTCCTCTATCTTCTCGACCACTTGATTAAGAATGGGTTGTATCTCATCAAGATAACCTTCGATTTTGGCTATTTTCTCAAGTTCCTTAATCTCATTTTCGCTTTGCGATGTAAAGGTAAAGCCTTCATTTTTAACAAATTGCATGAAATCCTCATATATCGCGTCGGTAATCTTAAAATCCTCCGGCGATTTTATCGACTTATGCTCTCTGTAGAACTTGTTGGCATATTTGAAGAACAGGTTTTTCGCGTAAAGATGCAAAGTTATCGTCGAGGCTATCGTCGGCTCTATTTTCACATCGGGCTGAATACCGTGTCCTTCGTAAACTACGCGACCGGCAGCGGTATGGAACGCCTTGCCCAAAGTGTCGGGTTTTGCCACTGTGTCGGCAGCATTGTTTTTATATTTTTTTGAATAATCTATTTCTTGAATGCAGCGGTTGCTCGGCAGATAATAATGTGCCACTGTCACTTTGATTTGTGTGTTGTAAGTCATCGGGAAGATGTTTTGCACAAGGCCTTTGCCGAAGGTACGCTGTCCGATGACGACACCTCTGTCGAGGTCCTGGATTGAGCCGGAGACAATCTCCGAGGCCGACGCGCTGCCTTCGTTGACGAGTATCACAAGCGGAATGTCGAGGTCGAGGGGCTCGTGCTTGGTGTAGTGGTTGTAGTTATGCTCCGCCACCTTGCCTTTCTGGTACACAACGAGTTTATTCTTCGGCACGAAAAAGTTCACAATATCGACAGCCTCGTTCAACAAGCCTCCGCCATTACCCCTGAGGTCGAGGATAAAACCTTTGAGCTCGTGTTTTTTCTTCATATCAACGACGACATCTTTTAACTCCTTGGCACAGTCTTTGGTAAACTGCGACAGAATGGCGTAACCGATGCCGTTGTCAAACACTGTATGATAGGGTATATTGTCGATTTTTATCTTCTCGCGTTTCAGTTCTCTCACGTATGGCTCTTTATCACCCGGACGTTGCATCTTGAGTTTCACGGTGGTGCCCGGAGTGCCTTTCAGCAGCTCGCTTATCTCGGAGGTGTTCTTGCCACTCACATCTACTCCGTTGATTTCCAAGAAGACATCGCCTGGAATCAAGCCTGCCTTGGCGGCGGGGAAGCCCTCGTACGGCTCCGAAATCTGTGTCTTGCCATCAAAATGCTGAATCAAGGAGCCGATGCCGCCGTATTCGCCGGTGGTCATGAGCTTCACATCTTCGATTTGCGACTCGCTAATGAACACTGTATAAGGGTCGAGACCCTCCAACATGGCGTTGATGGCGTTCTCGTTAAGCTTCGCGGGGTCGATTTCATCAACATAATACATATTGAGTTGCCTCAACACATTATTATATATATCAAGACTTTTGGCAATCTCGAAATTGTTTTTCTTGGTCTGGCCGAATGCTGTTGTTACGGACAGGATTAACAAGATGAGGAGTAATTTTATATTTTTCATATTTTCTTTTGTTGTCGAGACGCGGTGTCTCAAGTCTTTCACTATGGTACAGGGTCATATCCCGAGCCGCCCCATGGGTTGCACGAGACCACTCGTTTTATTGTCAGCCAGCCGCCCTTGATGGCGCCGTATTTTCTTATCGCCTCGATGCCGTAGTTGGAGCATGTCGGGGTGTAGCGGCAGTTACGCCCGATGAGAGGAGACAGCGTGTACTGATAGATTTTTATCAGCAGTATCAGGAAATTCGCCGGCAGCTTTATAATGAATCTCAACATAATTGTTCTCTCAAACGTTCAACGACCTTTTTCATTTTTCTTTCAATCTCTTCATACTTCAAGATTACTGTGGCACTATATACCAACGCCACATCGAGCGTTTTGTTGTTCGAGCGGCATAATTTCATCAGTTCGGTTTTGTTTTTGCGCCAGCTTTCGCGGACAAGACGTTTCACGCGGTTGCGTTTCACGGCGTGATGGAATCTTTTTTTTGAGACGGACACCAGCATCCGCGGCAGTGCATCTTGTTGATTTTCAGAATCATACAAATGAACCACCACACGAAAAGGATACAACGAGAATCCTTTTCCTTCTTTAAAGAGAGACTGTACAGCTTTTTTCAGATAAATACGCTGCGATTTCGGTAGCCCTTCCTTAAGTTCCAATTATCTTTTCTTTGCTTTTTTTGCTTCGATGTTAAGATACTCTTCGATGGCCATCGTGATAGACGGCGCTGTTTTCGTGGGCGCGCTGAAGCTGAGGTTGAATCCCGCGTCGGTGACGGCTTTGGCTGTTGACGAGCCGAGGGCCCCTATCGCCACTTCGCCTTGAACGAAATCCGGGAAGTTGATTTTAAGCGAGTCGATACCGGCGGGGCTGAAGAACACCAGCATGTCGTATTTTGATATGTCGAAATCTTGCAAAACCGACGGCACTGTGCGGAACAGCAGCGATTTCTTGAAGTTGAGGCCTGCATCTGTCATCATGGCGACGTAATCCTCGTTGGTCACGATATTAGACGTGGGCAGGAAATACATCTCCTCGCGATGTTTTTTCATTATCTCGACAAGGTCGGCAAACGACTGGTTTCCGAAGAATATCTTACGTTTGCGGAACTGTATATAATGCTGGAGATACAAGGCTGTAGATTCGTTGACACAGAAATATTTGAGGTCATCAGGCACGGTGTAGCGCATTTCCTTGGCGATACGGAAAAAATGGTCAACGGCGTTACGACTTGAGAGAATGATGGCGGTGTAATCCGGGAGCTTCACGTGATCCTGTCTTAACTCCGACGCCTCGACACCCTCTATCTTGATGAATTTCTCAAAATCAATCTTGACGTTATATTTCTTGATGATACTTTCAAAGTGGGTTTTGGAAATATCAACTGGTTTTGGCTGTGAAACGAGAATGTTTTTAATCTTCATTTTTCAAAAACACAAATTATATAAATCTATAACACACAATCAGTTGCGACCAATCTACAAACCATAACGATGGCTATTGAAACAAGTGCAATTTCGAGTGTGCAAAAATACAAAAAAATATTCAATAAATTCATCTTTGACAAAATTCGGAATTCAAAAAAAGTCTTGACAATCCGAATTGCCATGATTATCAGTATCATAGCGATTATTATTATCAGAATAAATTTTGTCGGATAGAAAATCATGACAGGTTCGAGCACTATCATCACGATGTTGAGAATCGCCATAGTGGAAATGCGCGTGACTTCTTGATGTGTAGTGGCATTGACGACACCGAAGAGCCAGCCGTAGAGCGACACCAGGAGGTAGCGGATTATGCAGAGGGCGGCGATGAAGGCGCAGATGTCGAGATAGAAGCCGACATTGTTGTAAAGTATGGTGTTTCCTGAATAAACGACAACTATTTTCTGCACTACGAGGGCGAGAGCCGCGACGTATGCCACGAAAATCGCGAAGCCGTTAAAGCTCATCACGGGATTCCATTCGCGCGTCATTCTATCGTTGTCGTGCGACTGTGTCAGCACCGAGAACATCATGCGCAGGCGCGCGTTGCAGAGTTGTTTGTTGAGTATCATGAGCAGCATCGCCATGAAAACCACGATGAAATTCCAGGAAGGAGAGACAGGTTCCACCATACGAAGGCTTGGTTCGAGCGTCGAGGCGACGTTTTCTGTAATTAGTTGATAATCAGGCATCTCCTCTATTGAATTTCTTTAAATTTTTATTCTGCAAAAATATGGAAAAAATTTGTATTTTAACAAGAAGATTTGTATTTTTGCAAAATTATTTTCGGGTAATCTTTAAATCTATAAATAATTGAGTAATGGGACTTATTGAAGAAATTATCGCTAATGCGCGGGCCGACAAGCAGCGCATTGTGCTCCCTGAAGGAGATGAACCAAGAACATTACAGGCGGCCGACCGCGTCATTGCCGACGGCATCGCCGACGTCATTTTGATCGGACCAGCCCAGAAGATCGCCGACAGGACGACCGAGTTTGGACTCAAAAACATCAGCAAGGCCCGTATTATCGACCCACAGACCAACCCCGAGCGGCAGAGATATGCAGATCTGCTTTTCGAGCTTCGCAAGAGCAAAGGCATGACGCCCGAGCAGGCATACGACCTCGCCGGCAACTTCATGTACCTCGGCATCTTGATGGTGAAAGCCGGCGAGGCCGACGGTCTCGTCAGTGGCGCGCGCAGCACCACAAGCGACATGCTCCGTCCGGCGTTGCAAATTATCAAGACTGTCCCCGGAGTCTCGTGTGTCTCCGGCGCTTTCATGATGTTCTTGCCGGAAGGAAGTCCTTACGGCAGCAACGGAAGGATGGTGTTCGCCGACTGTGCCGTGACACCTATACCGACAGCGGAGCAACTTGCGGAGATAGCCATCTGCACTGCCGACACCGCCAAGACCATCGCCAAGATAGACCCGGTGACAGCTCTTTTGACTTTCTCGACCAAAGGCTCGGCGAAGCACGAAGTCGTTGACAAAGTCATAGAGGCGACGCGTATCGCCAAGGAACGCCGTCCGGACCTCGTCCTCGACGGCGAATTACAAGCCGATGCCGCCATAGTGCCGTCGGTAGGTTCAAGAAAAGCGCCAAACAGCCCTGTAGCGGGCAAAGCGAACACACTGGTGTTCCCTTGTCTCGAAGTGGGCAACATCGCCTATAAACTCGTGCAGCGTCTCGCCGGCGCAGAAGCAGTGGGGCCGATGCTACAAGGCCTGGCAAAGCCATGCAACGACCTCAGCCGAGGCTGCTCGATAGACGACATCTACAAACTTGTGGCAATCACATGCAACCAAGCTATCGCACAGAAAAAATAACACCAACTCGTCATTCCGGGCGAGACAACGGCAGTCGGGAAACACACCACAAGAAAACACAATCACAATATAGTGGATTTCTCCGCTTCGCCACGGCAGAAACGACGACTTTGACAAATGATTAAAATTTTGGAAATATGAAAATATTAGTATTAAATTGCGGTTCATCATCAATCAAGTATCAATTGATTGAGATGGACGAGAAGAGCCATTCAGTGTTGGCGAAGGGCCTTTTGGAGCGCATCGGTCTCCAGATGGGCGAATTTACTCATAAATGGAATGGGCAGAAGCACTACGAGCAGCTTCCTATTTCGAACCACACAGCGGGCATCGAGATTGTGCTTCAGGCGCTCACAAACAAGGAGTACGGTGTCATCAGCGACCTGAAGGAAATCAAGGCGGTGGGACACCGTGTGGCTCACGGCGGCGAGAAGTTCACACATAGCGTCCGCATCGACGACGCTGTCGTCAACATGATCAAGGACCTCTGCGACCTCGCGCCGTTGCACAACCCGGGCGCTCTTCAAGGCATAGCCGCGATGCAAGAGGTGTTGCCCGGCATTCCGATGGCGGCGGTGTTCGACACCTCGTTCCACGCCACCATGCCGCCGGAGGCGTATCTCTATGCCATTCCTTACGAATATTACGAAAAATATCGCGTCCGCCGCTACGGATTCCATGGCACCAGCCATAAATACGTCGCCGAGAAGGCCGCCGAATACGTCGGAAGAGACTGGAAAGACTCAAAGATAGTGACATGCCACCTCGGCAGCGGCGCTTCCATCGCGGCGGTGGAAAACGGCAAGTCTGTGGAGACATCGATGGGATTCACTCCTGTCGAGGGTCTCGTGATGGGCAGCCGCACCGGCGACCTCGACGTAGGCGCCTTCATGTATATCATGGACAAAGAAGGCTTGGACACCAAGGAGATGAACACTTTGGTGAACAAGAAATCAGGTCTCATCGGCATCACCGGCAACTCACAAGATATGCGCGACGTGTGCGCGGGGCGTGACAGCGGCGATGAACGTTGCACGTACGCCTTCGACATGTTCGCACACCGAGTGAAGAAATACATCGGGGCATACACGGCCATCATGAATGGCATGGACATCCTCGTGATGACAGGCGGCATTGGCGAAAACGCATGGCTCATGCGCGAAGCCATACTCGAAAACATGGAGTTTTTAGGCGTCAAAATCGACAAGAAACTGAACGAGACCACCAAGGGCGACGCAGCCGTCATCTCGACACCCGACTCAAAGGTGAAAGTGGTAATATATCCTACAGACGAGGAATATATGATTGCCAAAGACACCTTTGATTTAATAAAGTACTAAACCATTCGTTTCCGGCTGTTGGCGTCGCCAACAGCCGGAAACGAAATTAAACAAACAACAATCATTATGAAAAAAAATCCCAATATGAAAAAGATTAACGGAATCAGCCTGATTCCTTGTATGTTGATGCTTTCCCTCCTGGTTGGATGCGGCAAAAATGAAAAATCCACCAAGATGGTGGAGCAGTTACGTCCGGTAAGCGAGACGCTGTTGCCTCTGCTCGACAGCTACACCTCGGGCATCATAACAGAAGGAGAGCCGATAATAGTGCGCTTCAAATATCCCGAAGCGATGAAGGTTAAACGAGGCGAAGTCTTGTCTTCCAAGTTGTTCAGATTCACTCCGGATTTAAAAGGCAAGGCGGTGTGGCTCGACGAGACGACCATAGCCTACGAATACGACAAAATCGACAAAACAAAGCAGTATTCTTGCAACTTCAACGTGTCCGAAATCCTCAATGTGGCGTCTTCGGAGACTTTGGAGTTCAGTTTCGGCGTGCGCCGGCAAACTTTCAATTTGCTCAAGACATATCCTATATGCGAAGACGACAACACTATGAATTACCAGATTTTCATGGCCTTCGCCGCAAAAATCACGCCAGAGGAAGCCCTCAAGATTTTCGACGAGAACATAGTCAAGAAATATGAGGTGGAAGCGAGTTACTACGACAACAACACTTATTTATTCACATTGAGTTCGATACCGCGTCAATCCGAAGATTATAATCTTGACATCGCTCTTAACGGGAAGAATATCGGCTCCGATTCAAAGACAAATATCTGTTTGACCATCTACGCAAAGGAGAAGTTCGAGCCAATAGGTCTTGATGTCGATAAATCCTCGACACAAGCAACATTGTTTTACTCACAGCCGATAGACGCGGAACAGAACCTCGGCGGCCTCGTCACTTTCAGTCTGGACAACCTTTCCGCCAAGTACGAGATTCACGACAACAGAATCATTTTTTACTTCGATAAGTCGAATTTATATGGTTCACAGCTGGAAAACATAAGCATGTTTGTGAGCGGGGTACGCAGTGCATCTGACGACATCCAGCAAGAAGACGCGGAGTTCACCTTCTCTTTGAACAACTACGAGCCCAAGGTACGCTGGACGAACAACGGTGTCATTTTGCCCGACATAAAAGAGACAACGGTATATTTCGACGCCGTCTGCCTCAATGCGGTGACACTCAGAATTATACGTGTTTATGACAACAACATACTTTCTTTCTTACAAGAAAATGAATTGAGCACCACTTACAACATGCGTACTGTTGGAAGGCTGGAAAAGAAGATACGGCTGCAGCTTGAAGACCCGAATCTAACTCAATGGAAGACCTACCCCATCGTTCTTTCCGACTATATCGATGTGGAGCCCGGTGCGATGTATCAGTTGAGTCTCAACTTTGGTCCGGCGGACTATATTCTGGCTTCGGACGAGATGAGGAGCGACATCATGAACGATGCCAAACGTGAGGCGGAATATTGGGACGGCGACGGATACGACTACAAAGAGTACCGTTACGACGGACTTTGGGGCGACCCTAACGGCTACTCATATTATAATTATGTGGAGCAGAAGACCAACATCGTCGTCAGCGACCTTGCAGTGACCGCCAAGATGGGCGGCAGCGATGTTGTCGAGGTATATGTCTATCATATTTCAGATGCCAAGCCTGCCGTCGGTGCGGAAATAACTGTGTATAACTACCAGAGGCAGCAGATAGCAAAAGGCCAAGCCGACAGCAATGGACATGCGCGGATACAAAGCTCCAACAAGCCATTTTATGTTATCGTCACCGACAGCAAAGGCAGCAAATCGGCAATCAAGCTCAACGATGGCAACGCGATGTCATACAGTCGCTTCGATGTAAACGGAGAGTCTGTCGAGAAAGGTGTCGTCGGCTTTGCATATTCCAACAGAGGAGTGTGGCGGCCGGGCGACGAGCTGCAGCTCAACCTAATGCTCGCGGACACCGACAGGCAGCTGCCCGACAATTATCCTGTTGTACTCGAGGTTATCGATGCTTCAGGAAGTCTTTATGCGAAACAAGTCAACACAAGACCCCTGAACGGAATTTATTGTTTCACCGTTCCCACAAACACAAGCGACGAGACAGGTCTTTGGAGAGCGCGTTTCAAGGTCGGCACGACAACCATCACCAAAAATCTCCGCGTGGAGACAGTGAAACCCAACCGTTTGGAAATAAACTTCGAGCTTCCAGATGTCGTTTATCTGACCCGCCCGGAAAGAGCGACATTGTCTTCAAAATGGCTTAACGGATTAAAAGCCAATGGATTAAAAGCCGAGATAGATGTGAAAATCCGCAAAGGGAAGATACAGTTCAAAGGTTTCGAGAGATATTGCTTCGACAACGACGCGGAACGTTTCGAGGAGACGGAGTTAACGGTTTTCAGCGGGGCGCTCAACGACAAAGGCGTTGCCAACATAACATTCAACCCACTTAAGCAGCTCCATTCACAGCAAATGATGAACGCAGTCTTCACAACGAGAGTCTTCGAATCAGGCGGCGACTATAGCATAGCGTCGTTCAAAACTTTATTATCGCCATTGGCGCGTTACGTAGGCGTGGAGTTACCGGAAACGACATCAGAATACGGCAGTTATTACGATACCGACAAAGACTGGAACTTCAACATCGCTGTGGTAAACGACAACGGCAAGATTTGCAACGCAACAGTATCGCTCGAATATGCACTTTATAAAATGGATTCTTACTGGTGGTGGTCGAGCGATGACGACTACACTTTAAAACGTTATGCTTCAGGAACTTACAGACATCCAGTAAAAAGCGGTGCTTTGACATGCACCGGCAACACTTCTGTAACCTTTAACATTCCCGAAGAGCAATGGGGCAGCTACCTGCTTGTTGTCAGCGACAACGAGGGGGGCCACACCTTTGCGAAGGTCATCAACTTCGACTGGGGATATGGTCATTCATCATCGGAATCAGGAGCTCCGGCATTGCTTTCCTTGAAGGCATCAGCCGACAGCTATCAGGTGGGTGAACATGTTGTGGTGACCTTCCCCGCCAACGAAAAAGCCAAGGCTCTCGTCACGGTGGAAGCCAACGACAAGGTGATGCAGACATATTTTCTCGAAAATCTCGGAAAGGAAGGAAAGGTGGAGTTCACCGCCACTAACGATATGATTCCCAACATATACGTCTATGTGGCTCTCATTCAGCCTCATGATGCCGGCAACAGTCTGCCCGTCCGTCTTTACGGAGTGATTCCTGTTAAAGTGGAAGATAAAAACTTGAAATTACAGCCAAACATCAATATGCCCGAGACATCTAACACCAAGAAAAAAATCGAGGTAAAGATAAGCGAGGCCAACAAGCAAGCCATGACATACACTTTGGCGGTCGTTGACGAGGGCATTCTTGGGCTGACAAACTTCAAGACACCCGACCCGTTTGGTTATTTCAACAGCAAGCAGTCGCTGATGGTTCGCACTTGGGACAACTACTCGTCTGTCATCGATGCTTTCAGTGGCGAGTTCGGCTCCGTTTACGCCATTGGCGGCGACGGTGTCATCAACCAAGAGATAACACTCGACAAGCGTTTCAAGGCATACGCTGTCACTCTCGGACCATTCGAGTTGAAAGCCGGCGAGACCAACACCCACGAGTTTGACGTGCCACAATGTTCCGGTGCCTTGCGTTTCATGGTGGTGGCTCACGGTAACGACAAAGCATTCGGCAGCGCCGAGAAGAAAATGAGCGTTATGGACCCCGTCACGCTTTACGCCTCGGCACCGCGCGTGGTGGCCCCCGGCGACGAGCTGACACTCAAAGTACAGGTACTCGCTCCGACCTTCAAAGGTAAAAACATGGAGGTAAGCTTCAAAAACAAAAACCTCAACATTATCGGAAGCAAGCCTGCCACTGTCAGCATCGACAAGAACGGCGAGGGTCTGATTGTCGTCAAGACTCGCATCCCCGAAGCCACCGGCAACGCGGTTTTAAGTCTTTCTGTGACAGCCGCCGACTACACCGCCGTGTCAACCACAGAGATGCCGATACGAATGCCTTATGCCGAACACCGCAACACCATCACCAAGGAAGTGGAGGGCGGACAGACATTGAGCATACCGTTCAACCTCGACGGCATAGACGGCACACAGCAAGGCAAAATCATGGTGTCGTCAGCGTTACCTGTCGATTTGTTCAGCCGCCTCGACCACCTCGTATCTTATCCTCACGGCAGTCTCGAACAAACCACATCGAAGGCGTTTTCACAGCTTTATCTCAACTATTTCATCCAACAGGACGAAAAAGACAAGGCGACGGTCAAATATAATATCGAGTCAGCCATCACAGCCTTGAAATCATATCAGAGACCGGACAACTCGATGACGAACTGGGTTGGAGGCACCTACAGCGACCCGTGGACCGAGATTTACGCTCTGCACTTCCTCGTCGAGGCCCAAAAGCAAGGATACAATGTGCCTCGATATTTTATCGACGGTCTCAAAAAATATCAATCCAACAAGGCAAAACAGTGGAGAGCCAACCCCGACTTCATGCAGGGCGAGACCATACAAGCGTACCGTCTCTTCGTTTTGGCTCTTGCCGACGCCGCCGAAACGGGCGCCATGAACCGTTTCAAAGGGCAAGAGATGGTTTATCCGTTGAGCAAGGTCTTGACCGCCGCGGCTTTTGCACAAACTGGAAAGACCACCATAGCACGAAACCTGATGCCTGTAATCGACGAGAACGAGATTATGTCCGACTACTATTCATCGTTAGGCTCAACCACCCGCGACCTCGCCATCATGACATATACTCAGATGCTTTGCGATGCCGATGAACGAGAAGTGAAAGAAAACATCGACAACATTTGCGGCATTATCAATAGCAGTCGCTGGCTCGACACACAATCGACAGCCTTCGCACTCTTTGTATTAGGCAAATATGCGGAAAGACAGGGCGTTTCCAACGAAAATCTCTCGGCAGTTATCGAGACGAATGGCGAGAAACATGTTCTTAACACCAATATGAGTTCGGGAGGATTCAGTTTCTTGCCTGAAATTGGCAGCAACACCGTGGACATCAAGAACAACGGCAGTCAGAAGATAACGTTGAATATGTTCACAAAGACCAGCGTACCCGAATACGACATGAAGGAAAGTGGCAATGGCATCAAGATGGCTGTAACCTACACAGACAAAAACGGAATCCCTGTAAATTTAGGCGACATGAGTGCGGGCAGCGACATCGTCATACAGATAACGGTACAGAACCCGGGCTTTTATAAAGTCACAGAATTAGCCTTGTCATACTTCCTGCCTTCAGGTTGGGAGATGGTGAACGACCGTCTGAACGGCGGCTCTTCGTATTCCGATGCGAAACACATAGACTATCGCGACGACCGCGCATACTTCTATTTCGACCTCGCACCAAGGACAGCGACGACATTCACATTGAAGGCCAACGCCACCTTCGAGGGCAGCTGCATGATTCCCGCAGTGCGTTGCGAAGACATGTACGACAACGAGATTTATTATCAAGTGCCGGCGAAGGCATGCGTCGTGAAATAATTTTTGTTTAAACGATGAAATGGCTCGCGAGACATAAGAAAACCAAGATGTTTTTTTTAGTCGCAACGAGCCTTTTCATTGCCTTTTTGTGCATTCCGGCACCGAAGTTCGACAAGCCCTACTCCACCATCTTGACAGCAAAAGACGGCGAGTTGCTCGGCGCGAAGATTGCCGACGACGGACAATGGCGTTTCCCCGCCTCTAACAGTTACTCCTCGAAATACATCGCCTGCCTGACAGAATACGAAGACAGATGGTTTTTCCTGCATCCGGGTTTCAACCCCGTATCTTTCGCGAAGGCTCTTATCGATAACATCAGAGCCGGCGAGGTGATACGCGGAGGCAGCACGCTTTCCATGCAGGTGGTGCGAATGTCGCGCGACAACCCGCCCAGGACATACAGGGAGAAACTTATAGAAGTAGTGTTCGCCTTGCGTCTGGAGTTGCACTATTCGAAAAAAAGCATTCTCGACATCTATGCCGCCAACGCTCCCTTTGGCGGCAATGTAGTCGGCATCGACGCCGCCGCATGGCGTTACTTCCACACCACGCCCGACGAGTTGTCGTGGGCGGAGGCAGCCACCCTGGCGGTGCTGCCCAACGCGCCGGCGTTGATACACCCGGGGCGTTCACGCGAGCTGTTGGAGCAGAAACGCAATGAGCTGCTGCTGCGAATGCAAGAGCCCAAAGCTTTCATTCCAAAGCGTTTTGACATCGCAAGAATCTCAAAAGAAGACTCCGAACTTGCGATGATGGAAGACATACCTTCCCGTCCCTTCGAGATTCCGATGTTGGCTTATCATTACCTTACAGAACAAGACAAACTACATCATGGAGAGCACATCGGCACTACTATCGATGCAGCACTTCAAAAGTCTGTCATCGACATCATGCAACGGCAGCATCAGTTGAACAAACTGAACAGCATCGACAACGCGGCGGTGTATATCGTTGATTATCTTAATGATGAAATCGTCTCTTATGTCGGCAACAACATAGACGCCGACGATGCCAAAATGGTTGACATGGTGCGGGCGCAGCGTTCCACAGGCAGTATTTTGAAGCCTTTTTTATTTGCCGCCATGCTCGACGAGGGCACCTTGCTGCCTCAAATGGTCGTACCAGACATACCGATGAGCCTTTCCGGGTTCACACCCAAGAACTACAGTGGCGAATATTGGGGCGCCGTCACAGCCGAGAGGGCGTTGCAGAGCTCGCTCAACGCGCCGTTTGTCCATCTGCTCCGCGAATATAGTCAACAGCGGTTTCATGCATTGCTGAAGCAGATGCCGCTTAACGGCATAGTATTCCCCCCTGAACATTACGGTCTCTCCCTCATCATCGGCGGCGCCGAGGCGTCGCTGTTCGACATCACCAACGCCTATGCCAAGATGGGACGCAAATTAGCATCGCATGTCAATGAGAGTTTCGATGTTGTGGTTGACGACGACATCACTCCGTTTTCGGCGGAAGCCGTCGCCGAGACCTTTCATGTGATGCTCGGGCTGACACGCCCTGTTAGTCAGACAGGCTGGAGCGGCTTCGCCTCGTCGAGACAGGTGGCATGGAAGACGGGCACCAGCTACGGATTCAAAGATGCCTGGGCGGTGGGGATTACCGACCGATATGTCGTTGGCGTGTGGGTAGGCAACGCCGACGGCGAAGGACGGCCTGGTATTACAGGTGTCGGAGCAGCAGCGCCATTGCTGTTCGAGGTCATTGGAAAACTCAACGACAGATACACCTATCCGGCAAACACATCTGAAAGCATCGAGATAGAAGTCTGCGCGGAGTCGGGGTATCCAAAGTCGGAATATTGCACCGACACAAAAAAAACACGCGCCGTCGATGTGGAAAACAAAACGGGAGTGTGTCCTTATCATAAGAAAGTGTTTTTAGACGAGTCGCGGCAATATCGCGTCAAACCCGACTGCTATCCGGTAGAGCAGAAACGATTCGAGGTGTTTTATGTGCTACCGCCAGTCATGGAGTGGTTTTACAAAAAACACTCGCCGCTATACAAACCGCTGCCGGCCTTCTATCCCGGCTGCGGCACCGCACACCCCGACGACGTGATGGCATTCGTATATCCCAAAGACGACGCCAAGATAACAATACCCGTCGGAATACGTGGCGACAGACAAATGGTGGTGTTCGAGATAGCACACCGAAACCCGCAGAAAACCATCTTCTGGACTCTTGACGACGCATTTTTAGGCAAGACGCGCCTCAACCACCAGATGCCGATTGACGTGGAACACGGCATCTACACCCTCCGCTGCGTCGATGAAGACGGCATTGAACTGCGACGAAAAATCATTGTCCAGTGAGAGCCGCCGCCCTTAACCGCGCTCGTAATGAGGCAGCTCTTCCGGAATGATGATTGAAAGTTCCACAAGACCTTTCACTACGCCGTTTTCGAACCAAGGGGTCTGATAAATGAGTTTTTTCCTGCCTTTTTTCGAGATGGTGTAAACATTTGTCGCCGCATCGTTCAGCAAGTGCATGATAATCTGACACGAACGCTCGTTATGACAGCCCATCATGTTCTTTCCGCGCACATCGCCGTTCACATCGCTTGAGCTATCGTTCTGATATACAACATTTCCTTCGTTATCGCTCACCGTGACGGCGAAATTCACTTCTTTGAAAAAATCCTTGTCCATTGCCTTGAACTTTAAAATTTTTGCAAATTTACATATTTTTATATAAAAATTAAAAATTAAACTCTATATTTGCAATTTATTTGACACATCTTGAAGAAACTTAACATTTATATAATCAAACAATACATTGGCACGTTCATTTTCACGTTTTTCGTCGCCATTTTCATTCTTTTGATGCAGTTTTTATGGACCTGGGTCGATGAGTTAATCGGCAAAGGCGTGGAGTTCTCGGTGATGTTCAAGCTGTTGTTTTACACCTCCGTCACTTTCGTCCCGATGGCGCTTCCGCTCGCGATTCTGCTGTCTTCGTTGATGTGTTTCGGCAATCTCGGCGAGTATTATGAGCTCGTCGCGATGAAAGCCAGCGGCATATCTACATGGAAAGTGATGCGTCCGCTTCTCTATTTCTCCTTGACGATGAGCATTTTAGGCTTTTTCTTCTCCAACAACGTGATGCCGGTGGCAAATCTGAAGATGCAATCGACACTTTACGACGTAAGTCATAAAAAAATGACTTTGGAGATTCCGGAAGGGGTGTTTTACCGCGGTCTCGACAAATATGTCATCAAGGTGGCGAAGAAAAGCAAGGACGGCAATTGGATGTACAATATCATGATTTATGACCACAGCGATGGCAAGGGCAATGTCAAAGTGACTGTGGCAGACTCCGGCTACATGGCAATGACACCGAGCCAACGCGACATGATTTTCACGCTTTACGACGGCTATAACTATAACGAGATGATTGACGACAAAGACTATCGCACACGCCGTCCGTTCCAGAAAATGTCGTTCAAACGACAGATAGTGTCGTTTGACATGTCGCAGTTCGACATGAAACATATCAATGAAGATGCTTTTAAGAATCACCAGACAATGCTGAATATCAAGCAGTTGAACACGGCGATAGACTCATTGAACGTGGCTTATTACGAGAAAGCGAAGCGCAACAACGAGGCTTTGGTCAACAGATTTCAATATCTAACCCTCAACAAGGATAATTTCACTATAGCCGACGACAAGCTCAAGCAGAGACAAGGCGATGCGATGGCAAACGACAGCATCGAGGTCTTCCATTGGCCTTTATTGAGCAACGTTCCGGAGAAAGAACGCAGTCCTATCTTGGGGATAGCCGCGAATAACGTCACGAACATGAAGGAGAGCATCTCCATCACCGTCAACAACATGAAGCGCGACCGTGTCAACATAAGGAAGCACGAGCAGGTGCTGAACCAGAAGTTCACCCTCAGCGTGGCGTGCATACTGTTTTTCTTCATCGGGGCGCCGTTGGGAGCCATAATACGCAAAGGCGGCTTGGGTATGCCGGTAGTCGTCAGCGTGGTGTTCTTCGTGATTTATTATGTCATCACCATCATAGGCGAGCGCGTGGCGGTAAACGGCGACATGTCTGTGTTTCTCGGCGCATGGATTTCCTCGATAGTGCTCTTCCCCATCGGCATCTTCCTCACATTCAAAGCCACCACCGACGCGGCACTGCTTGATGCCGAGTCGTGGAAGAAATTTTTCACGAAACTCAAAAAAAATCCAACGATATGAACATCCTTCTGTTATGCAACAACGCACCATTCCCCCCCAGCGAAGGCGGCCCCATGGCAATGAACAGCGTCATCACCGGACTGTTGGATATGGGTCATACCGTGAAAGTGTTAGCGTTCAACAGCGACAAAAACCATGTTGACATCAACAAAATCCCTGAGGATTACCGCAAGAAGACAAAAATAGAATTTATCGATATAAAACTGAAGATAAAGCCTTGGGAGGCTTTTAAGAACCTGTTTTCAAACGAGTCATATCAAATAAAAAGATTCATATCGGAGAGATTTAAAGAAAAACTGATACAGATTTTAAAGAAAGAACGTTTCGACATCATACAGCTCGAGATGATTTACATGACTCCATATATCGACACCATCAGGGAGCACTCGAATGCCACGATAGTGCTGCGTGCTCATAACGTGGAGCACAAGATTTGGGAACGCATGGCCAAGAACACGATTTTCTTCGCCAAACGTTGGTATATCCATCATCTTGTGCGCACGCTGCGCAGCTACGAGATGAGTGCGCTCGACAAAGTCGATGGCATTGCGGCAATAACCCTCACTGACGCCAGTTACTTCAGACGTGTGACGGCAACACCCGTGATAGACTTGCCTTTCGGCGTTGACATAGACAAGTTCGACCCTGTCTTCGAGACCGGCGACACCCCCACATTCTATCATATTGGCTCAATGAACTGGATGCCAAACGAAGAAGGCATCAGATGGTTCCTGAAAAACGTGTGGGACAAGGTGCTGAAACGCATTCCCGACGCCAAGCTCTATCTCGCCGGACGAAACATGCCTAAATGGCTTAGGAAAACAAAGAAAAAGAACGTGGTGATAGTGGGCGAAGTGCCTGATGCCCACGAATTTGTCAACAAACATAACATTGCGATAGTACCGTTGTTCTCGGGCAGCGGCATGCGCATCAAAATCATCGAGTCGATGGCGTTGGGCAAGACCGTAATCACCACGCTGGTAGGAGCCGAAGGCATACAATACTCCGAATTTGACGACATTATCATTGCCGACAACGAGCCGAAGATGGTCGAGAACATCTGCCGGCTGTATCAGCACCCTGAAGAAGCAGAGGCCATCGGCATCAACGCACGCCGTCTGATTGAGGAAATATACGACAACAAAAAGATTATCAACAGACTGGTGATATTTTACAACGAATTGAGGTCTAACAGAACGATAACAGTTTTAAATTAATGAAGATATTTGTGCTATTACCAAGGATTCCGTGGCCGCTTGAGAAAGGCGACAAGTTGAGGGCTTACAACCAAATCAAGCAGTTGGCCAGGAACAACGAGATAATTCTCTGCGCTCTGAACGACGACATGAAGGTCGATAAACGCGCCGCTTTTCAGGCGATGCAGCCTTATTGCGCCTCCGTGAATTTCATCGACCTTCCGAAAATCGGCATCTTGTTCAACGTGTTCAGGTCATATCTGCTCGGACTGCCGATACAGTGCGGCTACTTCTACAGTTCCAAGGCGAAGAAAAAGGTTCACAAGCTCATCGAGCATCACAAGCCCGACATGCTGTTCGGGCAGCTGTTACGCGTGGCGCCATATCTTCGCAAGGTCAACATTCCCAAAACAATCGACTATCAAGATGTGTTCTCGATGGGAATGAAACGTCGCGCCGAGATAGCGGGCATGTTCGCAAAGCCGTTTTTCGAGATGGAATACAATCGCCTGCGCCGTTATGAACGTCGTGTTTTCGATGAGTTTGACGTGAAAACCATCATCAGCGAGCCCGACAGAGCGAATATCGACCATCCCGACAGGAAAAAAATCCTCATCGTGCCTAACGGTGTCGATCACGATTATTACAAGCCGATGGACAGGGAGAAGAAGTACGACATAGTGTTCACTGGAAACATGGGATATGCGCCGAATGTCAACGCTGTTGAGTTCCTGGCTTATGAAATCATGCCCAAGGTGTGGGAGACGCTGCCCAATGCGAAGCTGTATATCGCCGGCGCCCAGCCCGATATGAAAGTGAAAAAGACGGCGTGTGACAACATCATCGTGAGCGGGTGGGTTGACGACATGCGCGAGGCATATTCACAAAGCCGCATCTTCATCGCCCCGATGCGCATCGGGACAGGTCTTCAAAACAAACTCCTTGAAGCCATGGCGATGAGGATTCCGTGCATCACCACATCGTTGGCCAACGGCTCGCTGCATGCCGTCAACGGAAAAGAGATACTGGTCGATAACAGCTCGTCAGAGCTTGCGGCCGACATAGTGTTTCTGTTAAAACGTCCCGACAAGGCAGCTGAAATAGCCGAGGAAGGGTTCAACTTCGTGAACCGCGTATATGACTGGGGCGCAGCCACCAAGATTATGGAAGACGCAATGATAACCGTTTTAAATAAACAAGCAAATAAAAATAATAGCAACCATGGCACAGACAGACGATAAAAAAATCATCTTCTCGATGGTCGGCGTAAGCAAAGTCATACCGCCGTCACGACAGATTTTGAAAGACATCTATCTTTCTTTTTACTACGGGGCAAAAATCGGCATCATAGGCTTGAACGGCGCCGGAAAGTCAACGTTGCTGCGAATCATCGCCGGCAAAGAGAAGTCATACAACGGCGAAGTTGTGTTCTCGCCAGGCTATTCCGTCGGCATGCTCGACCAAGAGCCGCAATTGGACGACAACAAGACCGTGCGCCAAGTGGTGGAGGAAGGAGCTCAAGAAGTCGTTGACCTTCTTAAAGAATACGAAGAAATAAGCAATAAATTCGCTGAGCCCGACGCCGACTTCGACAAGCTTATCGAAAGACAAGGGGAGCTCACCGAGCTTATCGAGCAGCACGACGGCTGGAACCTCGACAGCAAGCTCGAACGCGCCATGGACGCACTCAACTGTCCCGAAGGCGACACTCCTGTCAAAAATCTATCAGGAGGCGAGCGGCGCAGAGTCGCCTTGGTGAGACTGCTCTTGCAGGAACCGGACATCCTGCTCCTCGACGAGCCTACCAACCACCTCGACGCCGAAGCCATCGAATGGCTCGAAAAGCACTTGCAGCAATACAAAGGCACCGTCATCGCGGTGACACACGACCGCTATTTCCTCGACCATGTGGCAGGCTGGATTCTCGAACTCGACCGCGGCGAAGGAATACCCTGGAAAGGCAACTACTCGTCATGGCTCGACCAGAAGACCGCGCGCATGGCGATGGAGGAAAAGACAGAAAGCAAGCGTCGCAAGACCCTCGAACGCGAACTCGAATGGGTGCGCATGGCACCTAAAGCCCGGCACGCCAAAGGAAAGGCACGTCTGGAGTCGTATGAGAAAATGCTCAACGAAGACGTGAAAGAGAAAGAAGAGAAACTCGAAATCTATATCCCTAACGGAGACCGCCTCGGCAACAAAGTCATTGAAGCCAAAAACGTTACAAAAGCTTTTGGCGACAAGGTCTTGTTTGAGAACCTCAACTTCAGCCTGCCTCCGGCAGGCATAGTGGGGGTCATCGGGCCTAACGGAGCCGGCAAGACCACGCTATTCCGCATGATTATGGGAATAGAGAAACCCGATTCAGGCACTTTCGAGGTCGGCGAGACCGTGAAAATCGGCTACGTTGACCAGCAACACGCCGAAATAGACCCCGAAAAGACTGTCTGGGAAGTCATCTCCGGCGGCAACGAGCTCATTCAACTCGGCAAGCGCACCATGCCGTCGCGCGCCTACGTGTCGCGCTTCAACTTCGGCGGCGACTCCCAACAAAAGAAAGCCGGCGTCCTCTCCGGCGGTGAACGAAACCGCATGCACTTGGCTTTGACACTGAAACAGGAGGCGAATGTCCTGCTCCTCGACGAGCCTACCAACGACATCGACGTTAACACCCTGCGCGCCCTGGAAGAAGGCTTGGAAAACTTCGCCGGCTGCGCCGTCATCATATCGCACGACCGATGGTTCCTCGACAGAATAGCAACGCATATCCTCGCTTTTGAAGGCGACTCGCAAGTCTATTTCTTTGAAGGCAGCTACTCGGAATACGAGGAAAACAAAATCAAACGCCTTGGAAACCAACAGCCCAAGAAGTTCAGATACAAAAGACTAATGTAAAAACGAACGTAAAGACGGATGAAAATCCGTCTTTTCAAACCTGCGATTGCTAACTATCCTTCCAGTTCCTCCATAACCTTTCCCGCCAGCCTGCTCGTTCCGACACGGAAATAATTCTTGTTCAGCCACTTGTCGCCAAGAACGTCTTTCACTATATAATAATAGGTGAGCGCGTCTTCTATTGTTGACATGCCGCCAGCCGGCTTGAACCCCACCATCTGCCCTGTGGTCTCGAAATATTCTTTGATGGTGTCGCACATTATAAGAGCCGCCATCGGGGTGGCGTTGACAGCGATTTTTCCCGTCGATGTCTTGATAAAATCAGCACCCGCTAAAATAGCCAACTCGCTGGCTTTGCGGATGTTAGCGACAGTCTTCAGCTCGCCTGTCTCAAGAATGACCTTCAGGTGCGCCGGTTCCCGAGAGACGCCATGAACAGCCGATGCCGCACAGATTTCTTTGACGGCTTGGATTTCGTTATAAACCTCGTCATAGTCTCCCTCAAGGAAAGTGCCTCTTGAGATGACCATGTCAACCTCGTCGACGCCCTGCTCCACGCAATATTCCACCTCTTTCTTCTTCAACTCGAACGCCATCTGCCCCGACGGAAAGCAACATGCAACCGTGGCGACCTTGATTCCGCTGCCTTTCAACAACGCCTTCGCTTGCTTCACAAACGGACTGTAAATACAGATGGCAGGAACCGAAATTCCCATGCTGTTATTCTGAAAACCAATGGCTTTTGCACAAAAGTCATCAATCTTTTGAGCGTTGTCAAAAGCTTCCAATGTGGTGAAATCTATGCTCTGGAAAATAGTTTTCAAAGCCTCGCGACGGTCGCTGCTCTTGCTCTGTCTCCCAACGATTTCATCAACTCTCGCCAGAAGCTCCTCCTCGGTATAATTGTATAAATTGAAATTCATGATTTAATATTTTTATTGATTTGCAAAGATACAAATATTTTTCTTAATTTTGCGGCGAATTTTAAAAGAAAGAAACACCACGCGTCATTTCAACCGGAGCAGAGCGAAACGGAGACTTGAGATTGCAAGGGTATTCAACCCTTGGTGAACAAATCTCGGACAAATTCGCACCAAACGAATTAAAAGAATGAAAGTTCCCGACTTCACTTCGTTGCACTCGGAATGACAAAAGTAAAAACTACAATGAAAAAACTTTTTATTCTAACAGTGTTAACGCTTGTCGCGACAGCGGCTTTCGCCCAGTTCAACAAGGAAAACAACTTCGGCGTCAACACTTTAAAGTTCGAGGTGAGAACCGATTTCGACTATTATTCACAGAACGACAGTTCTTATAGCGGCTTCACCGGAAGGTATCTCAACTTCATCATGAAAGGCGACATAAACGAGCATTTATACTATGCTTATCGCCAGAGGCTCAACAAGACACAGACCATGGCGAACTTCTTCGACGCCACCGATTTCCTTTATATCGGCTGGAGAATCAACGATAATTTCGCCTTGACTGCCGGCAAGGAAGTCGTTGTGATGGGCGGCATAGAGTATGATCTCGCCCCTATCGATGTATATTTTCATTCTCGTTCCTGGGAACTTAACTGCTATCAATTCGGCGCCAACTTGCAGTTCACGACCAACGACGAGAAAAACATCTTCACTCTACAGTTCACCAATTCGCCTTTCGGAATAGGATATCAAAGCGGATTATATAACTACAGCTTTCATTGGCGCGCCAACTACAAG
>OLGV01000278.1_pt1 | contig 22593 bp, 32 predicted proteins | sample 1605761 | NCBI WGS metagenome assembly OLGV01 (sample SAMN03283245) | human gut metagenome | biome: human-associated habitat; material: feces | host: Homo sapiens | place: Peru | collected 2012
TTAATAAATATTTTGAAGAAGTCACTGAAGGAAAAGGCGATTTAGAAAAATTCAATCAAGACATTGCCTCTGAAAGTGTGTCTAAAAAAATTAGTTTCGACATGGGCATTGGCAAACGCATCAACGTACCAGGCACTCCAGCCTTCTATATTGACGGTCAATATATGGATCTCGGCAATCAAAATGGCGGTAGCGTCACGGTAAATGGCAAAACTACTTCTTGGGATCACGCCTTAACTGGCGAAGAGTTTGTTAAACTTCTACTTGATATCTCCAAAGAATAAACAAAAAAATAAGCCCTTAAAAAGGGCTTATTCCTTGAGATTAGATCTCAATAAATTGCTGCCATTCGGCTGGTGCAATTTTTGCCTTACGCTCATCGAGACGCTTAGCTTTTTTGATACGCATGTATCAGTTTTCTCCTTAATGTTCTCGCTCAAAAAGACCTAAATATAGTACCCACCTCGCAGAATTATTGGGATTTTAACGAGCGATATTACTTATTCTATCAAAACACAAAGCTCAGTGCAAGCATAATTTTTATTTACGTCTCAAAAACTTCGGCTTTATGGTATTAAAATTAATTGCGTTTTTCTGGAAAGTCTAATTTGCACCACAAGACTTGGTTCCGTCATCATAAACATTTGCATGAAATATAATGGAAACATTATCATAATAATCGCTATATCTGTGGTAGGCCCGGCTGGAATCGAACCAGCATTGTATCCTTAGAGGGGATATGTCCTATCCGTTGAACGACGAGCCCGCCAATATATTATACCTTATTTCTCTGGTTTGCGCAATTTGTAATAAATTGATGGTGCAAATCTAATCGGAGCCAAAGCCTTCTGTGCTTTATCTTCCATCTTCACCAAATTTGAAGTCCCAAATATCTTTTTTAGTCCCTTACTTCTAAAATTTGATACCGATAAAACTTTCTCACGTTTAAACCCGGACTTATCAAATATATCCTCTACGTATTTTGGGTGATAATTGTAAAAACCATCTCGTGATATTTCTTTGTAATTTGCCACCTTTTTGTCAAACGGATTAACTTTACTTCGCCCAGTAAAAAATCTTGCCATTTTAGGTAAAGTTCGTTTATTTGCAACTTCTATTACTGCCACCCCACCAGGCTTAAGTACCCGATAAAGTTCTGCTACAGCTTTATCTAAATTTTTCAAATGATGTGTCACGCGTATCATCATTAAGCCATCAAGCTCATCATCATGAAATGGCAGTTTGTAAATATCTCCTGCTTTCGTTTCGATCTTATCACCATAAATCTCTTTTGCCTGCTCAAGTTCCGTTTTTGAATAATCAAAAATATGAATTTAAAGCGAACTACGATTTAATAAAAAAGATATTCACTCTTATTTCAGACGAATGTACAATGGATAATTCAAAATGAAACTACATGAAACAATAAAGAATTTTTATATATAGACGATTAAACCGTTCTTTAAGATAGAAGTGCTGTCGGATAAAGGATGGCAGTCCGTGAAATCCTTTAACATAACGGAAAAAACGGTATTTTACCATATTAAAACTGAATCCCGCGATCTTCTTTGCACTAAGAACCATATCTTAATAGACGAATCTGGAAATGAAGTTTTCGCGGTAGATTCGCTTAACAGAAAAATAAAAACAAGATATGGACTGGAAACAGTCATATCCGTTGAATAGACAGATATTGTTGACAACGCATATGATCTTTCACTTGACGACGGCGGTAATCATTTATATTATTGCAATGATTTACTATCTCATAACTGCGTCATATGCGACGAATTCGCATTTTTGCAGAGAAATCTTGCCGATAAGCTGTTTACGTCAATGTTTCCTGTTATATCGTCGTCTAAAAACGGAAAATTCATAATAGTATCGACTCCAAACGGAACCAATAATCTCTATTATGAAATATGGCAAAAGGCGAACAGCAAGGACAAGCTTAAAAATCTTGACGGATGGAAGGCGTTTACAATGTGGTGGTGGCAGGTTCCAGGCCATGACGAAGCATGGAAAAAACGCCAAATAGAAGCGATAGGCGCGCAGCGTTTTGCATAGGAATTTAACAATGAGTTCATCTCAAGCACGCTTGTCCAGAAGCTTGTCCCTGAAGAGGTAATCGAGCGTTTCAGGATGAAGCTGTCGCAGTACAAGCTCGACGGGATAAAGCCGAAGATCCAGCAGATAGCGTCGGAATCGCAGAAGGAGATGTTCGACTTCTAGATGTGGCATGAGTTCAGGCCCAACCGGACTTACTGCGCGACCGGCGACATTTCAGAGGGCGTCGGTACTGACCAGAGCGTATTGTACGTCTGGGATGTGACAGATTTGTCGCGTATAACCATGTGCGCGAAATTCGCCTCCGCGCGCGTGTCGCTTGTCCAGTTCGCCTATGTCATAAACAAGATCCTCCGCGCATACGGCTCGCCTCCGCTTTTCATGGAGCGCAACGGCGTCTCGGCCGGAACCGTCGACTCCCTTGTCACGACATACGGATACGACAACATACCGCGCGAGAACTCGAAGGGCGTTCCCGGCATATATTCGCATGTTTCCGTGAAGGAACGGGCATGTTCGTTCGCGCAGGAGATGTTCACGACGCAGGGCTTCGGATTCGAGATCTACGACAAGGAGCTGATAGACGAAATGTCCATTTTCGTGAAGAAGGATCTCAAATCCTCGCACAGGGTATACTGTGCGATCCCGGGCCCGAATTCACACGACGACTGCATGATGTCGCTCATATGGCTGACGTACGCGCTCGACCCTGAACGCGTTGACGGATATTTCCAGGTATGCGAGAACTTCAAGACGGAGTTCGACAAGATATACCCGAAGACCCTTCTTCCGATGGACGCGTATTCGCCTTAGCTCATAAAGGCGATCAACGACGACCCCATATACCAGGACTTTGTCGATTTCAGGGCGAAGCTGACGGAAAGGCAAAGGCAGCTGTATGACGGCGAAAAAGACGAGAGGCCTACCGCATTCAGCCAGGCTTTCGTGGATCCGTATTTCGGCGACAACGGAGGTCCCGTCTGGGGTTCAGGCGTCGCATAGAACGCGCCGGTAAACCCGAACAACCGAATGCCGGCGTTTTTCTTGGTTTAAGCCATCTGTTCACGAATGAACCGGAAAAGACGGAATTTGCGCGGAAATATCTGGTTTCAGCTTAAAGCTTGACGAGTTTCTGCCGCTTGAAGTCCCAGCGGCATCTTATGCCGTCGGCCGTCTGTATGATGCAGTCATGCCCGATGCCCCAGCAGTTGAACGTCTTCGTGCTGTATTTTATCGGCAGATATGACAAATCAAGTTTTTTTTCGATATATCCTGGGTAATTGAATTTCGGATCACGTTTATAGTTCTCGAACGCGAGTTTGCACGCCGAGTCAAACGCCCTGATGTTCAGGCGCAGATGCTGTTCGGCATTCGCATACGTTATTTCATGATAGTATATGTTATTGTTATCGTAATTTGAAAGGTAATTGAGCGCTTTTTTATATGCTTCTCGTAGTATGGGCGCTTTCCACTTTCTGCATATTTTTTCTATCTCGTTTCTATATTTAAATCCAAGTTCATTTTCCGGAATATTTTTATCATACTTTATATTGAAAAAATCAAACATTTTAGGCCATGTTATGTCTTCTGAATAAATCCATGGATACTCATATGTCAGATAAGATTTTCCGTTGACTGAAAAATTGTATTTAAATTCTTCATATGAGCTATACTTGTACGTTGAATTTTTATTTGGTTTAAACATATAGCAGTTGCCAAACCTCGTTGAGTACATATAGTGATTTAACGGTACTGGATCACCTAAAATGCTGGTTCCGCCCGTCGGCGTAAAGAATTCAGACTGGAATTTATCGTTTTCAATATCGTATTTGTTAACAATGCCTTTTGGTATTTTTGGAATAATGCCGCTGATACTGTTTCCGTATTTGTTTATTTCTCCAGTTTTCAAGTTCCTGTCCGTAAACCGTATGCAGAATATGTACGGCTGCTGCCGTATCCATTCATATGTTAGTTTTTTCTCGAACGTCCACTAGCCCCGCGATCTTGGATCATCATCTGCTAAAACAAGGATATTTGGTCTGTCGTTTCTTTCAAATCCAATCTCAGCCAACCCTCCGACTTGATTCACTGTATCGTTTGGACTAAGTTTACTCATTTCAACCTGCGCGTAATGATACGCATTGGCGTTTCCTCCGAAAATACGAATGTCTTCACCGTATTTGTATAAGCATGGGACGCAGTATGAAAATATCGTCACGAGCGGAATATGGTTTTCAATGCAGAACCTGCAGCATGCGCTTATGTCGTTGTATATGCATCCATAGTATAGTTTTCGGCCGTCCATTTTTCCCGGGAAATACTGATTGTATAATTGATACGGCGTAGGGGCGTATTTCAGCGTAACGGTATGCGATACTGGGTAATCGGAAAAATCGAAAGTTGAAAATGTATATGATCTATACTATTCATCGCTTAACTAGACGACGTCTTCAGATTTCTGCACTTCCAGTTTGTCTATGGATGTAAGCTCGTCGTATTTTATGCCGACCAGATTTATGCTCGTCAGACTGGCCGCGCTCAGCGCGTTTTCTGAAAAGCGGTCTATCGTGATATTCCTGCCGAAGCTGAATTCCGTCAATGAGGCATTATCGGCAAAGCATTCGTCGTTCACGGTATATCTGCATTCGTCGTCTATTACAAGACTGGACAGTTTTGAAAGGCCTTGCACGAGTGTTCCAAAATTCAGTTCTGAAAATCCGATGATCGAGGCGCTTTCAAGGTTTTCGCATCCGATAAACGGAGAATCCTGAAACGACGCCGATACGTCGTCCAAAAACAGCGTATCTGTTGAAACAGCGTCTCCGTATATCGAATTCTATCTTGTTATTATATTTGAAAATGTGAATTTCGCAGATTTCAGATTCGGGCAGTATGCAAAGCATCCCGACGGAATAAAATTTGATCTGATGTCGGCAGAAGACAGCCTTATGCAATTTGAAAATATATCGAATGCGCCGAATGATCTTGACGCCAGCTGCGTTTTAAGGGTTTTAATTCCAAGTCCCGAAAAGACGCTTTCGCCTATTTCGTCGAATATGTTTCCCGAAAGATCTATATCCACGATTCCAGAACATCCTGAAAACGACTGAGAACCGAGTTTTCTGATGTTTCTATTCAGCTTAAACGACGACAGATTTCCGCAATTTTTGAACGCTGAATCTTCTATTTCATAGACGTCGTTTCCAAATATCACTTCATTCAACTGTCCGGACAGCTCGTTTCCGCCAATGCCGTCCTCGCGCCCCGTGCATTTCAGCTTCTTAACGGTATTCGAGATTACGACGGTCCTGGAGGAAACCTAATCTTCATCATGAAACACGTCCGGTTCCGCGTCCGAAAATGACCCGGCGTAGATCTTCGTGGTTGATTTCGACATACATATAATTACCTATACACCGAAATCGACTATGACGGTCATTTAAATTTCAGAATCTCACCATATACTCGGAGAGCCGATTTTCAAAATCATCGTCAAACGACGTCTTCATGTCCTTAACCGCGAAATTCCGTAATGAGTTTTTACTTCAGCGCAAATATTTGATGAACGTCTTGGACTGCTTCGGCACGTTCTTCAAACACCACAGGTATACAAGTTTATCCGGAAGACGTTCCAGCGCCGCCTGGTTTTCCAATATGACTTCCCGCACGCTCCGGTTTTCATGCATTGAAAGATACCTGCGCATCATGAACCCGGACGCGTCCTTGAATCCCTCGGATCCGACATGCTTTCGGTAGACGTCCATCGACTTCGTCTTCAGGATGTTTTCCAGGACGTCGAACAGCGTATTTGTCTTATAAGCCATGTCAGCCCTTCAGGATCCGCTTCGCCGCGTATTTCTTCACGGCCGGAAGCATGGCGAAGAATCCGGTTTCCTTGTCTATGACCTGGTTGAGCTGGAATAGCTTGTCCGACAGCGCGAGCATCCCGTCGCAGCTGTTGACCAGGCCGTTGTCTACCGCGTATTCGAACAAAAAGCTCCCAGCCTCGACGAAATCGCTTATCTTGTCCTTGTTCTGAAGGTAGAACCTGCGGACCTCGAGCATGTCGTCGCATGAGACGGCCTTCTCCGCTATGTCCCTGATCAGACCCATCCCGCCGACGTCGGACGTCTTACCGAGCTTGACGACGAGCTTTCCGCCGTTGCAGCACAGCTGTAGATAGCTTATTATGCGCCGGCAGTCCGGATAATACTGAAACGCGTCTTCGACGAAATCGCGCATGGAATCCTTTGAATATTCGATTTTCTCGGAATCAAGTATGTACTTTATCCTCAACAGGAGATCTTTCTTGTCGAACTTCAGCGGAATTATCGGACAGCGGGACAGAATCGCAGGGACGATTTTCGCCTGGTAGTTGCATGTCGCGATGAAGCGTGTGTTGTCGGCGGCGGCCTCCAGGACGGTACGGAGGCCAAGCTGAAAATTGTTGACGGAGCTGGACGACGCGGAGTCGAGTTCATCGAGTATCACGACCTTTACCTTTCCGTCGAACGACATCGCATTGCAGAAATCCTGAATTCTTGTCCTCAGGACGTCCAGTGTTCCGTCTGTCGCGCACGGGACGAAAAGCGTTTCGGCGTCGAATTCCTTCGCCAGGATTCTCGCCAACGTCGTCTTTCCGGAACCGGCTGGCCCTGAGAACATGCAGTTCTGAAGCTGCTTCCCGTCTATCATCTTCCTGAAATAATCCTTGATGTCCGCATGCAGGACGTAGTCGCCGAGCGTCGTCGGACGGTATTTCTCAACCCATAGGTCTTTGCAGTTTTCCATAGTTCAAATATACTGTTTCGGGTTTTCGGATCAGAGCGTCATGAAGTCGCCGAGGCTTATTTCGGAATTCAGGACGTCGTTTCTGTACAGCGATTCGTTCAGCTTCGTCTGGATCTTCTCTGACAACGGCTTCGGAATGTTCTTGAACGATATCATCTTCTGGTTCAGGAGATACCTGGACGCGGCCTCGTGATCCGCGGCCAGCCGCTGCCTGAGCGCGTCTTTGTCCTTCGTCCACTTGAGGGCCGTCTTCGGCCCGCATTTGTAGAAGACCTGCTTGATGTTGTCCGATTTATCTCCCATCAGGATTTTCCCGACTAGATAGTCCTGGGGGGAAACCTCCTCGCCGCCGAGATTGCGCTTCGCCTCGCGTCCGAACAAATCGAATTCCCGTACGCCTTCGAGCTGCAGAAAATCATGATCGCTTGCTATGAGCATGGATCCGATATATCTTTCGCCGATACTCGTGAACGCCGTGGCTATGACGTCGTCGCCCTCCGCGCCCTCCACCTTTACGAGCCGGTATCCATACCGGTCTTCGACTTCAAGTTCCTTGAACACGACGTTCGTGACATAGTCCTTTATCGGCTGTACCTGGTATGACCGTTTTACAAGACGGCGCTGTTTTTTGTATTCAGGATACATGCTGTATCTGAAACTCCCGCGGAGCGAATCGTCCATGGCGAAAAGTATGTCGACGCCGTCAGCCGAATCAAGCTGATCCTGGAAATTCGTCCTGGCTATGTAGTCGACGTTTTCAAGCCGGCGCGCCGTGTTCTTCTTCAGGCAGTACCGGAAGTTGTCGTAATTGAGGAGATTCGGCAGGTTCTTCTGGTCGCATTCCTCCGCTGGTTTTATCACAGCGGACGTTTCGTCCGGATATTTTTCCATCCAGTCCTTTACGGCAGAGAAAAGACAATAATACGAAAAATAGCTTCCGTCTATGACTATCAAGAATCTGTTCACGTTCATGAAAAATAAAATACGGAGTCAGACTTCGACAAGCCTGCTGATGGGCATGATGGCGCCTGAATCGAATTCAGCCATAAGCCTCCGCTGCTCGTCTGACATATTGTCGAGCAATTCGCGGTCGAGTTTCGCGCGCATGGCGGCTTCCTCGCGTTCAGCCTCCACCTGCCTGAACAGACTTGTAGGATCGGCGGCGGGCCGCCCCCATTCTCCGGAATACCCTGTCATGTCGACGGCCAGCCTGTACGGCGCGGCTGTATCGGGAACAGTGAGAGCCCGCCGCTGTTCCATAATCTGATCGTACGTCAAGCCAGTCTGAGGTACGGTCAACTCGCTGGGATTTCCCCTCTTGAAATATCCGGCCATGAGGCGGCGCACCTCGGTGTTGAACGGATTAGACAAAGGGTCTGGATTTCCGAAAGTCATTTCATGGTTTCCTGAACGTATACGCCTTCTCGGTATTTTTCGAGCTGACGCCGGATTTGCGCTTGTTTGTAAGATGGGATCTGTTCGTCCTGTACGGCAGGGTCTCGACGTGTTCGAGGCCGTTTTCTGATAATATTCCCACCATATCGTCGGCGAGCCTGAATTTCTGCCAGACGTCAACCATTATAAGCGTGAACTTCGCGCCATTTTTCATTTTGGCGACCGCGTTCCGCACGGTTTCATTCCAGTAGCCGCGCAGCCATTTTCCGTATTCCGGATACGCCGTGGTTGAATTCTTTGCCGAGCTGTATTCCTCAAGCGAAAAATAAGGCGGGCAGACTATGACGTAGTCCATTTCCGGAAAATCCGAGTATGCTTCTCCGTATTCGGATCCGTTTTCGATGAACCTGCAGTCAGTATTGAATTTCGGCATCGACTTACTCAGAAAATCGGCGAGATTCGATACGGGCTTGGCCGTCATCGGATCTATGCCGTAATAGTTCTTCTTCAGCGAGGCCGCGGCCAGGTATCTCGCGCCCCAGCCGATTGAGAGATCCATGACGTTGTCGCCGGCGCAGTATCTGTCTATCAGATATTTCGCGACGAGCGGCCTGAAATTCGAGATATTGGCGGATTTCATCGACGAATGAGCGCCCTGGACGACCATATCCTGCGATATGTCGAACAAGTACGGATGCTCGCCCGGATACCTGACGCCGTCTACTGTCAGGGTTTCCGTAGTAGTATACCAGCCCATTCTGTTCTTGAGGATGTCGCCCAGGAGCTTCCTGTCCTTGAATACCGCCGAAATGGAAGCTGTTCCGTTCGCCGACGTGCCGTAGAATTGATCCCAGCAGAAATGCCTGCATGTCTCAAGTCCGGCCGTTGACGTGTTCTTGAGCTCGCCTTCCGGCGTAACAGCCTCGAAAACGTCCTTTTCTATGACTTTGCGGATATCGGCGACGATTCTGTCGTCGGACATCTCCTCTTTCACGAATCCAGTCCTATAAAAATAGTCGATGCATTTTTCAAGAAGCGCCGTCCTGTCAGGATGGTTCCAGACGTTCTCGGCGGTCATCTCCATGCCATCGATTATTATGTGCTTCTTCTTGTCCTTCTGGAAAAATGCCCGGTCGAACTCTTTCCTTGTCTGCGGAAAATCGTATTTCATGTCATGGCCCCCTCAGTGTTTTCGCCGCCGCGCTTTTCCTTGTAGAACCATTTCCATTCCTTGTCGTACAGCGGCCATTTATGTTCCTTGTACCATTTTACGCCGCCAGAAGACGCGCCCCAGTTTACGATGAAATCGCCTTCCTGCTCGCCGTTGGCCCTGAACAGCTCTCGGAACGTCCAGTAGTCTATGAACTCCGTCAGATTGCGCGTTCCGCGCACGTTGAGGCATTTGCGCGTGAGGTACTTGTATTCCGGCATCTAATCGACGGACGAATCGCTCCGCTTCTGTATCGTCGAATAGCCTATGCACTTTCCGTCTAACCGGAAAACGCTGGCGAGTATACCGTCCCGTATGCCGCGGTAGTCTTCTACTATGCGCCGTATGAAGGCCTTGTCGCATCCTGCCCTTTCCTGCCACATGTATTTCTTTCCGCCGTTGTCCAGATAGCGCCATTCCTCGACCATGGCCAGGGCGTCGTCAGCGTTTGATTCTGAAAGGGGTTCTGCTGTGAACTTGCCGGACTTGACGAACGCCGACCATTTGTTGACTGTTCCGCGAAGTTCAGTGAAGCGCTTTCCGGGAAGAACAGGTTTGCCTTCGGCTGGTTTGAACATGCATGGTTCGAGCTTCGACGCTATCTCCTCCATTTTATACGAGTTTTCGACGCCGGGATCCTCGTCGAGATACATGTATGATATTTCGCCGTCCGAGCACGGAGCGCCGCGCTTTCCGCATATCACGGTCTTCGTGTGTTTTCTGTTCTTGTAGAAAATGAAATCGTCTTTGTCCATGATACAGTTCTTGTTCATCATGGCTATGCAGGTAAACCTATTGATATAGTTATGCATGTATTTAAAATATATTTTAACAGAATTTTTTAAAAATTAAAAAATATTTAAATTGAAATTTCTAAAAATATATTTTTAAAATATTAAAAAATATCTGCGGCATTAATGCCGCAGATAAAATGTTTAAATATGTTTTTTATATTCGTTTAAAAATAATTGATATTTTTCATCATATGAGAATTTTGAATATCTATTTGAATTGATATTTAAAATATCCGGATTCATTTCTTTAAGTATTTCATATTTAAATTTTCGGCTTGAAACTTTTTCAAACGCATCAGGTGTTAGAATTATTAGTTCTTTTATGCCTTCATTTCCAAGACAAGCGCCGAATCCTGATTTCAGGATATCGTTCAATACGACATATTCATTAAATGACGGGTAATCGCCGCGTTTAATTCGGTAGAATTTCGGCATCAGTTTTCTGTTTGCTTCCAGTTTCTTGACGAGAAACGAAAAGCTTTTGCAGATTTCAGATAAAGACATGCCTTTTTTGAGAAATTCATCCTTAAGATCGCTTTTTAAATAATTAGACAATGAATTAAACCCTTTTTTCTCATCCAGATTGCCGTCTGCGACTGAAACGACGTACCTTCTGAATTCCGGGAACATTATTGGAAATCCATCCATGCAGTATTTCAGATCGGATGCGCTTGGTTCGTCGTCGAACCACCAGTCGTCCAACCCGAATATTCCGTACAGATTTCAGCATACGTCCAGAAGTTTCGCCATTTCGGCAGGATAGCCCATTGATAGCCAGTCTGACGAATTGTGCGAATCGAATATCTTCAGGTTCGAACTTAACGTGAACAAAAACGCATCCAGATAGCCGTTCTTTATTCCATGGTAGAAACCGTCGGCCATGTAAAAGGGATTCGCCGGATCAGGCGGAAGAAATTCTCCGGCCCCGTGTTCAAACGAGCCCTGGTGAAACCATAAAGTATTGTCTTTTGTCATTTTTATTTTTTTTTAAGATACGTAAAAGCACTGTCCTTTGGATTCCTGTTTTATCAGGTCTTCCATGATCTTGTCTTTTTCCTCTTTCCCCTCCTAGCCGATTTCCGCGTCTATCGTTCCGGAGCCGAGCAGCTGGGTTCCGCTGAACTTCTTGCGTATCGTTCCGAGCAGTATCTTCGCCTCCGCGAGCGACAGGCTTTTCACGACGTCGTTGCCGTAGTATTCGTCCATCGGCGGTTCGACGTTGCACGTCAGGCAGATGAACGCGTGCGAGTCAAGCGGCGCCGGCATGAGCCGCAGCCGCTGCGTATACCGGTCGTATTTGAAATCGGGATTCGATCCGAGCATGCGCTTGGTGAGGGAGAAGAATTCGGTCAGCGCCTGGTACGTCGTCCACGCCCCGACGCAGTTTCCGTTTCCGAGTCCGAAGAACGGCGATCCCTGGCCTTGCCCCATGAACGCGTACGCGCCGAAGAACATGTCGCCCTGAGACCACATAATGTTGTCGCGCTGGTATGAGATGTCCTTCACGGACATGACCTTGAACTGGCTGAGGTCCAGGCCAAGTTCCGGATCGTAGAACTTCAAATTGACAACGAGGTACTGCTCCGGCCTGTACGCGTATTTGGAGTAGACCTGTATCGCGTCTCCTATGCAGGCATTCAGCTGCTGGTCCGTTAGCTCGACCGTTATGAGCGGCGCGCCGAGCTTTATGAGAATCCATTCCTTGAGCTGATCCAGCGTTTTTATGCCCTGGTTCAACCAGGTTGAGTCTGCTTCAGCCTTGAGTTCGGCCGGTATCCTGACTGCGTTTTTCATCTCTACTATTTACCGGCGGTGAATGACGGGTTTGTCCGGAACGCGGTTTTCCGAAGGCCGTCTGTTTTTCAGACGGAAAATAATATACCGGTTTCCGGATTTTCTGAGTAAATAAAAACAAAATATGTTCAGATGTCCTGATAGATGCAGAAATAAACCGCCTGAGCTCAGGGGCGTGCATGTCGAAGAGTCTGCGAAGATGGTTGAAATCCGCGATTTCAAAGACAACCTCAGATACAGGGTCGTCCTGTCGCAAGAGGAATGCGATTTTCCAGACGTCGAGCCCTACAGTCTTTTCTGGGTTGTCACCGTCGTCGCGTACATGTACGGATCCGAGAACGGGCTGGAGATACTCAGGATAAACAGGAAAGACGACCGTCCCGTCTCGGACTACAAATGGATTCAGGAGCAATTCGACAAATGCGTGCGCAACTATTCGGATCTGGTGAAGGCCGAAGTTCGCGATCTCCAGGACATATCGGTTTACAAGGACCGGATCGGATACAGACTGGTCAAGCCGGAATGCTGCGCGACGTGCAGGTTCGCCAAGCGCGCGTGTTTCAAAGACGATTTCAGGCTGGGGCAGTCCGGACGCATCGAGTGCCATAATCCCAAGAACGGCGAACGCTATTCGTACGACATGGCCGAATTCGACAATCCGCGCCGCAGGAGGCCGCATGACGGCATGTGGCAGAGACTTCCATGGCAGCATCCAGGCGAAAATCTCCCGCCGCCTGGTCCTCCACCCGGTCCGCAGCCCGGTTCCGGGATGATTTTCCCCGTCGTCGAATGGAACGGCCTGTGCGATAACTACGAGGAACGCAGGCGTCCGTACAGGCCCTGCCCAGGCGATTCCATCACGGACATGATAGACAAGAAGGTCGACGAGAAGTACAGGGACATAAGCGGGGACCTTTCGGCGTATGTCGACGGCAGAGTCGACGCATCGCTCGACGAATCGATTTCGTCTAAAATCCTGCCTGAGGTCGGAAAGGCCATAGAAGGCCAGCTTTCGACGGTCGTCATAGACGGAAACCGGCTTCTCCAGGACTACAACAACGACGGCGTAGTAAACGATTAGGATTTCACCGTAATCGGCGGAAATTTCTGATTTCTGCGGAAAAGTAAAAAATTTCTTAAAAAGGAAAAAACGATATGGCAACAAATCAAGTAAAGACAAGGATTGTCCTGCGTAACGACGAACTCGCCAACTGGGAAAAGTCTGCAAAGACGCTTCTTAGCGGCGAAGTCGCGCTCGCGAGGACGACCAACGGAAAGGTAGAGGTCAGGGTCGGCAACGGCAAGACCTACAACGAAGCGCTTCAGCTTCAGATATCCGCGAACCAGGTCGTCGGGCTCGAGGGGGAGCTCGCGTCGCTTTCTTCGACGCACTATGAAGTCGGAAGCTTCGAGGAACTCACAGCCAAGACTGACCTGAATGCCGGTGACACCGGCGTCGTGAAAGCGCAGATCGCGGACACAGGCAAGTACACGTACACTGCGTATGTCTACGACGGCAAGAAGTGGGCCGCAATGGACGGCAACTACGATGCTGAGAACGTGTATTTCACGAATGACATAACGCTCGCCGGAAACTACACGGCCGTGGGAAATGTCACGAAAGCACAGAATGGAACCGCTACGCTTTCAGTTAAGGGCAAGTCCGTGAAGGACGTAATGATGGAAATCTTTACGAAGAAGCTTCAGCCTAGCAAAACTGAACCTTCCGTCAACCTGACGTTCGGCGAAGCTAAGTCGTATGAAGTCGGCACGAAGGTGACTCCGAAATACACCGCGTCGCTTAACCCGGGTTCTTATACGTACGGTCCAGCTACCGGCGTCACCGCCACGGGGTGGTCCGTCACTGACGGTACGGCGACGAAGACAACCGCGACCGGAAGTTTCGACGAGCTGACAGTGGCAGACAACATGAACTACAAGCTTACGGCCACCGCCACCCATACAGAGGGCGCCGTCGCGAAAGATAACCTCGGCAACGATTCAGATCCTGTCAAGAAGATCGAGGCTGGTTCGAAATCTAAAACGTCTGGAGCAATTACTGGATACCGCAATTCGTTCTACGGCACAAAAGCTGATAAGAACGGCACTGTTGACTCGGCGTATATCCGCAGTCTGAATAAATCTAATGCGGCATATTCGAATGGAAGTAATATTAAAATTACCATTCCAGTCGGCGCGGTGCGCGTGGTATTCGCATACCCTTCGACGCTTCGCGATGTGACTAGCGTAAAAGACAGCAACGGCCTTAATGCTGAAATCAAGTCCGCCTTTACGAAGTCGATCGTCAATGTCGAGGGCGCGAACGGGTATACAGCCAAAGAGTATAAGGTCTATATGACCGATTTCGCCAATCCGGTCGAAAAGGCTAATACTTATAATGTAACAATCTAATGAGGAATAAAGAAAATGGCTAATTTCGGTACACTTGATTTCGCGGTCGCATTTAATCCGCAGACCGCGTTCCCGCTCGACGCAAGGTATTATTTCGATTCAAAGACTGCGGCTGACGCCGCGGCGCTCGCGGCGGTTAAAGTCGGAAGTTCAGATGGCACGTACTTCATCGGCCAGACGGTTGTCGTAAACGACAACACGAACGCCACCCTGTACGTCATCCAGCCTGATAAAAAGCTGCGCGCGCTCGCCGCCGGCGGTTCTGTTGAGGAAATCCGCGGCGAGCTCCAGAAGATGGCGGATAAACTGTCCGGCGACTATGTCGAAAAGATCGGCGCCGAGAAGACGGCGCGCGAAGCGGCTGACGAAGCCCTCGTGGTAACGCTCGAGAAGCTCGGGACGCCTGAAGGCGACGATGCCGCGACGTATGTCGTAAAACAGGGCGGCACGGCGCTTCCGCAGAAGATCAGCATCCCCAAGGACAAGGTCATCAAGGCGGCTGAAGTCGTCGTGGATCCAGACGGTCAGACAGCGGGGACGTACATTAAGATCACGGTTGAAAACGTAGATGATCCGCTGTACGTGGCAGTTCCGACGCTCGTCAATACGTACGCCGGCGTGAATTCCGCGACGGTTGACACGCACGTGTACATTGAAGACGGCACCGGTGCGTACAAGATCAGCGCGGACGTCAAGGCGAAGTCGATCGGCGCCGAACACCTGACGACCGATCTCTCCGGCGTAATCGCCGGCCTCGGAACGGGCTCGGCCAAACTTCGCGAAGACATCGACAAGAAGATCTTCGTGCAGCAGGGCGACGATGCGCAGGCCCTTTCCGTCAGCACGCTCACAATCCACAAGGTTTCGCAGGCAAAGTATTCTCAGCTGCTGAAAGATAACGCGATCGTCGACACGGACGTCTATGTCGTATCGTCCGACTATCTCGACGCATACGGCGCGAAGGTCGTCAACATGGCGCCTGGCGAAGCCGACACCGACGGCGCGACGTACGGACAGCTCACGGCCATCCAGTCCGCGTCTGAAGGCAAGGTAGACGAGCTTTCCGGCAAGGTCTTCACTGGGTCGACCTCGCTCAGCGCAACGCTTTACGACAAGATCGTCGCCGACGTGGGCGCGGCCAAGACCGAGCTGAACGACAGGATAAACAATCTCGATCTCACTGAGGTTTCGCTTACCGGATCGCAGGTCATAAAGAAGATATCCCAGACGGACGGAAAGATCGCAGTCGAGACCGGAAACCTTTCGATCAGCGCGCTTGACGACTATTCGACGATGCGCGGTGAAGTGACGGAAGCCATCACTGCCGCGAAGACGGCCGGTGCGGTCACGATCGACGTTTCAAATCCCAACGCCGGCGGAATCCTCTCTGCGTTTACGGTCAAACAGGGCGGCGCAGAGGTCGGTGTAATCAACATCCCACAGGATAAGGTCGTCGAGTCCGGACGCTATGTCGAGGTAAAGGGCGGTAAGATCGGCGAAACCGCGGCTCCTACAGGCCTAGCAGACGGTCACTACATCGAGCTGACCATCGCAAACGGCGGAAAGGTCTACGCGCCGGTTCCCGAGCTCGTCGACACACATGCCGGCTTCAAGGGAACGACGGTCACGACCACGGTCGCCAAGGAAAACGGCGAGAACGTCATCAAGGCCGAGGTCAACGACGCCTCCATCCAGATGAAGCACCTCACCGGCGTGTTCGTCCTCGACGGCGGCTCCGCCGACACATGGCAGGACGGTTCTGACATCGTATAACGGACGTTTCGTAATACGGAAAACGCGGCTGGATAAAAAAATCCGGCCGCGTTTTTTTCTTTTTGGTAAATATTTTCAAAAATCTGAACCAAGGCTCGCTGGGCCTTGGTTTTTTTTTCAAAAACACGTAAAATACGAAAAGGAACTAATATGAGAAACGCGGCATTGTACATAGGAGCGGATCCGTTCACGTTTAACGACATAGACATCGTCAGGAAATGCCTGGACATGTTCGGATTCATAAACATCTTTCTCGACAGGAAGAACCGGGATCCGGAATACCAGCAGTATTTCCTGAACTACATGGACAAGGCGGACATCATACGCCACGGCATGAAAGACGCAGGAATCAGCCAGGACGTCTACTCGATAATCCCGATAGACGAGACAGTCGAAATGGCGATGACGCAGAACAGGATACAGATACTGGTCCTGAACTTCGACTACCAGTACAATACGAATTTCAGGCTGTACAAGACGCTTCAGTACGTGAACCCGAACCTGAACGTCGTTTTGCTAAGGGGAAACGGCTACGTCTGCGCAGGGTTCGTGAAGACCCTCGTCGATTCTGACTCCGGGATGTTCCAGTACAAGAAATTCTGCTCGGACTACGCGTTCAAGCTCCTCAAGATAAAGACAATGCGCAAAATCGGCATAACCGGCAATGTCGGCTCGAGGTTCGGACGCTGCGGAGACCAGCTCCGCGAACGCGGCTTCACAGTCTTCGACATCGACCGCGAGGTGAAGAAGCTCGACGTGGACAAGGATCTGCAGGATGAATTCCGGCAGGAGCTCATAGCGAAGGGCTTGAAACCTCCGGCGAAGATGGACTGCAGGTCGCTGTGCAGGATGTGCGCGGTATGCGGAAAGACGAACAGCGCCGCACAGTATTTCATATACCAGAAGATAAACCAGCTCGTCGCGGACAAGATGACGTCGGTCTTCTCAGACAAGATAGCCGTCATGTTCTCGTTCATGTGCGAGCTCGGCATGGAGCAGATTTTCGACAGGACGATATTCATGGAGAACGACCAGAAAACGCGCGTGTCGAGGCTGGTCAAGCACGGTCTGGATATAGGCTACATTTCCGACATAGAGAAAATCCAGATGGAAGACGGGGAGAAGCGCGAGCTGTGCGATTTCGTCATACAGGATTTCGACGACAGCGATGTCGCTTCGCAGACTGTGCAGCTGTACAACCAGAGACTGAAACGCGAGATGCAGGTTTCGCGCGGGCATTGGCACTGAGACGACTGAGATCGTGCTTATTCTGTGTCAAGTGAATTCTATGTTACGCTAAAGACATAGTGTCTTTTTCGTCAGGATTTATGTAAATAATTTTTAATGCAATTAGTGCCAAGAGAAGTTTTGTTTGACGTGATGAAACACAAGAGATCCATCACGTTGTCTAAGTCAATGGATGAAGCCGAATCAGCAGCTTACAAGACATTCTGTAAAGTAGCAGAAGATGAGTTTTAGAAAGCTTGTAGCAAATGCCATGATATATCTAATGCAATGAACTCATTTACTGAGACAATGTTCCAGTACATGAAAGACAATGCCAAAGACATAGCATTTGTGGGACAGGGGTCATCTAGAATAGTGTATGCTCTGGCTGATGGAACTGCGTTGAAGCTTGCAAAGTCTACAGCCGGGCTTGCATAGAACAGACAAGAAGCACATTTGTGCATGGATTCACGGATGAAGTTTGAGATATTCCCCGATTTCTATGGCGTGGATAACAAGAACTGGCTCTCGCTCAACTGTGAGATGTGTTGTCGAGCAACAGAGCTTGACTTCAAGTCGCTACTCGATGCTCAGCCAATGGCAATCATGAAAGCTATTCGCATGATAAATACTGTCCGTGCCAGGTTGAACAAAGACTTAGATGCCGTAGTTGACACTTTAATTGGCTCTGATGATAAAATTATATTAGCAAATGTCTTGCATGCTATAGCTAGCCCGAAAACAATGGCGGCAAAAGCCTTAAGGTCTCTTGCTGAGTTCTATGATGAACACTCTGAAGAGGACCTCATCACATATGACTTAGAAGATATTAAGAACTGGGGCTTAACAATCCGTGACAGTCAAAAAACACTGGTTATCATTGACGCAGGCTTCAGTAAGTAGATCTATAAAGACTTCTACTCATGAACATCATACTTAGATTGAGTTATTAGCGCTGGAGTGGGTTTGCTTATTATATAGACTTCTATGTTAAGTGCAAAAATTAAAAATTTTTTTGCATATTGAATTTGTTCCTGTACATGGGACATATTGGAAAATCAGTTTTGCCTATTTTGAAGCTGGTAATCACTGAAGATGATTGCCTTTTCTCGGCATAGAAACTATAAAATGAAAGAGGCCGGCAATCGCCGGCCTTGAAATTTTAATTCGATTTGTAAATGTAGGTTCGTCCGCGGCGCCATCCATCCGGTATCGGGTCGTTTTTTCTGATATGCTTTGATATTTTTCCATCGGTAATCCACATTGAATTGTATATGCGCCCGAGTTTGAACCCGTTTGGAATGTCTTCGCCTGGTCTGAACCTGACAGATATTTTGCCGTCGGTATACCAGTTTGAACCTGATGCGGTGTCGCTTGTTATGCCGCGTTCGCGTCTCGTATGCATCTGTTTTTCGATTGATTCGCGTGTACGCTTGAGCGTGCCGTTCCGGCGCTTTGTTTCAATCATCTTCCTCGAAGCATCTGGTGTCTGTTTGCGGCCTTTCTGTCTCTCGCTCATTTTCTTAATCGCACTCGGCAGGCGTCCTTTTACGAATCCAGACGGCGGGTTTTCTCCGACCTTGATGAATATTTCCTTGATGCCGTTGTTCCATTGGGTGCATCCAGTCCGCGTTTTCCGCCATTTCTCGTATTTTTCGGGAGTCATGCAGTCTTTCAGCTTCCGGCCGTACATGGGATTGTTTTTGCCGGCATTCCTTTTGCTGAACCTTGTCGCCATTTGAACTCTGAGCGCCTGGAACAGGCGCGAATTCAGCTTGAGGTCGATTCCGGCGCCTCTGCGCGTCCTGAACGCGAGCACGGCGTTCAGCATGGCCTGGTCGTCATAGATCTTCGCGAGCAGCAGGTGCGCGATATAGTGTTCACGCGGCGTCAGCTCAATCAGGTTAGAGAAGACGTCTTTTCCCTTTTCGGAAATCGGCACGATGTGGTGCGATTCTGTATATGTATTTTCTTTCAGAAGCCGGTATTTTCTCGACTCGACAAGCATGACGTAGATTTTGAGGTAGTCCATTTTGATTTAAAAACAACCCGGACGAAATCGGGATTCGTCTGGGCTGGAAACGAATATGACGGTTAACGTTGATTCCCGACAATCAATATTTTACCGGCTTTTTTCGTTTTTATCAGGCTGAAAGCGTGGTCGGAGTGATCGTTACACTTCCCCCCCAGGACATATTTTGTTATTCGGGATGCTAAGCTGCGTCATGCCCATGAGCTGCGAGATCTGGTTCTGCATGCATGTAAGCGTCGCGGTGTTCGTCCCGTTGTACTGGAGCTGATGCGCGTTGATGCCGTCCTGCATGTTTTTGTTGAAGTCGATCTTGCAGTTCAGCTTTTCGACCGACGCGGCCAGGCGGTCGTCCGCCCTGTCGCGGTTTTCAGCGATCTTGTCCTTGACCGAATTGATCCTCGACTCGAGCGCCGCGTACACCTCGACCATTTTCTTCTCGTCGTCGCGTTCGGCCTTCAGGAGCGCGATTTCGGAATCCTTGGTCGCGAGCTTCATCCCCGCCTCGTACTCGTCCTTGCTGACCCACTGAGGCTGGTTCTGGCGGTTTCCGTTCAGGCCGAGCAGCGAAGCCCCGCCGCCGAGTATTCCGAGCGCGCCGAGCGACGTGCCGATTATGCCCGTGGTGAGGCCGCCCGTGATGGCGCCGTCCCTGTATCCTTCATGGTTTGATTCTGTAGTCATTTTATTGGTTTCCTTTCCTCTTTTGTTTTTTTCGTTAAGTCTGAATCCACCCGGATTCAGAAATATCTCAGTTCGTTTTCGACGTATACGTAGTCGACGAAATGCCGTATGGCGCAGACCGCGTCGCGGTATGTTCCGTCCCGCATGACCTTCTCGAGCATGCAGTCCATCTTTCCGGACTCGCTGTCGACGTCGTCGAATTCTCCGGCCTCAGCCTCGGCCAGGTCGGACATAAGGCAGTATGAACGCGTCTTGGCGTCCTCCAGCCGTTTTTTCTTTGCGCATGCGCAGTCAGGCGCCGGCGCGTGTATTTCGTCTGCCATTTGATGTTCCTTTCCTTGATGAAAAAAAAAAATCCGCACGGCGAGGCCATGCGGATCGGGTGTCCGGAAAAAAATAAACGGCGGAAACGAATTTCCGCCGAATCTTTTTTTTTCGAACATTTTTATTTACGTTTTTTCGGATGAAAACTGCGAAGTTTTTCGAAAAAAAATATTTTTTTTTCACGGTCCAGGAATAGCGGTAAATATCAGAAACAATTAAAAAAGAAAGAAGGAAAAGATGTTTACGTTGTTTTGGAAATGGGCCGTGTCTTTTTTCACAGCCGACAGGATAGGCGTTCTCGTCAGAAAGCTGTTCATATCCGCGGCTAAGCCGGTCGTATCGGATCTGCTGAATCCACAGAACCAGAAAAAGGCATATGAGTTCGTAAAGCAGCTGCATGCGAGGAAAGACCTCACGAACACGCAGAAGGCCAGGGAATTCAATAAGATGTTCATCGCGTGGGCCAAAAAACAGAAGGTCGCTATTAGGCTCAGCATAGTGAACTGCCTGCGTGAACTCGCCGTGAACGCGTTGAAGGCCGAATCCCCGGTAAAGCAGGATCAGCCTGAACAGAAGCCGGTAAAGGCAAAGCGCAAGACGCGTTGATTCATTCGGATATGGTTAAGGCCGCCAAGATGAGGCGGCCTTTATTTTTTTTTTTTTAAGTCTAGCGAAATCACTTTTTAGGGAGATTTTCGTAGTAGTCGCGGTTCTTGTACACCCAGTCGTAGATGCGTTTTTCGGGCTTCGTCTCTATGTTGCCGTTCTAGCCGATTTTCGTCACGCCGCCGTAGAATACCAATGCCATTTTCTTTTTCCGTTGAAATTGTTTAATGTATTTACTTCGAGATTGTTTTTTCGAACCTGCACATGACCTGTTCGGTCGAGCCTATCCTGAACGCGGGATCCGGCGCGGATTCATGCCGTGTTTTCATGCGGTCTTCGATGCACACTGATCCGGAACCCGCGATCCTCGCCCAGCACGCGAGATCGGGGTAGACGAATTCAAGGGGAAATCCGGATATCCTGTTTTCAAAGCATTCGCGCCGCACGGCTATTCCGCATCGGCAGTTTTCATCTGTGAGAAGGCCGCCGTTAGACATCAGGACATGTCCGGCCGATTCAACAAGGCCGTCTTCGCCGCCGTTTTCCGTATACATCCAGCCTGCCGGCGACACGACGTCATGGCCGGATTCAAGCAGTCGGACGGTCTCGTCAAGCCATGACGAATTACAGAACATCGAATCCGAATCTACGAAGACGAGCGTATGAGCGGCGGTGAATTCCTGCGCGGCGCTCCAGAGTGAGGATTTCGGAGGAAGATTTGGCCATTCCCCAGCGGGCATGAACCTGTATTTCATCCCGAATTTCGACACCCAGCCGAACGACGCGTCGGATTTCAGCCGCTGCGATTCGACGAATATCCAGTCTGACGGCATGGACGTGGACTTCAGCATGTACTGCAGCGCCTTTGTTGTCTTCGATATCTCATACGCGTCCGTCCCCGCGAATGCCTGCACTACGGCGACGCCGTCCATGATCCTGTGTTCACCGCATACGACGTTGAATATGCAGGGGGCCGATTTCCGTTCCCGGAACACGTCCAGTATTTGGTTTTTTGAAATTTCCCCGGCTGCGGATCCAGACGGATCATCCGTTTTTTTGGAAAAACAATGCATCATTTAAAAAATACCGTTTTAAAAAATATTTTTTTAATTTTTTTTGTAAATAAAATTAAAAGAACTGAAACCGTTTCCGGTTTCGGTTATTTTTTTTTCACTTAAACGGAAAGGAAAAACAAAATGGCTAAAGTCAAGAAAGAAACGATACAGGCTGCATTGGTCTGCCTGGTGGACAGGATAAACCAGACAATGCCGAGTCCGGTGTATAAATTCATGATCGGGGGCGCGGCCGGGCTGCTGGGCGCGGCTGGAATGGGCCGGATAAACGACGCGCTGTCGATGGTCACCGACGAGCACGGCCTCGTCGACACCGAGGCGCTGCGCGGCATCTACACCCAGGCGTTCAAGGCCTCAGGCGGAAAACTGCAGCTGGAGCTGATCAATAAGCCGGGAAGCCTCGTCAATATGTTC
>OLGV01000280.1_pt1 | contig 22537 bp, 23 predicted proteins | sample 1605761 | NCBI WGS metagenome assembly OLGV01 (sample SAMN03283245) | human gut metagenome | biome: human-associated habitat; material: feces | host: Homo sapiens | place: Peru | collected 2012
AGTGGTCAGATAAAGATTATGATTTGCAGCATGTTAAGGAAGAACTCGCTGATGTTATGGTGTACTGCCGTAATCTGCTGGATAAGCTCGACCTTGATGAAGATGAAATCATCAATATGAAAATGACAATGAATGAAGCAAAATATCCGGTAGAAAAAGCGAAAGGAAGCAATAAAAAATATACAGAATTGTGATATAATTGACTTGTTCAATGACTTCGTTATTGAACAAGTCGTCGAGTTTAAAACAGCACAAATAGTGCTATTTTAAACATCGCATTTTAAAGTAATCATCGGGGCTGTAGCTCACTTGGCTAGAGCGCTACAATTTGTTGATGGATAATTAATAAAAAAAATAGTCCACTGGACTGTTTTTTTATTAATTTACAATTATATAAGGATTCAAGTCCGATCAGCTCCATTATGGGAAAAATCAAAATTATCAAAGGCGACATTACTAAGCAGGCTTGTGACGTAATCGTAAATGCTGCAAATTCCAGTCTTCTCGGTGGTGGCGGTGTTGACGGTGCTATTCATTATGCCGCTGGTCCTGAACTTCTCGCTGAATGCCGTACTCTTCATGGCTGCAGAACTGGCGAAGCTAAAATCACAAAGGGATATAATTTACCGGCCAGATTCGTGATTCATACTGTTGGGCCGATTTATTTTGAACATACTCCATCTGAAGCAGAGGCTCTTCTTACTTCCTGCTACGAAAATTCTTTGAATCTTGCAAAAGAAAAAGACCTTAAGACAATTGCTTTTCCTCTGATTTCTGCCGGTGTTTATGGGTATCCTCAGCGAGATGCTATTAGGGTAGCAATTGAGACGATGAAACTGCATCAGGATGATTTTGATGAGATTACGCTGGTGCTGTTCGGGAAACGGGAGTTTGGGTTTGCGAGGGATGCTTATCCGGAGTTTATTTAGCAAATAATACTCATTAGATAAACTTATTGTCTCTCAAGAATTTTTCATTGATATCAAGACTTTCAAAATCATCTTCATATTCTTCAAAATAATATTTTTACATAGCAATAAACTGTATCAGGGAAACGGGAAAAGATTCCTTTACAGAGTTTTTTGAATAGATTTGTAAACTCTTCTGCATGGCAAAGGGAAAGCATATAATCCATCAAATATTCAACTTCATGTTGAGAAGCACTTGTATCAGAAATTATTCGGTTTACGATTGGAGTATAAATCTGAACAGCCTGTAAACTGAGCTGCATAATGCCTTCTGCAATTGATTTTATTCCATTTACAAACGTTTTATAACTTTTATCTTTTCCAAAAGTTTCTTCGTGATGTTCTTTTAAGTTCTTTTTCATACAGAAATTGTAATTTTTGAAGTATAGAAAAGATATAAACTGTTAGTTTACAAAAAAAGCTTGCTTTATATCGTGAAAAAAATGAAAGACTTTTTAAGCTTATTTATGAAGATATAGATAAAAGCTTTGAAGGATAGTATTGTTCCCTTTCACAAGTCGATGGAATGTTTTAGTTTAATATTTATGCGACAACTTTATTGACATATTCCGCTGATTATCAGTTTTCAAGTCCCTATTCTTGGCAATTAAGGACCAGGTTTTGTGTAAATCGTCAAAATCAATCATTTATTCTTACTTATCATTTTTAATTGATTCAAGAATTGCTCTTAATTCAGGTGTTTTATTTATATAATCCTGTTCAGATTCTGCAAGTTCAAGATAGTTCCTAAAGTAAGAAGGATGAATAAAAAGAGTTTCTGTTGTATTTTTCTTAAGGAACTTCTTTTTAATTAGCATACATTCTTCATGGTGGCCACGCGAATAATCATCCCCAGGAGATATAATAGAAACTGTAGAATATACTGCATCTGAAATACCTTTGTCCAGAAAAATGAACACGCTGTATTTTTCAGACATAGGTTTTACTTTCCTTGAATATTATTTTTCAAAACTTGAGTTTGGTTCTGCATTTTCAAAATTTCGGAGTTTAAGAAGTGCCTCGTCAATTGCAGCAGGCGCAGATTTTGGGTTCAGTCTACGTATAGAATCTTCAAGAACAGAATCATAAAGCGGAGAATGCCAGTCGCGTTCAACTTCCGGCCCATAAACATGCTCCCATCCCATATTCTGGAACAACTCAATCAGAGCATTTTCATAGGCTTCTTCGTTGTAACCGGCGGACATAAAGGCTTCCTCTCAGATAATTATATCTATTCTATCATAATTTAAGAGATTTTGCATTTATAAATATTATTATTGACAATTAAACATGCCGATAGTATATTTATAATGTTCTCTTTTTTGGGAACTTTATAACATAACTAACAAAGGGAACTTCTTTTTAATGCGAATAATTGCTCTAAAAACATTAAGAGAATACTAGGAAAAAGAGCCGGATTCAAAAGAAGCTCTCTCTGCATGGCATCAGGAAGCATTAGCAGCTTCATGGAATGGACCTGCGGACATAAAAGAAAAATATCGTTCTGCCAGTATCTTAAAGGGTAGCCGAGTTGTATTTAATATCTGTGGAAATAAATACAGGCTGGTTGTCAAAATCAATTACAAATTCAAAATCATATACATTAGATTTGTTGGAACTCATAAAGAGTACGACAGTATAAACGTGGAGGAAATTTAATGGCCGATATTAAACTTATAAAGACAAAAGATGATTATGAAAAAATCCTCAAACGTATTGATGAAATTTTTGAAGCAGAACCAGGAACTCCAGCAAGTGACGAACTGGAACTCCTTACAAAGCTTGTAGAAATTTACGAAGAAGAAAAATACCCTATAGATCTTCCAAGTCCTGTTGCCGCAATCAAATTCCGCATGGAACAGCAAGGACTTAAAAACAAAGATTTAATTCCCTTTATTGGAAGTAAATCTAAAGTTTCAGAAGTATTATCCGGAAAAAGAGCTCTTAGCCTTAATATGATTCGCAAACTTCACGAAGGTTTAGGAATTCCCGCAGAAGTTCTTATTCAGGAATCTGGAAAAGAATTACCAGACTCTTCTATCATGGAACATGGAATAAACTTTCCATTTACAGAAATGTATAAACGCGGTTGGTTTACAAACTTCTTTGACGGAACTTTGGCTCAGGCAAAAGAATCAAAAGAAGAACTGATAATTAAATTTATTGGAAACTTCAATATTCAGGATGTTGCTCTTTGTTATAACAGAAAGTCAGAAAATAAAGAATCTGAAAATCTTAATGACATTCTTATGGCCTGGCGAATAAGAGTTATGAATCTTGCCGCTGCAGAAAAACTGCCAAAATGGGATAAAGATGTTCTTACAGAACAATTCTTTTCACACCTTGCAATACTCAGTGTTTTTGACCAAGGTCCAAAGCTTGCAAAAGAATTGTTAAATAAAGTAGGCATCCATTTTATTATAGAAGAACATCTTGAAAAATCACACCTTGATGGTTCTTCAATGCTTATGCCAGATGGTAACCCCTTAATTGCTCTAACCTTACGCTATGACCGCCTCGACTCTTTCTGGTTTACACTTTTCCACGAACTTGCACATGTAAAAAAACATCTGTCAAAAAACAATGCCGCTTACTTTGATGATATTACAAATGAAATGAGCAAAACAATTGAAAGAGAAGCCGACACATACGCAAAAGAAATGTTAATACCTATGAATATCTGGAAAACTTCGGGCCTGACAATTTCTTCCACTCCAATTGCAATAAGGAATTTTGCAGAAGAACAGCATATCAGCCCCGCAATACCTGCCGGCCGCCTCCGTTTTGAAAACAAAAACTATTCGGTATTCACAAACCTTATCGGGAATGGTGCGGTAAGGGAGATGTTTAAATGAAAAAAATTTTAAAATTTTAAAATTATTTGATGAATCAAAAACTTTGCAAATTATTTTAGATAAATGCATTATCGGAATCTTTATTTTGTTAGCAGCTTTTCTTATAAATATAAATCTTGAAAATGCAAAAACTAAAAATAAAATTGCAGAACTTTCAGTTTCAAGATTTATTAATGCAACGAATGACATTTGGAAAAAGATAGATGAAGTCGAAATGTTATCCTCTGAAATATGTAGTGATGCGTTTGTTTATACTCTTGAGGAAAAGTCTTTTGATAAATATTCATTTCAATATCAGTCTAGCTTTTCAGAGCAATACAAGTTGTATGAATTAAAAATGAATGAAAGTAAATTGTTTATAAGCAAAAATGAATATATTCTTGGACACGATGTTTCTCATTAGTTTTATATATACCTTGAATATCTAAGAATGCAAACAGATACGAAAATAGATTATTATTTATCTGGTACGAATAATGATAAAGAACGGAATCTTAAAGCTGAAGAAGAATTTTCAAAAGAAAAGAACAAATATAAATTTAATTTACTAGATGCTCAGGAATTTGCAATAAAAAGATTCTTAAAATAACAGCGACCACGCATAATTGTTTCGGTTGAAATATCTTCTTACCATCGTAAAGCCTTTTCGGATGTATTCATTCAGCCGTTTTGTTGCCCATTGACGAAACTGCGTAGCAATCTTGGATTTTATTCTGTAACCAAGAGAGATAATCATATCGAGGTTGTAATATTTTGTCTGATACGACTTTCCATCCGCCGCAGTTGTTCGGAATTTCCGAACAACTGAATCTTCTTTAAGCTCTTCTTCTTCAAAAATATGCTTTATATGTTCACTTACATTGCCTTACTCGAACCATACAAATCCACCAGCTGAGCCTGAGTAAGCCAGACCGTTTCGCCTTCAAAACGAACATCAACAGAAATCTTTTCGTCCGCAGTCTTAAAAATCACTATTTCACTTTTATTGTCTGTTGGCATTGTTGTACCTCCTTGCATTTTATAAATAGGAGGGGAAAGCCTCCCCCTCGCTCCCAAACCAAGTCGCTCCACGAATCGCCCCTGCAAGCAGTGCCGTTTCTCTCCGCTTTGTTGGCTTGTCCGCTACCCCTTCTGCGGGCTCAGGCGCCGCCCGCAACGCCTGCTTGTTAACAAAAGATTGATATAATACCAATAATAAAAGATACGGCTCCTATAATAACTGACCATAAACCTAACTTAAATGATACTCTAACCATGTGATCATAATGATTTAAATAAAACTTTAATTTTGAGCCTTTAGAGAAAACAATATTTACAGTATTTTTATTTTTCTCGACTAATAAATCATATTTAGCATATTTATCTAAAAACAAGGTATCTTTTGTTTTTGCACCTAAAGGAGCTCCATTCCAAAATCTGTATATTGATTTCTTTGTATCTAACGAAGTTATTTTTATGACTTTTTTCTTTTTTGCATATGTATTGAAATCGTTCTCAGTCTTTTTAAAGATTTCTTTAAAAAGATGATTTGAAGTATATACATTCCATGTATCAACAACAATGTCTTCCCTATCATTCTCAAAACGAATAATACTCTCAATACTCATTAACTTTGGATCTGTTTTCATTATAATTCTCCTCATTTTTTTTCTATCCAAGCATAATAACTAAAAGGTTTACCGGAATATATAATTTCTGGATCATCTCTTGTATTATCTTTTTGAACATTATTTTTATTTTGATTTTTTTCCTTTTTGTATTCAATATATTTGCAAAGACGTTTAATTTGCTTGCAGCGGTTTTTATCTAGACCTTTCATTTGTTGAATAGTAAATCTATTTTTATTTAATTTAGAAAAACCTGTAATCCAGCATAAAGAAGGATTTGGATCATAAGAATATAGATTGATATGCCCGACGGACATACCTTGTAGTCTTTGTATTACCGATCTAATAATTTTTAGAGGATTTTTCATTTGCTTATTTGAAATTTGCTTAATAGTATCATCAACAACTTTCTTTTGCTTATCCAATTCTTTTTTTATGGACTGCTTTCTAATCCTTACCTCACCCTTAAAACCTATTTGATATCCTACAAAAGAAATCCATGGAATTTTATTTTCCTTTATGTCTCCCCATATATAAATACTTCTGGATTTACTTTCATAAAAATTTTTATCATATTTCTTTATCTTTGTGGGTTTGTGAACAAATAGTTTATTCTTTTTAATAACTTTGCGATAAATAGTAGCAGCTTTCTTTAATTTCTTCTTATTTGTATGTAACATTATCATATCATCACAATAACGAAGATATAATAAATCTGGATCATTTAATTCCATTAATTTTTGATCCACTTCGTTTAAGACCAAATTAGCAATAAATCCTGATAAAGCTCCACCCTGTGGAATTCCTATTCTTTTTTTGCAGTTTTTCTTTTTAAATTGTTTTTTTAATTCAGGAACCCATTCAAATTCTCCATTTGGAAAACCACTTTCTTTTAAATATTTATAATCTTTATTTTTTGAAAAAATACAATCATAAAAAGTATAACACGATAAATAATTGTCAAAAACATGCCTTATTCTTGTTTTCCAAAAATCATCAATTTGTAAGGTTTTTTCATCTAATAAAAGGTCTAACTTTTTACTAATAATGGAATGATCTATCGTATCAAAGAATTTTTTTAAATCATATTCTGTGACATAGATTTTTTCATTTAAATGTGCGTTTCTATATTGGAGGATTTTATCAATAGTGTCATGGTGTGTTGGAATTTTCATTTTACCATTTATTTGCATTTTTCCTCTAAAAGCATAAGAACAGTTACAAAAATATTTATCACAGTTTTGTATTAAAAACGAATTAACTTCTTGCAGGATAATATTATCTCTTAATTCAAAAACACATAGAGGTCTCAACTTTTTCCCAGTTTCGTCTTTCTTTTTTGGTATTATTCTTGGAGTTCTTATTGATAACTTATCATGGTTAAAATCTTCAATAATATCATCAATAAATTGATTTAAATCAGAAAAATATTTTGGTTTTATAGCTAAACTTGAATCTTTTATAATTGTGAGTTCAAGACGTTTCTTATTTTTTTTTACAGAATCGATTGAAGAAAAACAGATTTGATTTCCTGACTTATTAGAATTAACTTCTTTTCTTCTTTTTGATTCACCTAAAGATATCCATTTTTTTCTTGACGGCATGTATTTACAAATTTCGTCTTGTATTTCTTTTTTATTATCTTTACTTACTGTGTAATTACTTAATATATATCTATCATGTGTTCGTTTCGCAGATTTTACTCGCTTATTTATCATTTTTGAGAGAATAGACTCTTTTGTGAATGGCTCATACTTTTTGTTCATAATAAAATACAGAATAAGGTGCTAAAGCAGGTGCATGAAAAATAATGCTGATAATATAGCCTTTTTTGAGGCTTCTAGTTTATTCTTCAAACTACTTACTCTAATGTAGTTAATATTCGAAATATATAATTTTACAAGTAAAATCAGGTCCTTCCTTTCCTACTTTAGCTTCCTTATTCCTGATTATATCCTACTTCTTTTGCTGCATTTATTATAGTAGGCATACCATTTTTATGTCCTTTATATGTAATGGTATTACTATAACATTGAATAATTAGATTTTTACTTTTTATTTCATCATGTTTTTCACCATCCAATCTACACAATCGTAAAAAGTAATCCTTACCAATATTGTACGAAAAAGTATTTGCAATTGCCTGACCTATTTTGAACCAATCCGAATATGTACTTGTTATTGATTTATTATGTTTTGAAAGGAATTTATAAATTGATGCAAATCGTCGTCGATTATTGTTGTTATGTTTTCCATGTATGTTTTTTACATTATCTTCAGATAATTCAATTATTTTTCTATTTTTCCGTTTAGATTTACTTTTAGTTTTAATTATAGAATCTATTGAAGAACTAACATAATAAGGATTTATCTCATCTTTCAGAAGCAACTTTGAATCTGACGATGTAAAACATAATCTGGAGACATCCTTACCAGAATCATCTAATACATATGGAAAAAAACAAGAATTATAAAACTGCTTATAAGCCTCTTCATGGTAAAAAGGATATTTTGTTCTATCAATATTAGCAATATTCGAATAATCAAACATTATTAATGCTTTTATTCCATCACCTGATGGGGAAATCCAGGTAGCAAATACATATTCATTCTGATAAATATTATTCTTTACTACCTCGATATCTTTTTCATAATCCGTTACATGATCAAAATCCAATACACAAATATTTGAGTATAAGTTTACTTCTGTTTTATTACGTTTCCTGAACTGTCCACTGAATAAATAGGCTTTTAAATTTCCCTTCTTTTCTTTTTTTTCTTCTGGATCTACAGTTGTACGTAAATCAACTATTTTCGAATCAAACACATTATCTTTAATTTCATTTAAAGCAGCATCTAAAGAAATATTTATTGTTTCTGTTTTTTTACATCCATTACAATATGAAATAATTATATCTTTTATCTGAGAGTACTTCATTTATACCTCAATCTCTCCATCCATCAACTTTGGAAGCAAAGTATCACGAATCGAAATTAATCTTTCGTTTTCACAGACGTTGTTGTAAATTTGTTCTGTGATACATTTTGCAAATGAATTGAATTTTGATAATTCATCATTTGTTGGGATGTAAATCAAGTGTTTAATAATGTGTGTGACTTTTATACTTGGTTGAGCAGATCCGATATCATAAGAAACTAAATCGGGCTGAATAAATTTCAAATATTCATATATATAAAGAGAAGAAATTTCCTTTGCCCGAAATGCAACAATGTTCTGAGCTATACAACCAACACTTCCTATGTAATATTTGAGCAGAGCTAAATTACATCCTACTGTTAACAGAAGGACATCTTTTTCTTTGGGATGACCAGCTCTAAAGAAGGTTTCATATGTTGTTTTAGAAACGAATTTTGTACAATCTTTGTAATTTATAATTCGTCCAGGACTATTTAAGGTACCAACATCAATAATAGGAAAATCTGTTTTTGTTGCCTCTAATGGAGGTGTCTTTCCTCTATTATCTATTACGTTTACGATTTCTCCTAAAGACCTACCATCATTTTCAGAAACATTTTGTATTTTACTTTCAAACATCTCTTTGAAGAGGGCTTGGGCTTGCTGTTCGAGGTTGGTGTTTATTTTGTTGTTCAGTTCGATTTTGTCGTCGAGGGATGAGAGGATGGCGGCGATTTTTTGCTGGGTGGGGAGAGGGGGAATTCTTATAACAAAATTATTGAGAATTTGTGCAGTCAGAAATTTTGTTGCTGTTCCTTGGGAAATATGTTTGAATTCAGCTAGACATAGTTTAAGTGCATAGAATAAAAAAATTAAATCTGTATTATCATCTACTGTTATGACATATGTTCGTTGATAGGCGTTAAATTTTCCAGAATAGCGTTTTATATTGAAATTTCCTTCGGCATTATTTCCAGCAAGAAGAATTGCACTTGTATCAAAAGCATATGAATTGATTTTAAAAGTTTCTGGGGAACATGTGAAAAAAGGATATATCCCATTATCTTCTGCGGCATTTGAATTTAATTTTCCTGTTGTGAAATGTGCGATATCTCCCAATTTACATTCTTTCCACTCTTCCATTTTCATTCCTTTATTTTATAGATTCCGAAACAAGTTCGGAATGACGTTTTGTCGTTTCAAATTACAGTTGTCTGGAATTGCGTTAGCAATTCCGAATCCGTGTGGCAATTTCTACCCGCCTGCGAGCTACCGGATTTTAGGGACTGTGCCCTTCGCAGCATAGCTGCTCGGAGACTCGCTAAAAACAGTCCGCTGGACTGTTTTTGCCCTGCTTCGCAGTGCCGCTCCCTACCTAGGAGAAGGGGTAGCGTAAGACCGCGGAGCGGGCTGAAGCGAGGGGGAGACTTCCACCCTCCTTACTTCTCTTCCTCATCCTCCAAAAGCACGGATGCCTTTGTGTCTGTCGTCAAGCCGATTCCGTCTCTTGCATTTAGCGGAGTAACAACTTTCTTTCCGGTTTTCTGCTCAAGTTCAATTCTTGCGTTTTTGGCGATTGTCGCGCCGTCCACGGCATTCTGAATATGGTCGTCAAAATCTTGCGGATTAGAGCTTTCCGAGATTTCTTTTGTGGAAAGTTCAGCGAGCATATTCAGAACAAGTTCCTTGTTGGTCATGTTGTCGCGAAGATTTTCTTTTTTGAGGCCTTTATACTCCTTGTACTCTTTTGCACTTTTGCCTGCCCATGTTTTATAGATGATGTCGGTAAGCGTGGCAAACTGAACGCCTTCTTTTAAGCCGTGCTTTTTCCATTCATCGGTAAGGTCTTTGCGGATTTCAATTGATTTGAGCCGCTGGTTAATCCAATTTTCTGAATAACCGAGTGCGCGGTATTCCAGCAAAGCGCGTTGAATTCCCTGCTCCGGGTCCTGCATCTCGTCAAGGCGTTCTTTTGCGACCTGTGCCATCCAGAGCTTGAAAGGTTCTGCTTTTGGCGATGGAATTGACTGAATCAGGCGGAAAAGCTGTTCAGTAGTCATGCAGTCGGTTTTGTACATTTTTCCGTCGGCAGCAGGCATTTTCAGTTGACTACAATTTGTAGCCAACTGACTTCCTTCTGTTTTCAAGCGGGTTTTAAGTACACTCCAATACTTTCGTGGATTCGGACTTTCCGTCAGCACAGCAACTACATCCACCACCGAAAAATACCATTCTTCGGCTTCCTCATCCCAAATCGTGCGGACTTTCTTGTCTTCAAAAAGCTTTATCCGTGTGTTTTCTGCCATGTTCTCTCCTAAATCTTAAACCCAATCCCTTCCAGATTTTTCTTTATTTCTTCTTCGAGCTCGTGGCTCTTTGCGAACATTCCGCCAAGTTCGGTGGTCAGGCGTTCATCTTATCAGCAAAAGGTTCGTCGTCCTCCTCTTTTTCTTCTATGCCAACGTAGCGGCCGGGTGTGAGGATGTAATCCTGGTCGGCGATTTGTTTTGTGGTGGCAACTGCGCAGAAGCCTTTTACATCTTCAAGGCTGCCGTTCTGAAAGGCGGTGAAGGTGTTAGCAAGGCGGGCGATGTCTTCTTCGGAAAAATCGCGGTGCTTACGGTCTACCATGTGGCCCATGTTGCGGGCATCTATGAAGAGGGTTTTGCCGGTCTGCTTTTTGCCGCGGGTGATGAACCAGAGGGTTACCGGAATTGTTACGCTGTAGAAAAGCTGGGTTGGCATGGCGACAATTCCTTCTATTAAATCTGCTTCGATTATCTTACGACGGATTTCTCCTTCGCCATTAGTCTGGGTGGAAAGGGCGCCATTTGCAAGAACAAGACCGATTTTTCCGTTTGGAGCCAGGTGGTAAATCATGTGTTCTATCCAGGCGTAGTTTGCGTTGCCTGCGGGTGGAAATCCGTATGCCCAGCGAGGGTCGTTCTGCAATTTGTCCTGCCCCCAGTTGCTTAAGTTGAAGGGCGGATTTGCCATGTTCATTTCGGCCATTTTCCAGGTGTCGGCATTGGCTTCCTGTCCGAAGACTGAGATGTTGCTTCTGTTTCCTGCGTGCTCCTGAATGAACTTTACGGACTGTACGAACATTCCGCCAGAACCGCAGCAAGGGTCATAAACGCGTTTTCCTTCCGAAGGCTTTAAGATATTTACAATTGTTTTTACTACGCTTGCCGGTGTGTAGAACTCGCCGCCTTTTACTCCTTCGTAGGAAGCAAACTGTGCGATGCAGTATTCGTAGGTGCGGCCCAAGAGGTCTTTGCTTGCTTCGGTGTCGCTCATGTCCATGTTGGTGAACACGTCTACTACGTTACCAAGAACGCGTTTGTCCAGTTCGGGGTTGGCGTAGTTTTTTGGAAGGACGCCTTTGAGGCTTTTGTTGTCGGCTTCTATGGCAATCATGGCTTTGTCTAAGATTGTGCCGATTTCCGGTGTGTGGGTTGCCTTTGCAATTTCACTCCAACGTGCCTCTGGCGGAACAAAGAAGATGTTTTCGGCCTCATAAGCATCCGGGTCATCTTCAAATCCATCGCCTTCTGAAACCAGTTCTGCATATTTCTTTTCAAATGCGGTTGAGATGTATTTTAAGAAGATAAGTCCTGTAAAGATTTTGCGATAATCTGCAGTGGGAATGTGTCCCCAAAGTTCGCAGGCTGCATCCCAAATCTGCTGTTCAAATCCGATGGTGGCGGAAGATGATTTAGATTTCTGGGATTTTGATTTTGCCATGATGATATCCTTTTTTTGATATATTTATAATTGTAGCATTAATAGCATGCTTTTACTATAAAATCTATTTTTGTATAGATTCTCTCTCTTATCTAACTTCCCAATAACCAGTCTTATTTGAACCAACGCGATGAATCTTTCCCTGTTTTTCAAGCTCGCTGTAAGTGCGAGTGATTGTTGCTCTTGAAAGCCCTGTTGCTTTAGAAACTTCTTCCTTTGTCTGTTTTGGATTTTGTTTTAACGCTGCATAAACCAGATCTGCATTCGAAAGTTTTTCTTTTGCACTTGGAGTATCTGTTTTATACGATGAAAGGATTGATTTTGTTTCTTCAATTCTTTCACGAAGCTTCTTTACCAGAGCGGCTTTTTTTTCTTCTGTAAGTCGTTTAAGAGGTTTTAGGAAATCAGTATACCACTTGTCGATTCCATCAAGATTTTCAAGGTTGATAGAGGACACAATTTTAGAAACAGGAAGCCTGCTTATCTGCTCTGACTGGGTTTCGTAAAAAGGTTTTGCACCAATCTGACCTGAAGATATCATATTCATTTCAAAATCAAGATGATTTAAAAACATGGACTTTCCTGTGTCGTAAACCGGAGCAAGTCCTTTCCACTGAAGTGTATTTGAATCCCTTATAAAGCTGATATTATAAGAATGGCGGTCGATGTTTGCCATTATATAATCTACAAGAATGATTTTTAATAAATCCGCCTCCGCATTGGGAATCTTCATTTCATTGCAGCGTTTTATAAGCTCTTCATAGTTGTAGAATTTTCCATCAATCAAATGCAAATCCTGATAAACTGCATTCATTGGAACCAGTTCAGTTGATTCATCAATCATATCTGGACAATAGCAAAAATATTTATCATCACGAATTGTAAGATAATAAGGTACATAAGCAATATTGAGACGTTTGCAAATTTCAGAGGCAAGGACTTCATTTAAAGGTTCCTGCTGCTCGGTTCCGGTTCCAGCTTTTTCCAGATAATTGATTCCATCTTTTTTGAACCAGCGTTTGGAAAGTTCTCCGTTAGTCGCATTATCTGGAGAGTAGGAACTGGAGTTCCTGTTCAGACTCTTTGAGTTAGTTGTAAGGCGAAGTCCGAGCGCAGGATCATAATCATTAGTAAAAAAATTAATATCTTCCCAGAAAAGTTTGTCTTTAAGCTCAACAGGACAAATCCAGTACTGATCCGAAAGGCTCAGAAACCAGCTCTTTTTGGCAAGTTCATAGTTTGAAGGTATTTCAAGTTCTTCCAGTGCTTCCTTAAAATGAGGCCGGGTAGAAGGAATGAGGCGGTTATCCAGAAACTGTTCCATTTTTTCATTCAGCGCATAAAGATTATCTGCAGAAGGTTTTCCATTGAGAAACAGAGAAACCGGCAAATGTTCCTTATTATAAACCTGCAGAACTTCAATGTAGCCCTTGTTTTCTGCATATCTTAGAATCGGGATATTTTTTTTATTAAGAATGTATTCCATATTTCGCCCCCTGTATTTGACATGTAAACATGTCGTTGAGTTCAAACCCGCTTAAATATCGCGGTTTTGAACATCACCTTTTAGTGTAACCCGTTCAGAATCTGAAGTTTCAGAATGGGTTTTCTTATTTATCGGCTCAAGTATATCAAAATGATAAGATATATCAGCTCAAAAATCAAGTTTATCGGCTCATATAAGTAAGGAGAAGTAATTTTATCGGCTCAATAATGAAGTTTTAACTCGGTTTGTCGAGTTAGAATTATTTTTAATTCGAATTACCGAATTAAAACCGAGTTAGAAAATTATTCAAGTAAACATACACACGAACATATACCAGAAGGCATTTTGAATAATAAATAAGGCTTAGCCATAGAACCTCACTTTGCAACAAAAACTTTGGTTTAAAACCTCAGTTTAAATTAGATGTGATTTCTACGCCAAGCCTTACTTTATTGACTTCAGTTAATTCCACTTAAAAACAAAAAACCACTCATTTCTGAGTGGTCTGTCATAGCGGGGGCAGGACTCGAACCTGCGGCCTCCGGGTTATGAGCCCGACGAGCTGCCAGCTGCTCTACCCCGCGTCGTATGTTTGAATATGATATATTTTTTATGCGTATTTTGTCAAGTAAATTTATTTAAAATATCAAAATTTCTTACTTTTTTTTACAAGGCTTAATTTTGAGTTTTTTTTACAAATTACGAAAGAACGCTTTCGGCATATTTCCAATTTGCTCAGATGGATTTGGCTCGCGCTACGCTTGTATTAATTCGGGTGCTCCGCACTTTAATTAATTCAATCGCCAAAAATCTTCACAAATTGCAAATCTGCCTGCGCTTTTATTCTTTTTACAAAAAAACTCGATATTCAACCTACAAATCATCGTTCAGCTCTGGAGTAACGTCCACATCCTCCGGGATTTTGTTTTTTTGCCTGGAGGTTTTCCTTTCCGGCTTAACCTTTGTTTTGGTCGTAGTCTTTGACTTTAATTTCGCAGGAGTTTCAGGACTTCCTGTAACAACTGTTCTGTCAGAATTATCCGCTGTCTGCTTTGCCGAAGACACAGTCTGTCTTTTCTTTCTGCCGGAAGATTTTCTTTTTGCAACGGCGCAGGATTTCATATCCTGATATTTCACACGGCATTCAACAACCGCAAAAAGAATCGCCGCAACGGAAAACCAATGAATCCACAGGTCAAAATATACAAAAAAATCAAAGAGTCCGTGGCAGACAACTGCGTAGACAAAAATCATCGGATTATTATTATTGTGGCGGAGTCCCCATACAAAAAGACCGCAAAGACCTGCGCAAAAAACATGAATCAAATCCGAACTGAACATTCTTGCAAAAATCAGGCCGTATAAAAGTTCTGCACCAGACATTCTCGCATTGGAAAGATGATGAAGAAAATAAATCATCGACTCAAACGAGCCAAGGCAAAGTCCGCAAAGGAGCGATGCGGCAAAAAAATCCCTCAGGCTCAATTTTTTATGCGGAATAAGCGCAATCATGACAAGTTTTATCAATTCTTCAACAAGACCGTTGTAAACAAAAAAATTGCAGAAAATTCTGGCTAAACCATTTTTTGCGGAAAAAATCTGTTCAGGAACAAAACATCCAAGATAAAACTGAAGGAATGTTCCCGGCAAAACTGAAAGAAGTCCAAAAAGACAGGCAAAAAGCTCCGTTGAAAATTTCATCCTGAACAAAAACCTGAATGCAAAAAAACAGATAAAAAGCGGCAAAAAATTCAAAATCAACGCAAAATAAATATTCATACAATTAAGAATAAAACATAAGGTAGACTTTTTCAACAAAACTGATATAGTAAAAATATGCAAAAAAACAGAACGATTATTTTAATGGGAATAAAACATTCCGGAAAATCAACACAGGGACGTCTGCTCGCCGGTCATTTCGGCTGTCCTTTTATAGACATTGATGATGAAATTTTAAAGATTTTTGGAAAATCCCCGCGGGAAATATACACAGAAAAAGGACCGGCAGGTTTTATGCATGCCGAAGAAGAAGCCTGCAGAAAAATAGAATCTGTCTGCAAAAACCGGCTTGCGGTAATCTCGACCGGCGGAGGAATTTGCGACAATGCGCCTGCGCTGAACATCTTGCGTCCGCTCGGAATTTTTGTATACCTTGATATAGATGAAAAATCCGCCTGCGACAGGATATTAAAAAAAGCCGAAAAGCTTTCTGACGGCACGTGGAAAAACCTGCCTGCTTACATCGCAAGGCAAAACCCGGCGGAAGAAACTGAAATCCGTAAAATTTTCCACGCTTTTTATGAGGAACGCTCAAAAACCTACAGAGATATTGCGGATATAATCGTTCCAACCTCAGAAGAATCAAAAGAAGAAAACACAAAAAAAATCCTTCTTGCGCTGGAATCCTAAAGCAAGAAGGCAAAAACCCGGCTTAAAATATTGCGGCGGAGGGCTTTTAAGACGGACTGATTTTCTACAGATTCAGCCAAAAATCCTGAACGCCACCGCATTTTTTTCAGAAAACTTAATTTCCGCAGCCACAGTCTCCGCAACCGCCGGAACAGTCCCCACCGCCGCAGCCGCCGCAATTTCCTCCGCAGCCACCACAACCGGAAAGACCGGCAAGCTCTTCTTCCGTAGCCTCGCGGACATCTTTTATGTCAATGTCAAAAGTAAGACGTTTTCCTGCAAGCTCGTGATTTGCATCAACAGTTACAGTATCATCAGAAATTTTTATCACCCGGACAAGGCAAACCTGACCGTCCGCAGTGCTCGCCTGGAATTTCATTCCTATTTCAAGCGGAGCGCCTTCCTCAAACTGATTTTTTGGAACTTCAACAACCATTTTATCGTTGTATGCGCCATAAGCTTCTTCCGGCTCAACAACAGCCTTGAACTTTAATCCCGCATCTTTTCCTTCAAGCATCGATTCAAGACCTGGAATCAACTGACCGTTTCCGTGGATATACTGAAGGGCTGAATCGCCTGAAGAATCAAGCTGATTTCCCTCATCATCATAAAGTGTGTATGCAATAGAAACCATTGCGTCTTTTTTAATTTTCATTTTTCCGCCTTTTTTCGTTTTTACTAAAAGCCTTCGCCAAAGCCATTTTCTGCAAGATCAGGATTAGCATTGTCCTGAACAACTTCGGTAATTTCCGGCACTGCATCAACTATATAGCGCTCAACGCCCATTTTTAAAGTCATTGTAGCCATCGGACAACTTCCGCACGCTCCATGCAGGTTTAAATGCACGCGGTTCTGATCGTCAATACATACAAATTCCATATCTCCGCCGTCAGCCTGAAGCTGCGGCCGGAACATATCAATCGCTTCCTTTACGCGGTCAACAATATCTAAATCAGCCATAAATTTTCCTTTTCTTAAATATACGAATTTCTAATGCTAAAGGCGAGTTTTTTCAACCTCATCATGGACTTCCTGAAGGATTTTCATAATTCCGTCAATCGTCTTCTGTTTAGGATCAGGCTCGTCCTCCGGAAGAGCATTAAGCACAGAGTTACGGTACTCCTTGCAGTTCATCATCGGATGCGCAGTAAGAAGAACCTTGTCTTTTTCAACAAGATCCGCAAGCATATCTTCTGAGTTTTCAGGATTAATCCTAAGGCAATTACCATTTATTGCAACAGGAAGAACCACATCAAAAAGACGCAGATAACTGTCAATCTCGCGAAGCCCTTTCTTTGTCTCCGGATGTCCCGGACGATAGCGCGTTCCCGAAGGAAACACAAGAACTATCTGGCCGCGCTTTTTACAGTCGTCCATCGCGCGCATCGCGGCAAGATTTATTGTCCTGGCTTTCTTTTCTTCAGCTTTTTTTTCTTCTTCCGTCTCGTTTGAATTTTCAACTTTATCAAGCGAGCGCGTAGGATAAATTACAACACGTGTAAAACCTTCCGTCCACACGCGGACAGCAGGGCTCGCCTCATTCAGCTTCATTCCGGCAACAGCGACAATCCTTTCAGAAAAATCCTTTGACCAGTCTTCGCCATGTTCCTTCAAAAGATAGATTATCGCCGGCAAATCAAGATTTGTGTAATGCTCCATAAGGATAAGTCCACGCTTTCCATCTTTTGCCACAGCATCGTAAAAAGCCCTGAAATTTTCTATATTTCCAAGACCCGAGCCAGGAAGAAAATTTTCCTTAAGAATCATTTCCATATACTTTGTCAGATCTTTGTTAGCTTCCTGATAAACATTCGTGCTGTCAATTTTTGCAGGCGCCTTTGAATATTGCATCATCTCCGCGAAATATTTTCCATAAACTGCCTTCAATGTCTGGTCCATATATGCTCCCTATAATTTCTTTTAGACGTTCTATTATTCTACCCTTGCAATATTTTACTGTCAATTAATCATTTTTTTTTGTAAAATAAAACCATGAAAATTGAACACCTGATATTTGATTTGGACAACACGCTTTACACAGCGAACAGCGAGATGGATTTTGGAATCACACAAAGGATGATGGAATGTGTAATGTTTTTTTTTAACTGTTCATTTGAAGAGGCGGCGGAAATCAGAAAAAAGAAGGTAAGGAATTTTTCAACCACACTTGAATGGCTCCGCAGCGAAGGTCTTTCAGATGTGGAAGGATTCTTCAGGCACGTTCATCCGGAAAACGAAGCGGACGAACTGAAAGAAGACCCTGACCTGCGCCCATTTTTGCAGTCAATTGAAATTCCAAAAATCATCTGCACAAACGCTCCGCGCGAACATGCCGAACGCGTCTTAAAAAAACTGAATGTAATCGATTTGTTTTCAGAAATCTGCGACATAAGGGATTTTAACCTTCAGGGAAAGCCCTACCCGTCCGCATTTAAAATTGCCCTGAAAAAAGCAGGCGGAACAATTGAAAACTCAATTTTTATCGATGATATGCTGAAATACACAGACGGATGGGAATCTCTTGGAGGAACTGCAGTTCTTGTAGGAAATAAAAACGGCCATCACCTGAATCCTGATGCCGCGGCAAAAAACAAAGAGAAGCCTCTGCACCCGGGAAGAACACTAAAGATTGAATCAATCTATAAATTGCCGGATATACTGAGCTTGCTCCGCGCGTAGCGGTCCGTTCCTTTAAGCGGACAATTATTTTTTCCGCTTAAAAAACGATATTATCATGTTCCACAGATTCTTAAAAAAAAGCGCGATTTTTTGCCAGCCGCCGGGATTCCTGAGCTTTTCAAGCCTTCTGTAGCCATCAAGAAGCTCCTCGCTGGTAAATTCCTTGCGCTGATTATTTTCTTCAAGCTCCATTTCAAGCTCTTCAACCTCAGAAAGATTTTTCTGCACAACAGCATTAATATTCGTCCAGCCAAGCTGCTTTGCCGCCTGAAGCCTGCGTTCACCGGCAATAAGCTCGTACTTGCCGTTGATTGTAATAGGATTCAAAAGTCCGTATGTCCTTAGGCTGTTTTTTAACGCCTCAAGGTCGCCCAAATCACGGCGGACACGTTTTTTTATCTTAATATCATTGATATTTACAAGCATTAACTCTATTCCATAAGATAGTTATAATCAGGCATAACTTCCGGCTCATTATTTTCTTTTGCAGGTTTGTCCTTGCCATTCTGCTTTAAATTTACTGCGTCCCCATTAAGGAAGTCAAGATTTAACTGCAGCGGCGAAACATCAAAATCAACAGTCCTGCGCTGGCCAGACTGATACATTTCATTTTTAAGACGCTCAATGCTTATCGCAGAAGCCCTTGCCGCCCGGCCGCCATGAACAGGACAAATTTCTGTAGGCTGAGTTCCTGCTATGAACCACAAGGTCTTTGTATGATGTCCACATTCCGCCGTAGGAATTTTTCCGCTTACAGAACATACAGTAGCCTGGAATACGCCATCAACAGGTTTTGTAAAATCTTTCGCAGGAAGTCCGCGGTGGATTTCGCGCATGTAATCGCCCCATGCAAAACCAGCAAGGGTCGCGCCCGTTATCTTTAGACCCAGCGACTGTCCAGGCTTGTCAAAACCGAACCAGAACGCAGAAGTATTGTACGGCGTAAATCCAACCGTCCAGGCATCCGCCCAGTTCTGCGTAGTTCCAGTTTTTCCGCCTGCCGAAATTGAATAGCGCTTGCCTTTTTCGTCCTTAAAATCAAATTTCCAGCCCTGTACGCTCAGGGTTCCAGGACCGATTACAGTTTCCTGAAGCATTTTTTCCATAACAAACGCAGTCTGCGGAGAAAGAATCTGATAGGCGTCTCCCTTCGCCTGCTGCGCCGCGCGGATTTCCCTTTCCGGATTAAGAATGACGTTTCCATTCCTGTCTTCAACAGTACGTATTGCCATAGGCGTTACTTCTTTTCCGCCTGAAGCAATTACAGAGAATGCACGGGCCATTTCAACAGGTCTTACAGAACAAACACCAAGTCCTATAGGGTAGCCAGGAACAAATGCGCGCGCAGGAAGCTCTTCCTTGGAAATGCCAAGAAGTGAAACCGCACGGTTAATTGCGGCATCAAACCCGATTCCATCCAGAACTTTCAGCGACGGAACATTCATAGAGCGGCACAAGGCGTACCATACAAGGACATCGCCTTCCCATTCACCCTTGAAATTCTGAGGGATGTACGGCTTGCCATCCGCTGTATGGAAAACAACCGGCGTATCTGAGATAGGAGAGGCCGGAGTAAATTTCTTTGAATCAATAGCTTCTGTATAATACAAAGGCTTAAACGTAGAACCCGGCTGAAGCCGCGCCTGAACCGCACGGATAAACTGATTTTCCTGGTCGAACTTTGAGCCGCCCACAAGGGCTGTTATATAGCCTGTAGTATTTTCCAGCGAAATCATCGTTCCTTCAATTGTAGTTTTTTCACTTTCCTTTTTTGCAGTTGCATTTACGCGGTTTATTACGCCAACTTTCAAAGTGTCAATTCCGGTCATCATCGAGACAACATCAAGAACCGGATTTATCTTATTCATATAAGCCGCATTGGCTATCACTTCCGAACGCTGCTCGCTCACCTTGATTGCAGGAAGGTTGAACACAAGCGAGATAAGCTCCGTGACCGGAACATAAGTATTGAATGCAACACCACTTCTCGCGCTGTGCTCCTGCTGATACCGGCGGTTTGCCTCTGCGATATATCTGTCCATAACCTTCTGGGCAGCCGCCTGATGCTTTAAATTCAATGTGGTATTTACCGTAAAGCCGCTTGTATAAATATTCTGCGAGCCATAGATAAGGTTTCCCAATTCGCGGCGAACATACTCGCTGAACCACGGCGCCTTGTCGTTGCGCATCATATACGCTGAAGAACTTGTTCTTGTGTAATCAAAATTGCTCCAGAACACATCAAAAGATTCCTTCGCCTCATCTTCGCTGATGTAATTCAGTTTAACCATGCTGGTAAGAACATCCCTTTGGCGATCCATCGCACGGTTCGGATGGTCAAACGGATTATAGAACGCAGGGTTTGAAAGCTGAATAACAAGAATCGCCGCTTCCGCCGGAGTGATTTCTTCCGCGGAATGACCGAAATAATATTTAGAAGCGGCATTTACGCCGTAAGTTCCGCCTCCAAAATAGATTTTATTAAGATATAACTCAAGAATTTCATTTTTTGAATAGCGGCGTTCCATCTGGATTGCCCACCAGAGTTCTTTTATTTTTCTCATTATGGACATTTCAGCGCGGTCGCAATAAAGAGTTCCAGCTATCTGCTGCGTCAAGGTTGAACCGCCGCCAAGAGAACGCCCCGTAAGTTTTCCTGCGACGGCGCGCAGAATAGCCTTAAAGCTGAAACCATTATGCTTGTAGAAAATTCTATCCTCGCGGGTAAGAAGCGCGTCTATCATGTGCGGCGGAAGCTTATTCAGACTGATAATCTCGCGTTTTTCATCAGAAGAAAATTCAGTGATCAGCTCGCCATTTATATCCAGCAATTTCGTAGGAAGCGCGGTATCGAACGAAGAAATATATTCAGAGTTCTTAATGTTCTTAGTTTCTGCAAGACCGTAACCTAAAAGACAGCCTATAAAAATCGAAGCGAAAAATAAAGCGCCCACCCAAAAATAAGTGGACTTACGGATTTTTATCATTCTTATATTGTAAGAAAATAGATTTATTTCGTCAATTCAACGGATTAAATTCAACTGACATTCAAGTCAAAAACAAACGCATTGTTATAAACAGCCCAACTTCCAGGCTTTATAAATAGGGCATAAAAACTGAAATTCCAAAAAAAAAGGCTCGGCAAAGAACCGAGCCATGCCCATCAGGCAACCGGGGAACATGGGTGGGAGGGGAAAATGTCCCCGGTAATTATATTATCGCCCTGAACTGCAAATTTCTTGAACATTTTTTTCAAAAAAAATGGACAAACTACAATCCAAGACCGGCCATGCGCGCTCCGCACGGACAAAAGGCGCTTACTCTTCTGAAATCTCAAGGTCAACGGCAAGGTTCACAAAATAAGACTTTCCTTTTTCAATTAAAACGGAACGCACAATCTCGTAGCTTCCAATCTGGCATTTTACAATATGCTCGCCCTCGGAAACAGCAAATTCACGTCCAAAAGAATCAACTTTTGAATCATCTATAAGGACAATTGAATTTTCCGGCGCTGTCACAGTCAAAGTCGGAGCAATGCTTTTTAAGTTAATCTTTATTTCCGAAGTTTTTGCCTGCTCGATATAAACAGTGCGCACATCGTTTCTAAATTCCTCCGACTGAATGTTCACATTATGCTTTCCGGAATCAAGAAGAATTTTTCCGCCGGAAAGAACAACCGGCTCGTCATCCACAAAAACCTGATAATGCGCCGCCTGACCGTCCGGAGCAGAAACCTTAAGCTTCAAAGTTCCTTTATTTATAAGGACAGGCTTTACAGAAACTTCCAGCTTCGCCTCGTCCGTGGACTTTTGGAGCGCATTTTTATACTTCATTCGCAAGTCGTCAATTTCTACGCTTACGCCTAGATT
>OLGV01000282.1_pt1 | contig 22431 bp, 24 predicted proteins | sample 1605761 | NCBI WGS metagenome assembly OLGV01 (sample SAMN03283245) | human gut metagenome | biome: human-associated habitat; material: feces | host: Homo sapiens | place: Peru | collected 2012
TGAATCAACTTTTCGGTAAGATTTTTAACTTGATTCACAGAACTTTTTGGGTAAGATTTTTACGTGATACAATATGGTAACCGAATTATTACAATCGGATTTTACTTTTTCTATAAATTTATTTTCAAAATCGGCTCTAATCCAAATGCTGTAAAAATTGCGGTTAAAAAAAAGCGGAGTTTTCCAGCAATGACTTTTAACACTGCTCTATGTACAAGATTTACTGCATTACATATTTCAAATCGTAATTTCAACGAATCATTTATAAGCTGGTAATATTTTTCTGTCAGTTATTTTAAGCCAAGTCTGTTTTGTTAGTGAAAAATCATAAGAAAAATCATTTTCTGTTTCAAAAGTCAGACAGCCATAGGCTTTCCAGATTGAAGTTGAGTTATAAGCTGATTTTGAACAATTTTTAATGCAGTTAAAACAAGAACAGAATTCATCAGGATAAAGGCAATTTTTTTATCAGAGCGATAACAAATCCTGTCCGGAATCAACCAGTCTTTCAGGTATGCATTAGCACGCTCAACAGTCGTTCGAATTTTAAACCGTTCTTTTTTCGATAGTTTTCAGCGGTTTTTCAGTCCTGATTTCATCCTTTCTGGACCTGCCACGCTTTTTTTTACTATTTTCGTCCGACTTCTTGATTTTTATGGGTTTTGACCGGACTGGAATTGCTGTTGAATCTCTGCAGATATGCATAACAAGCCTGTCTTTTAATGCGGTACATATTAATTTTTCATGAATTTTTTGTGATGTCTCATCCTGTGCTAACTGTGCAAATCTTCTTGAGAATGTTGCCTTGCTTGGAATTTTTGCGAATTTAAAAATTAGACGGAGATTGCAGTCTACCTTTAATCTGCTTATCAAATCCTTTGTCGTATCTAGCCTGAAAAATGACTGGGCAAGGAATGCCCTGAAAAAACTGAAATTGAAATATGGCGGCCGTCCCATTCGGGTCTGTTTTTCTTCAATTTTCACACAGTCTTCGATTACTTGCAGGATTGCTAAAAATTCCTTGTGCTCATCATTAAGATATTCCTCGAATATTCTGTCATTTCCAAAATCAAAATTAAAAAGTGGTTGTGCTCCGCACAGAATTTCTGTTATACTTTTCATGGCAGTTCCGTTATTTTTGTTTTTTGTTCACAAACTATTATACACGGTTTCTGCCTTTTTTTATTTTTTTAGACTTTTGAAACTAGCTCTATATAATGAACGTAATTAAAATCTCTGAAAATTAACATTTTCACACTGCTTTTTAGGGAGTCCGCCGTATGAAAAATATTCCGTTAAGTAACACTTCAAAATTTGTTCCCGCTGTTGCCGCCGGCTGCATGCGAATCGATTCGCTTGGAACAGAACAAGTTACGCGCTACATAAATGCGTGTTTTGATTTGGGAATTACTTTTTTCGACCACGCTGATATTTACGGCGGCGGTTCATGCGAAGAAATTTTCGGGCAGGCGTTCTTGAAAAGCGGGATAAAGCGCGAGAACGTAATCTTTCAGTCGAAATGCGGCATTGTTCCCGGAAAAATGTACAATCTTTCAAAGGAATACATTGTGGAAAGCGCGGAAAGTATTCTGACACGTCTGCACACTGATTATCTGGACATCCTGGTGCTTCACCGCCCGGACGCACTTGTTGAGCCGGAGGAAGTTGCCGAAAGTTTCCGCATTCTGAAAGAATCGGGCAAAGTGCTTCATTTTGGCGTTTCAAATCACAAACCGGCACAAATTGAGCTTTTGCAAAAATACACCGACGAAAAATTGATTGTAAATCAGCTGCAGTTTAGTATTCCTGTTTCAAATATGATTGCAAACGGACTGGAAGTGAATATGACAACCGACGGCGCAGTTGACAGGGACGGAAGCGTGCTTGATTACTGCCGACTGAACGACATCACGATTCAAACGTGGTCGCCGTTTCAATACGGATTTTTTGAAGGCGTTTTTATCGGAAGCGAAAAATTCCCCGAACTGAACGCCCTACTGCAGGAACTTTCCGTAAAATACAACTCTACGCCCACCGCCGTTGCCGCCGCTTGGATTTTGCGCCACCCGGCAAAAATGCAGCTGATAACCGGAAGTACAAACACCGAACGCCTGAAAGAAATTGTATCCTCCGAAAATATTGCGCTCACCCGCGAAGAATGGTACAAACTGTATCTTTCGGCAGGACATATTCTTCCGTAATGTTTTTAACGGATGCCGCCGAGATTCTGTCTTGGCAACACAAAACACATTTTTTTCATCGGATTTTTCAGAGCTTTTTGACACTCGAAACAGATTTTTTCCGATAAAAAGCAAACAGATTCATCATTTTCATTATCTGAAAGGCGATGGCAAAAATAATATCTGATTCGTGCGGAGAGTTTCATCCCTGCGGGGCTGCAAGCAAGTTCTCCGATGATTGCGTCGAGGCTGTTGATTTTGAGAGTGATTGCTCCTCTATCTTAACTCTGTTGAATATCAATCACCAAATAAAAAAGCGGCATACATTTTGCAATGAAAACATGGACTTGCAGCAAAGTCGTCCGCTGCTACACCAGCGCGTGAATCATCTTCTGCAAAACTGCAATTTTTTCTTTGTCGAGCGCAAGCAGGTCGTCCACGATAGTCTGAATTTCATTCAGCCGGAAAGTCCGATTTTCGTTTTTCCCCATTACCAGATATTCCACTGACACACCGAGCGTCTGCGCAATCTTGACCGCCGTCTCTCGTTCGGCAGCACGCCGCGCGCATCGATATATGACAGAAATGTGCTGGAGCTGATTCCCGTAGCCGCCGCAACTTCTTTTACGAGCATTCCTTTAAATTCGATTTCTTCCCTTAGCCTTTCCCTGAACGCCATTTACATCAGCATATCAAAATAATGAGATAAAAATATTGTTGCAAACTGATAGATAAACTTCAATATATTGGTGTCACTTCGTAATCTGCGCACAATTTATTGAAGTTCGGAACACTATTTTTTACAAGGAGTTTTTTATAAGATTGAAAAACACAAAGAAGAAAGCCTGCGTATTTAGTCACAAGGAGTTTTCCCTTTCATTAATAAGATCCAGAAGATTAAGGCATCCTTTTTGTCTCATTCGTTCTATATCTTCCTCGCTGCTGAGTTCACCTATAACACAAAGGGCATCAGATTCCAATGAATCATCAATCTCTTTTTCTATGAAAGTTATGTTTAAAATCTGACAGGCATAAATCAAAAGGAAACGGATGTAGCTTTTTCCATACAGCGCAAGTTTATTTTTTCCGTCATTTTTAGCATCACGGATAATATCACAAAGAGCATCATTATAAGTATTTGCAAGCTCAAAGGTGCGTCTTGCAAATTTCTGGCTGCGGGCCTTTAGCTCTGCGATTCATTCCGGAGTGATTGCATAAGCAAGTTTACGCATATTTACATTTGTAAGCATTATCCAGCCGCGCTCAACAAAGCGTTTAAGAACAGCATTCATAAGACCGATTGACATTCCGGCATTTTCCGCCAGCACGCGCTGACTTGCCATCGGCTCTTCTTCAAGGGTTGCGGCTATGCTTTGCAAAGTTCTTACATCACTATTCATATTTTGAACATCATAGCATATTTGACACAGTTATTCAAAGGCTGATTTTCCGGCGTTTTTTGCGAAGACATTTTTCAAAACCGCCTAAAAACATTCTGCAACAGCAGATTTAAAACAAAAAAGACCCGTCGTTTTGACGAGCCTTTTTTTGAGACTGACACGATTCGAACGTGCGACCCCCACCTCCGCAGGGTGGTGCTCTAATCCAGCTGAGCTACAATCTCATTCAAACATGTCAGCTAAAACTGTGTGATTTCGGAGGCGACAGGAGTTGAACCTGCCCAGCCCTTTCGGAACTGACGGATTAGCAATCCGTTGTATTACCGCTCTACCACACCTCCAGCTATCGGAGCGAGAGGGATTCGAACCCCCGGACCCGTGAAGATCAACGGTTTTCAAGACCGCCCCAGTACGACCGCTTTGGTATCGCTCCAAAAAAGATGTATACATAAGATATAAGAAATCAATACCGATGTCAACAGGAAAACATAAAAATTTTTAGTTTTTTTTATCAAAAAACGTTCATTCTTACAAAAAGGTTGAATATCGAGTTTTTTTGCAAAAAGAATAAAAGCGCAGGCAGATTTGCAATTTGTGAAGATTTTTGGCGATTGAATTAATTAAAGTGCGGAGCACCCGAATTAATACAAGCGTAGCGCGAGCCAAATCCATCTGAGCAAATTGGAAATATGCCGAAAGCGTTCTTTCGTAATTTGTAAAAAAAACTCGAAATTAAGCCAAAAAGTCAAATTTTGGGCTATTTAATATACAAATCCTTAAAAATTGTGTTATATTATAGAATATAACCGTGGAGGAGATATGAAAAAAAATAGCTTGTTGCTCGGAATTATCCTTGCGATTGTCGGACTGATTATGACAATCACTCCCTCTGGCTGCATAAAGGCCGTTGTAATAATACTTGGAATCGAAGCCGTCGCAAACGGCGTTTATCAACTGCTTTACACACGAAAACTTTTTCCAGACGCCGCCTTCCAATATTCTGTGATTATCCGCGGAATGCTTAGCATAGTAGTCGGACTTCTGGCTTTCTTCCTGCCATTGCGTTTTGCGGAAATCATCTGGACTGTCATGCTTTACGTTCTTGCAGTTTACCTTCTGGTCGGCTCGGCATTGCTTTTATTTTCATGCGGAAAACTTCAGAATACAAATGTCGACCGCCGCCAGTTCATCACAGAAGCGGTAATTTCTATCATACTCGCCCTGATTATGCTTTTGATTCCAGTCCACGTAGGAACAACCCTTGTACGAATCGCAGGAATCGTCCTTATTCTTACAGGAGCGGCGTTTATCGTCCTCTACATAAAAAACAAACCTCTGGTACAGGAACCGGTTCAAGTAATGGACGACATTTCCGGAGATTTAACAAATTCATAAAAAAAACATAAGCAGGATTAAAAATGATTAAAATTGAAAAAACTGAAATTTTCGGCTGGGAAGCGGCTATCCGCGGAATGAGAAACTCTTTTAACAGCTGGGATAAAAGCGACAGCCATTACGATTCCAAAACCGGAAAATACATTCCAGGTCCTGCAGATATTGACTTAATGGACAGGCTCAGCCGTTCCGGTCCGAGCCACGCAAAATTCCTAAGATACATAACCGTTCAGTTTGATATTACCGCCCCAAGATACTGGTGGGCAGAAATGGACACCTACAAAGTCGGAACAGTAAGAAACAGCTGTTCCACAATGCACAAGGTGCAGGCAAAGGAATTCACGCGCGATGACTTTTCATGCGAGCACCTGAGCGAAGAATCCCTAAAAACCCTTGATATTCTGATTTCCACTATAAATTCAGCCCGGACACGGTTCAACGAAACAAAGGACAAGGACGAATGGTGGCAGATGATTCAGCTCCTGCCAGCCTCCTTAAACCAGAAAGCAACGGTTCAGCTGAACTACCAGGTTTTACAGGGAATTTACGAAACCCGAAAAAACCACCGGCTTGACGAATGGCACGACTTCTGCCACTGGATAGAAGAACTTCCGCAGAGCAATCTTATTACACTTCCAAAAAAATAATGGATTTTCTTCTTATGGGAATTGCCGCAACAATAATAATTGCGGCATTAATGTATTTCAGGACACTATACTTTAAGCAAAACAACTCCGGCAAAAAGAAAACAACTCCGGCAAAAAACAGAAAAACCACAGGAAACGCTGTAAACTGCCCGGTTTGCGGAACTGCGCTCCTGCCCGGAGAAAACCTGGTTTCAAAAGTTTTCACAACAAACGGGCAGGTCAACGACCAGATTTGCTATATCTACGGATGCCCGCACTGTTTTCCCCGCTGCGAGCCCGGAATAAAAAGAACCTGTCCTGTCTGCAAAAAAAATGTTGAACAAAACCAATATCTTCTTGCAAGACGCTTTAACAAAACAAAAAGCGGAACTCCGCACGTAATAGTAAACGGCTGCGGAAACTGCAACCGGCGATAAAAAAGACAGGGCAAAAACCGCCCTGCCTTCTAAAAAAAAACAGTAAATGAGCAGCACCCTGCGAAATCATCCAGAAAACCAAACTTTCCCGCAAGGCACAACAGCCGGGCGCACACCTTATTCCGGCACGTAAGCCGTGGCATGAACCCTCCGCGCAGACCAATACAATCCTTTTAGTCCAGCGCAGACATATCCGTAATTTCTTTGTCGTAATCAACACCTTCAACATCAAAACCATTGATGTTCAGGAAATCATGCTTGTATCCTTCAAGGTCGCATCGTTCCGCAAGATTTTCCTGGGTTACGCCGCTCATAAGCTTCGCAACCTCAGCCTGAACATCATCAGCCATTTCCCAGTCATCAACACGGATTCTGTTCTCAGAATCAACAGGAACAGCACCAGCCGCGCCGTCAGCGCCGGTGAACAGACGTTCTGCGAACAGACGCTCCATCTGCTCTATGCAGCCCTCGTGAGTTCCCTTGGCCTTCATAACTTTAAACAGAACCGAAAGATACAGGGAAATAATCGGAATTACAGCCGAAGAGCGGGTAACAAGCCCCTTGTTCACAGAAACATAAGCCGCGCCGCCAACAGACTTTGCAAGCTGAGCGTTCAGTTTATGCGCTGTAGCCTCAAGATCCTTTTTTGCCTGGCCAATTGTTCCGTCGCGGTAAATCGCGTGGCTCAACTCAGGTCCTATGTACGAATACGCAACCGTGCGGCATCCATTATTTAAAACACCGGCATTTTGCAAAGCATCAATCCAAAGCTGCCAGTCCTCGCCGCCCATAACCTTTACAGTATTGGCAATCTCCTCTTCCGTCGCCGGCTCCGCCGCAGATTCCTTCAAAGTTTCAGACATAATGTCTATCGCCTGGCCCGCATACGTTTTTCCAATCGGCTTAATAACCGACTTATAAAGAACGTGCTGTCCGGTAGCAGGGTCAATTTTTTCCGGATCAGAGCGAACAGGAGAAGCTAAAGAATAAACAACCAGATCAACTTTCTTTCCAGTCTTTTTAATTTCATCAATAATCATCGCGCGGGTTTCATTTGAATAAGCGTCCGCACTGAAAGTTTTTGCAAAAAGACCGTCCTTTGCCGCAGCCCGGTCAAACGCGGCATTGTTATACCAGCCCGGAGTTCCGCCCTTTTTGTCCGTAGCAGCTTTTTCAAAAGAAACACCGATTGTATCAGCGCCATACTCAAACGCAGCGGTGATACGGCTTGCAAGCCCATAACCTGTAGAACAGCCAAGAACAAGAACAAGATTCGGGCCTTTTCCGCCATCCTTCACACTTTTTGTTCCGCGCTTAGCTTTCTGCGCCTTTACATAAGCAATCTGACGCTCCGTATCCTTTGCGCAACCCACAGGATGCGAATTTATACACATACTGCTTCTTACCATAGGTTTAATAACTGGCATAATGCCTCCCTTAAAATTCAATTTATATAAATCCGACAATCAGTCTTACATTTAACAAAGGGGCGCCTGCCCCTCGGCGGCACTCCGTAGCCGCCTGCCCCCTCTAGCGGGGACACCCCGCAACGCCCCGCAGCCTCTTCTTCTAGCGGAATTTCCTGAATATAATGCAACCGTTGTGTCCGCCAAAACCAAGCGAACAGCTTGCGGCAACATCAATATCGCATTTAACTCCAGTTTTTGGAGTATAATCAAGATCGCACCCATGCTCCAAATCCGGCTCATCAAGATTCGCCGTCGGCGGAACAAAACCTTCCTCAATCGCTTTTACACAAACAATCGCTTCCATAGTTCCGGCAGCGCCAATCATATGTCCGGTCTCAGATTTTGTAGAAGAAATATGTAGCTTATAAGCGTATTCACCAAAAACACTCTTCAGCATTTTTGTCTCGGCAGAATCATTTGCGCTCGTAGAAGTTCCATGCGCGTTGTAATACTGAACCTGCTCCGGCTTAAGACCGGCATCAGCCAGGGCGACCTGCATAGCCTTTGCTCCGCCAGAACCATCCGAGCGGGGAGCGGTAATATGATAAGCGTCGCTTGTCGCGCCAAATCCAGCGACTTCGGCGTAAATTTTTGCGCCGCGGGCTTTCGCATGCTCAAGCTCCTCCAGAACAAGAACCGCAGCGCCCTCGCCCATAACAAAACCGGAACGATTTTTATCAAAAGGGCGGCTGGCAGCCTTAGGATTATCATTAAAATTCTGAGTAAGCGCCTGAAGAACCTGATAGCACCCAACATTAAATCCGGTTATATTCGCATCAGAACCGCACGCCAGCGCCATATCAACACGGCCAAGACGAATCATAACAAGCGCAAGCCCGATTGCATCCGTGCCAGACGAACAGGCTGTAGACAAAGTCCATGCCGGCCCCTGAATATTAAAGTACATACTGACATTCGCGGCGGCTTCATTATTTAAAGCCAAAGGCGCGGTCAGCGGAGGCAAACGGTTCACACCGGCATTCAAATCATCATATTTTTTGTAGCCGGACTCAACAGCCTCGTTCAGTCCGATTCCGACACCGTTCACAATGCCCACATTTTCATTTCCAATCGTTTCTTTTGAATAACCGGAATCCACAACCGCCTCGATACTTGCTCCAAGCAAAAACCCAGTCTGGCGGTTTATTTTTCTAAGCATCTTTTTTTCAATGCCATACTTGGAAATGTCAAAACCTTTTACTTCCGCATCAATCTGAACTGAATAATCCGTTGAATCAAAAAGCGTTATTCTATCCACGCCGCTCTTGCCAGCTTTTATAGATTCCCAACTTTCCTTAACACTATTTCCAACGGGACTTACAGCACCCAAACCTGTAACAACAACCCGGCGTTGATTCATTTTTTCTCCTATAAAAAGTTAATAAGCAAGTCCGCAACGCAAACTTGCAAATAAAAACTTTTTATTATTGTTCCATTTTATCTACAAATCATTAAGATTATACAGCAAATACACTATCTTTTAAAGATAAATCATTACGACATTTTTAGTCAATATGTCAAAAAAAACATAGCCAAAAATAAAATGCCCCGGAGCCAGGCCCGGGGTATACACATTCAAAACGGATAAAATTAATGCTCTTCCATAGGATGGTCTTCCAGAAGACCTTTATGGGAAATATTTACAGCCCGGTTCAAATAATGAAAAGTTATAAAAATTCCCCACACAAAAAGCAGACAGAAACTCAAAAGAATAATTCCGTTTCTAACCGTCATAAAATAAGAAATTACAACCGCAAGACAAACCGCGGCCTGAATCGCCAGCAGAAAGAATATCGCGGCAGGCTTGGAAAAACCTATATTCAGCAGCTTGTGATGTATGTGCGCTCTGTCCGGAGCAAAAATTTTCCTATGTTCCCTGGTACGTCTCCAGACCGCCGCAATAACATCCGTAAGCGGAATAGAACAGAGCAGAAGCATTACTGGAAACTGTATAACTTTAAACTTTGAATCAGAAGTACAAAACAAAGGAGCAACCGCAACTATAAAACCCAAAGCCTGGCTTCCGCCATCCCCTAGAAAAATTTTTGCATCAGGCTTGTTCCAGAACAAAAAGCCCGCAAGAGCGGCGCACACAATAAAATAGAACAAAAACATATTGTTGTTTTGCAATTTAAATACAATTCCAATCGCAAGGCACGAAAAGAACGAAATTCCACCGCAAACCCAATCCATTCCGTCTATAAGGTTAAAAGCATTTACAATACTTATAATCCAGATAAAAGTAACCGCCTCGCCTACAAAAGGCGGAAACTTCCACATAAAAAGCGTATTAAAATGATTAGGACTCAGGCTTACAATCATAGCGGCGGCAATCTGCACAACAAGTTTCATTTTTGCGCGCAGATTTAACAAATCGTCCATAACGCCGAACAAAAGAATAATTCCAAAACCCGCAAACAGAGAACCGTAAAATTCAACCTTCACACATTTAAAAAAGAAAAGAATGCTAAACCATACAATCAGTACAGACGCAAAAACCGCAATACCGCCAAGGCGTGGAATTTTTCCCTTATGAATTTTGCGTGGATCCACTTCATCGTAAATATTGAATTTTTTACAGATTTGAATGATTAAAGGACAAAAACCGAAAGACAAAACCACTGATGCAACTAGAGGCAATACCATGCTGAAAACTCCATAATAACAAGTATCGATATTTTTACCCCAATGAGCCAATGAGCCAATGAGCCAATGAGCCAATGAGCCAATGAGCCAATGAGCCAATTTTACCCCATTACATTTTCATTTGCAAGGAAAAATCAATTTTTATAATTTTTTCACGCCTTTTTTAAGCCCGTCAGTCAAAGTCCTGCTCAACCAGCGCAAGCGCAACCGCCGGCGCGACATTCTGCACCTTTACGTGTTCCGGCACAAAAAAAACAGCCGCAGTATAGTTCACAATCCCTTTTATTCCTGCATTCACAAGCCTGTCCGCCATCTTCTGCACCTCATTTTCAGGGCAGCATAAAACGGCATATTCGATTTTTTTAGCGGCGCACACACTTTCTATCCGGCTGGCAGGAAAAAGCTCAAAAGTCGAACGGATAAGCTCAACCCTGTTCAAACTTGAATCAAAACCTGCGCACACGGAAAAACCGCTTCCCTCAAAAAAAGAATCATCCAGAAGCGCCGCCCCCAGCCTTCCAAGCCCCACAATGCAAATCCTTTTTTTATCGCCAGAATTTCCAGGAACAGAAAGCGAAGTTTTTATATCATTCTTTAAAACTGAAATCTCATAGCCGTTCTTAAATCCGCGGTGTTCGGGCGGCAGCTGCAGAAAGGCAAGGTCATACCTTACAAGAGAATCCTTTACACCCAGAAGGGCCGCGATTTCCCCGGAAGTAATGCGGGCTTTAGTCCATTTTTCCAGAAGATTCAAAAGCAGGACCATACGTTTTTTTGTAGAAACCGGAATTTTTTTCTGCATGGAATCAATATAACGCATTTTCTTTATATTTTCATATAAAAAAGAAAAAAGCCTGACCGGGTAAAGAATGGGAAAACGGTCAGGCTTAAAATAAGGAGGACTAATTTAACGGTCGAAACGTCGGCTGCCTAAAAACGCAACGGATATTCCTGTAACCGGGCGTGTAGTTTCGTAATACGAAAGAACTTCATCCGCAAACAGCCTGTCAAGTTTATCCTGATAAGCCATTATCTTTCCAACATAATTCAATGTTACCTGCGGAGTACTGTCTGCACGCACTTTGTTTGTTCCGGCATTGTACATAGCCAAGGCCGCAACTTCATTTCCTGCGACATTCATGCAAAAACGCAAATGGCTCATTCCATATTTCGCACTTACGGCAGGATTAAAAAAATCTTCTTCTTTTAACTGCGGAAACGAACGGTTATTCAACTGAAACAAACCGCGGTCTATAGAAGAATTTCTATTCTTATTCACAGCATTCACGTTGTAATGACTTTCTGTATACGCCAGCGCAAACGCCAATGAAAGCGGAATATCATTTTTTTCAGCTTCTTCAAGAATCGCCATCGCCGTCTCGCGGTTTCCTGTAACATGCAGGTAAAACCACTCAACCGCCGCCCTTGAATTCGGCTGTCTGTAGAGAGAAAGCCCGTGATCACCAGTCTTAATTCTTGCGGCAGAAAAACCTGCCTCTTCAATAAGATTGTTAAAATCAGCGATAACTTCGTTTTCAACTTCCGTAGCAGCCTTTACAACCGGAACAGAAGCGTCTTTACTTTTAGCTGGCAACACAACTGCAATCACACTCGCAATAACAAGAAGCAAGCCACAAAAAATCAAAGAATTGCGACATGAGTTTTGGAAACCAGAATTTTCAATCTGATTCGTCAAGTCAAACCCCTTTTGTCATCTCTCACTGTTAATATGACACAACATTTAGAACTAATCAAGAGAAATTTGTTATTTTTTTAAGAAATTTTGACTTTTTTTTGAAAAACCTTTGCAAACAATGCAGTTTTTCGCATTTGATACACTTTAATACAAAACCAGTTCGCATAAAGAAGTCTTCGGCAACAATCCGTACTTTTTTATGTTCGATTTTCCGGCAAAATAAACATAATGGCCATGCTTCACGTTCATTTCAGAAATAAACCATTCAGACCAGCTGTTTCCGTCAAGTTTTTTTCCGGCGTCTTTTTCCATAAGCTCAGAAGCAACCGCAAAGCCAAGAACGCTCCCGCAGTCCTTTATCCTTCGCGCCGCATGAACCATCGCCTTTATAAACAGGTCCGCCTCGTCCGCATCAGAAAAAGACTTCCGCGCCTGCGGAACAACAAACGCGAACGCCCCGGCCGCCTCGAACTTCTTTAAAGACTCACGGAGCGCCGCGAGGAATTCCTCGTTGTATCCGCCGTCAAGCTCAACCATGCTCCAAGGACAAACAACCGCCGTAAGAGTTCCGGCCGCCGGAACAGGCTGCTCTCCAAGGCAATCCGCCTGGACAATATTAAGATTTTCCGTGCTTATCTCTGAATTATCAGAAATCTTTACAAGTTTATTTTCAACAACTTTTACCAATGGTTCAAATTTCATATTTCCTCAAAAAAAAAAGACCCTTGCACGTAAATAAAGCGCAAAGGTCTTTGTCTGCAAAGGCAGATACAACTATTCAGTTAAAATTTTAATTACTTCAGCCTTGTCCTGAGTATTCAAAATCTGCTGCCGCTTTTCCGCGCTCTTAAAAAGAAGGCTTACTTCAGCAAGGAACTGAAGGTGCGGACCTGTCTTATTCACAGGCGACAAAGTCATAATAAAAATGCGGCACGGCTCCTGATCCAAGGAATCAAAATCCACAGGATTGTCCGAAATTCCAATGCAGGCAACCAGATCGCTTACAGAATCAGTCTTACCATGAGGAATAGCAATTCCATGCTTCATGCCAGTAGACATCTTGCGTTCACGGTCAAGAACAACTTCGCGCGCTTCTGCTTTATTTGTAACCTTTCCAGCTTTCACAAGGATGTCAATCATCTCGTCAATAATTTCTTCTTTTGTAGTTCCCTTCAGATGAAGGTTTACAGTATCAGTTGTTAATACAGTTCTCAAATCCATATATTTAATTCTATTTACGCTTATCTTTTCTGTCAAGAAAATTTATTCAATATTGCAGGTATTTTTTTTAGCAGAAGCCGTCTTTCCGGAATAAGAAGCATGCTGTTCAGCACGCGACCCGCTTTTACTGCAAGTCCTCGCCTTCGGCTCCGGTCTTTCCGTGGCAATCGGGGCTAAGTTTTTTTAGAAATACACGAGAATTCAGCGCGAAAAAAAACTTTGCCTGCCAAACTGTTTATTTCCATATATTTGCGGTATACTGATTTTATTATGACTTTAGTTGAAAAATTCAGAAGCGACGCAATCCGCTCCGTAAAGCGGGAACGCGCAGAAAACAACGGACGTTACAATCCAGGCAAAGCCTGCGATTCAATACAGAAACTTTTTGAACGGAACTGCGCAGTTTCCGGAGGAATCGCAAGGGCAATCTCTTTTTACTGGCGCGACGAATACATAGACCGCTCGGAAGCCCCGGAAAGCGAACCGACTGAAGAACACATCGACAAGCTTTGCGCGTTCCTTTCATTTTTGAACGGAGCAGACGAAGGCGAGGAAATTCTTTCCGTAAGCGACCTTGAAGAACTGAACGACGCCGTAAACGACGAAGCGGAGACAATGCCGCTGGAGCAGCTCCAGTCGATGATGGGAAAACTTGTTGAACGCGGAATTTTGTAAGGCTCAAAAATTATGACAGAAAAATATTATTCATCCTGCGCGCAGTGCCCAAGAAAATGCGCCGTAAACCGGACAGAAAAAGACCGCGGTTTTTGCGGCGAGACCGACGAAGTAAGAATCGCGTCGGCTTGCCTTCATTTTGGAGAAGAGCCGCTCATCACAGTTCACGGCGGAAGCGGAACGATTTTTTTCACCGGCTGCACGCTAAGGTGCGCCTTTTGCCAGAACTACCAGATTTCCCAGGACGGAACGGGCAAATCTGTTTCAATGGAAGAATTTTGCAAAATCTGCCTTAAGCTTCAGGATGCCGGCGCAGAAAACATAAACCTTGTAACCGGAAGCCATTCAATTCCAAAACTTGCGGAATACATAGCGGCGGCGCAAGACGCAGGCTGCGGGCTTCCGTTCTGCTGGAATTCCTCCGCATTTGAAAATGTGGAAATGCTGGAACTTTTAAAGCCTTTTGTAAAAGTATGGCTTCCGGATTTTAAAACCATGGACAGGGAACTTTCCGCAAAACTTTTTGGCGCGGCGGAATACCCGGAAACAGCGGAAAAGGCGGTTCTATGGATGCTGGAAAATTTTCCGCTTAAAACAACAGAATCCAGGGCAAAAAACGACTACACAGACGCAAACGGCGAAAAAATCCGGAAAGGACAGGAAAAAGAAAAAATAGTCCAGGGCGTAATAATCCGCCATCTTTTTATGCCGGGAAAATTCCAGGAAACAGCGGATGTCCTTGAATGGCTTAAAAACCATGCGGACGGAAAAGCGATAATCTCTTTAATGAACCAGTACACGCCTGTTCCTTTCGCAGAAGACGAGAACAAACTTAAAAAGCGGAAAAACGCGCTGGGCGCAATAGAAAACCGGCTTGTAAACAGCCAGGAAGACAAAGACCTTCAGGATCTTATAGAAGCGTTCGGGTTTGAAACGCTCTTTTACCAGGAGCTCACAGACGACACAAGCTGGCTTCCGGATTTTAACAGAATACAGCCGTTTTCCAGCAAGCTTGCAAAGCCTTTATGGCACTGGACCTGCGGATTCATAGAATAATTCAGCGCGGCGGAAACGCGGGGCGTTGTGGGGTGTCCCCGCAGAGGGGATAGGCCGCAACGCACGGACAAAGCAGGGCGCATGGCCGTGTGATGCGGACGCAAGGGGAGACTTTGCTTTCCTCTTTTAAAAACTGATCTTTGATGAACTCACACGAACTAATTCAAATACAAAAATCAACTTTCGCCCTAGATTTTGTTAATATACAGCAAAAAATCGAAATTTTCAATTCACTTTCAGTCATCTGAGCTCACGAAGTTTCGAAGTTTACTTAAAGGGTTTACTTAAGGTTTCATTCACAACAAAGAAAAGCGTGCTTATTAACACATAGAAAATTTGTTAAAATTCTTGTAGACTGATAATTACTTGGGAGATTTGAAATGGGAAGTGAACTTGGAAAACCTGATAGCCTTTTGCCTATAGAAAAGCGTATCTTTATTTTTCGAGAACAGCAGGTTATGTTGGATCGAGACTTGGCTGAACTTTACGGTGTTGAACCTAAAAGGCTTAATGAACAAGTGAAGCGTAATATTGACCGTTTCCCGAAAAGATATCGCTTCCAGCTCACAGAAACTGAAAAAAATGAACTGGTCGCAAATTGCGACCGGTTCGAATCATTAAAACATTCGTCTTCTCTCCCTTATGCTTTTACCGAGCAAGGGGTTGCAATGCTTTCAGCAGTTTTACACAGCGATATAGCAGTTCAAACAAGTATTAAAATAATGGATGCTTTTGTTTCAATGCGAAAATTTCTTACGAATAACGCACAAGTATTTGCCCGCTTGGATAGAATCGAAATTCATCAGCTAGAATCAGACAAGAAGATTGAAGAACTTTTTTCTAAAATGGAAACTTACGGAATTGAAAATCGTCAGGGAATTTTCTTCCAGGGGCAGATTTTTGACGCTTATGTTTTCTTTGAAAAACTGATTCAAGGAGCAAAGAAAGACATCGTTTTGATTGACGGCTATGTGGATATAACAATTCTTGAGCGCCTTTCAAAAAAGAAATCCGGCGTTAATGTAACAATTTATACTCATCCCCAAACAACTCTTACAAATATTGATGTACAGAAATTCAATGCACAGTATTCAACTCTTACGCTGAATCACACAACAAAAATGCATGACCGGTTCTTGATTATCGACAAAACAGAACTTTATCATCTTGGTGCATCTTTGAAAGATTTAGGAACAAAATGTTTTGCTTTTGAAAAAATGGATGATGCAAAAATTCTGATTCCTGAAATATTGAAGAACATCTGAAAATGAAATAATGAATTTTTTCCAATTCAAATAGATTTATGTGAGTTCAAATATTCTCTTTTTTTTTACTTAAAGTCAAAACTTAAAGTTGCGTGTGGTTGGCAGTCGGAGAATGGAACGGGGGGGGGGGGAAAAAAAATGTTGTAAAATATTACTACTAGACATTGATATATCGTGATTATTTTTAAATTTTATGATATAACACAAGCCTTATGGAAGTGAACTATAACAAGCTTTTTAAGGCTCTTATTGATAAAGGGTGGAAGAAAACAGACCTGATAGAAAAAGCTGGGGTATCAACAAATATCGTTGCAAAACTTGGTAAAGGTAAATTTATTTCAATGGACAGTTTGCAAAAGATTTGTGTTGCTTTGAATTGCGATGTAGGGGATTTGATTGAACTTAATCCAAATTGTGAAGGGAAAGTAATTAGATGACAGAATCTATTTCTTTGATTTCACAAATCAATTTATGCTTAAATAAATATCTATCCTCATTTTCAAAAGATATTGTTGATATTGTCATTAATGAAATAAACACGTTTTCTATTCAAAAAGTTGTATTTTCAAAAACAAGTGATATTTTAGATTATTCAGATTTGGATAATATCTTTTCAAAAATTAATGAAAAACAAGATATACGAAAAAAGAAAGGGGTTTATTATACCGAAGAGGATATAACAGATTTTATAGTAAAAAAATGTGTTTCCATTGCAAAAAAAGACTTGTTTTTATTTGGAACAGTTTTTGATCCAACGTGTGGTTCAGGAGAATTTCTTCTCACAGCTTTGAGAATAAAAGATTCTGGAAATGAAGATATTTTAGAAAAATTGGAAACTCTTTATGGGAACGATTTGAACAAAGAGTCTATCTATATTACAAAATTAAGATTACTTCTTTACGTCTTTAATAAATATGGAATTGAGAAAATAAATTCTATTGGCTTTATACTAAATCAAAATTTTACATGCGAGGACTTTCTTAAATATAAGACATCTAAGACATTCGATTTTATAATTGGGAATCCGCCTTATGTGGAAGATAAGGAAATATCAAAGTATGGTAATATCTATGCAGATATTTTAGATGGAGTAGCATCTCTTTCTTCCAATAACGGTGTCATTGGTTTTATTATACCTTTGTCTTATGTTGCAACCCCTAGAATGAAAAATATTAGAGAACTGATAAATACTGTTTTCAATACACAATATATTTATAACTTTGCGGATAGACCAGGGTGTCTTTTTACGCAAGTTCATCAGAAACTTACAATTATTATAGCAAAGAAAAGTCAAAAGAAAAAAACTGAAACCAGCAATTATAATTATTGGTATAAAAAAGATAGAAAGAACTTATTTTTATCTCTATCAACAACTTCAAACAAAAATTACTTTTCTGATTTTATTCCAAAGATTGGTTCTGCTCAGGATAGTTCTGTTTTTACCAAAATTATGAGTCAAAAAAAAGAACTGGGAAGTTTAATATTAGACCCTAAGAAACATAATACAACAAATTCTCCAAAACTGTTTTTAAATATGAGAGCATGTTTTTGGATTAAAGCCTTTCTTGATGAACATAACGGAAATGAATATAAATGTTTCTATTGTGAAACTTCAGATATAAGGAACTTTTTTTATTGCTTACTAAATTCTTCAATATTTTGGTGGTTCTGGATATGTATTTCAGATTGTTGGCATATTACACTAAAAGAATTTTTCTATTTTAAAATACCTGAGTCATTTGATAATAATAAAGTATCTTCTTTAGCAACTGCATTAGCATGTAAGCTTGAAGAAACAAAAAAATATATCGGCTCAAAACAAACTGATTACGAGTATAAACATAAATATTGCATAAAAGAAATTCATGCAATAGATGATTATATTAACAGTCTGTTCAATCTTACAGTTGAAGAGAATGATTATATTAAGAATTTTGCTTTAAAATATAGAACAAGTGGAGGTAATCAAAATTAAAGTAATTGATTTATTTGCCGGTTGTGGCGGACTATCATTAGGTTTTCTCCAAAATGGATATGAAGTAAAAAAGGCAGTTGAATTTGACTCTGATATTGCTAACACGTATAAAGAAAATCATCCTGAAGTTGATGTTATTATAGACGATATACGGAATGTTGATAATTCTAGTGTATTTAAGAATAAAGAATCAGATATTATTATCGGAGGTCCACCTTGCCAAGGATTTTCTATGGCGGGTGCAAGAATTCGGGAAGGATTTATTGAAGACCCACGAAATTTTTTATTCAAGCACTATTTCAATGTTGTAAAAAATGTAAAACCAAAAGCATTTGTATTTGAAAATGTAAAAGGAATTCTTACTATGCAAAAAGGTGAAATCTTTCAAGAGATTTTGCGTATTTTTGCAGATAAATCATTGCTTGATGGTGATTCATACACGTTAAATTATAAAGTAGTAAAAGCAGTTGATTTTGGAGTTCCACAAAAACGTGAGCGTGTAATCATTGTTGGAGTCTTAAATAAAGAATATGACTTTGAAAAGAAATGGAAAGATACTAGGGAAGAAGTAAAAAAAGATATTTCAACTTTTTTTGATACTGTAACTGTGAAAGATGCAATTAGTAATTTACCATCTGTAACAGAAAATGGAATGATTAACAATCCAAAACCTGAAACAGAATATCAGAAATATTTATCATGTAATAATAAAATGATTACAAATCATACAAAAACGAATCATTCTGCCCTTGCTCTTTCTAGAATGTCTCGTGTAAAAAATGGTGAAAACTTTACATCACTGAACGAACAAATAAATTCTGTTCATAGTGGCTCTTACGGACGATTATGTTGGGATGAACAAGCACCAACAATTACCACGAGATTTGATACACCTTCTGGAGGAAGATTTACACATCCAACAGAAAATAGAACATTATCACCTAGAGAAGCGGCTCGTATTCAGAGTTTTCCAGATGATTATGTATTTTATGGAAACAGAACATCAATTTGCAAAGAAATTGGAAACGCAGTTCCTCCTAAAATTTCATATTTCTTAGCACGATTAATAAATAATATCTTAAAGGAAGGAGAATAAAAATGAATTCATTATTAAAATCAAAATTTGATGAATTGGTAAATGCGGAAAAATTTGAATGTTGGTATCTCGTAAAACAACAAACAAGTTTTGTTGATGTTTGTTATCTAGTTCATTTTTTAGAAAAATTTAAGAATGAACATCCTTCTCAAAATTTAGAAAACTTCATAAAGGATGAGGTTACAAAGTTTAATTCTGAATTTGGATTAAATATTACAACCGTGCATAGATGTTTACTTGTAGCTTCATATTATGGATTAATAACAAAAACCGCAGAAAAAGGTTCTAACTATGAAGATTGTGAAATTACATCGGTATATTATGAGATTGAATCAAGATGTAATGGAAAATTTGAAAATACTGATTTATACAAAGATATAATTCAAAGACAAATCGAAAAGATTTATATTACTACTCCTATAGATGATCAATATCAGGGAACTAGAAAAGATTTTAAGATTTACCCCGTAATTTTCCTCTATAAAATATTGCTTGAATTAGGAATAGCAACTGGGAACTATTCAATTACCGTTTCTGAATATGATTATTTGGTTGATACCGCAAAGTCATATGATGATTTTTTGGAAATCTTATTATCAATACAACTTTATCGTGAAGACAAATCAGCTCAAGCAGAATTTGAGGAAAATCTTTCTGGAAAGTTTGATAATCGCATGAAACTTGCTTTCAAACAACTAGATACATTAGTTTATAACGGAAATTCTATTTCTCTTCGTTCAGATAAAATTCAAGAAGTTCAAAATAAAGTTTTCCTTTTTGAAACAAATCGTTCAAAATTTGAAGGATTAAATAAACTAGAAACACTTCAGTCAGACAAAGATATTTTTAATATTTCTAACCAAACAATAAGTACTTCTCACCTCTCAAATAATCCAACTGCCTATACAAACCCAAAACAAATAATTTTCTATGGTGTTCCAGGTTGCGGGAAAAGTCACAAAATTTCAGAATTGTTAGAGGATAAAAAAGCATTCAGTATAAATTCAAAAGAAGAACAAGTGATTCGAACGGTATTCCACCCAGACTATACAAATTCAGATTTTGTTGGACAAATTTTTCCTGAACAAAATAATTCAAAAATTGAATATAAATTTAAGGCTGGACCTTTTACAGAGATTTTGACCAGAGCTTTACTTCACCCTGAAAATCAGTATGTTCTTGTCATTGAAGAAATAAACCGTGGAAACTCTGCTTCAATTTTTGGAGAAATTTTCCAACTGCTTGATAGAATTGAAACCGGAGATACAAAAACAGTTGATGGTGTGAATAAATTTGGTAAAGGTTGGAGTGAATATTTCTTTATGAATGATTCAATTAATGAATATGTAAGAAAAAAGGCATCTTTATCTGATAAAACATTAACTGAAGTAAATGTTAATGGAATTATTTTTACTCCAAACACTGGTATTCGCCTTCCTCCAAACCTTTCACTTCTGGCAACAATGAATACAAGCGACCAGAATGTTTATACACTTGATAATGCTTTCCAAAGACGCTGGAACATGGAATATATTTCAAATAAGGTTGAAATTAAAGCTGATACACCAGCTGAAATAAAAAAACAGTTTGAATTAAAGATTGGGGAAACAGAAATTTCTTGGGGAAAATTCCGTGAAGAAATAAATAAAGAGATTTCCAATCCTGAAAACAGTTTTTCAAATGCAGAAGACAAACAACTAGGCTTGTTCTTTATCAAGGCAGAGAACGATAAAATCAATGAAAAAGATTTTTCAAACAAAGTGTTAAAATATCTTTGGAACGATATTTTCAAGAGAGAAAAATATGTCTTTAATGAGAAAGTATTAACATTTGGAGACTTGCTTGACAGTTTCAAAGGAACAGAAGCCTTTGTAAATTCATTCAGTGCTGATTTTGTTTCAAAGATAACTGAATAGAATTGATGGCAGATTCAAAAGTGAACAATAGCAAGATTATCCTCAAAACGGCACAAAGAGGAACTGAGTTTGTCGGCTTGAAAATTACGGATGCCGAAAAAACTATCACATTCCCTATGTGCTATAATTTGTCTGACAATGAAATTTCATCTGATAAATTGAACAAGTCGCAAAGAAAATCAATTGTCAATCTTCTTACCACAATAAACGGTTGCCGTAAATTAAAAGAAGGTGAAAAGATTTTTGAGTTTAACGAAAAGAAAAATAGTTCTTCAATGCCGTTAAAATCAATTCTTTTCATTATTGAAGATTTCTTGGATCGCAATTCCTATTATACAGAAAAGGAAGTTGTTTATACAAAAGGAAACAATGGAAAAATCAGCTGGAACAGAACTATAAAAATGATTAATCCGACTGTTTCAGAAAACGGGATTGCATACTTGGATTTCATCGTTCGCAAAAACCACATACAAGATAACCAGCTTATCACAGAACTTCACAAATATTGTGTTTTCAAGTGCTTTGAACTTTTGGGATTTCTTTATACATCTTTCTTGCCTGAAAAAGGATTGCTTTCTGAATCTGATGTTTTAAAAAACAAAAAATACTTTCTGAATTTCATACAAGAGAAAATTGATAATACACATCTTGAAGTAAATATTGAACTCTTTTCTGCGATGTATGACTTTCTGAATAATTACAATTCGGATGCAGAATTAAGTAATGCAACATTCGGAACAAAATCCTTCCAAACTGTTTGGGAAACAATGGTTGACAGACTGTTTGCAACAATTTCGGAAGGGGAAAAGGAACGTTATTTCTATCCACGAACAAAATGGACTTTTAAACATTACCGTAATGCTCCGCTCCGCCCTGATACAATAATGATTGAAGACGAAAAGTGTTTTATTCTGGATTCAAAATATTATTCGTATAATCGGGATAATGAAGAAGATACGGAAAACGGAGAAGAAACAAGCGGTTCAATTCCCGGCTCTGATTCAATTCAAAAACAAATTACCTATGCCGAGTTTATTGATAAAGGAATAAACAACAATCAGGCAAACAAACGTCCTGAAAAATTCCGCTTTGACGCAGAGAATATTTTTAATGTATTTATTCTGCCGTCAAAAAATACAGATTGCAAATTTGATTATCTTGGCTGTGCAACGTCTGAATGGAAAGACAATACAAAAAATTATCATTTCATTCATGCCATTGGATTAGATACTCAATTCTTAATGACGAACGGAAACAAAAATGCGGAAGAGTTGAGAAAGGAACTGATAAGGATTATAAAAAATAAAGTAGGTGAGGTATAAAATGATTAATTATGAACCAATTTTTAATAAAATGACAACAGAAACCTTTGACAAAT